>ERZ1090862.389-NODE-389-length-19570-cov-8.118422_pt1 | contig 19570 bp, 18 predicted proteins | sample MGYA00478481_ERZ1090862 | MGnify/ENA primary metagenome ERZ1090862 (study PRJEB33644, sample SAMEA5815745) | chicken gut metagenome | biome: Chicken; feature: Gastrointestinal Tract; material: Caecum | place: Ireland | collected 2019-01-01 | study: A study of the... | reverse complement strand
AAAAGCAAGCTGCCTACTCCGGCCAAGAGACAAGGCGGCTTGCTTATTTTCTATAATTCAGAATTGTGATAATAAGCGACACTACGGTTAAAATAACCATAAATTCTTCATATCTATCGTTTTGCCCTGTGGGAGCGCCGGATTTTTACGCCGTCGTCTCCCTGCGGATCAGGATCGGAGGGATGATCTTATGTACCGGCTCTTTCGGCGGGGCCGGCCTTCTTTTTTTGCGCTCCTCCATCTGCCCGGACAGGATCTTCATGGCTTCGTTCGCGATGACGGGGATCTGCTGGCCCACCGTGCTCGTGGGGATGACCGCTTCCCGGGAGATGGGAGAGTCGTCAAAGCCGATGAGCTGATAGGTGTCAGGAAATTTTCCATATTTCTGGAACAGGAGGTTTAACAGGACATTGGCGTGGGTGTCGTTTGCGATAAATACCCCTTTCTTTTTCCCGGGATACTTTTCTTCCATCTGGTCAGCCAGCCGGGAGATCCGTTCCCTGTTTTCTTCAAAAGTATTTCCCAGGTCAGCCAGTATCAGTTCATAGGGGAGATGCTGTTCTTCACAGATATCCACAAAGCCGCGGATACGCCCGGAAGCCGGGGTGGTGTCCGGGATATTTCCGTTTATGTGGATAAGGACATCGCAGCCGCTCTTCTTCAGAAGGCTTGCTGCCTGGACCCCACCCATATAGTTGTCTGTGTTGACGCTGGAGATATATTTGTCCTCCCGTTCGATCCCGACGACAGGAACGTTGTAAGAAGCAAGCTCGGATGAGGGGATGGTCGGGCTTAAGACGATCATTCCTTCGATATTATAGGCGAGCAGTTCTTCGATATACTTCCGCTCTATATCTGCTTTTTCATTCCCTGCAAAGACGAGGAACTTGTATCCGTATGTCTCATAGGTCGAAAGTATCTGATTGAGCATCTCGGAATAGTAGTGCATATACAGGTTTGGAATGATGATCCCGACAAATTCGGTCCTGCCGCTGGCAAGGATACGCCCTACTTTGTTTTCCTTATAATCTAATGCGGTCAGCGCGTCTGCGATCTTCTGCTGGTTCTCCAGGGTAAGAGAGTCAGGATCGTTAAAATACCGGGAGACCGTCGTCTTGGAAAACCCGGTGTACGCTGCGATATCAGCGAAGGTCACTTTCTTTTTTGATTTCATAAATGTATGCTCCTTTTTCCAGGACCTGCCTGCGGGTCCCGGCACAGTCTGCATTCCTGCGGCAGGCTGCGTAAAATATGATATTTCGATAGCTTTAGTATAGCAGATGGAAGAAGGGATATTCAATAAAGTAACCGGTTACAAAACCGGTTTTGTGAAATGTGTACAGAAAAGGAAGGGCAAAAATGGAAGAAATGCTGAAACTCAGATTTTCTGTTGACAGAGAAGGGGTTAAGGTCTATTATTGCGTTAAAGGAACCGGTTACTTAACCGGTAACATAAACGGTTTCACATAAACACTTTCAACGAAGGAGGAGAAGGAATGAAGAAACGGCTGCTATGCCTGATGGGAATCATCTTCGCCGCTGCCTGTATCACGGGCTGCCAGCAGAAAGACCCGGAACCCGGGGAGGTCGCCGGTTATGACGAGGGGGAAGAGTACCTTTCCATCTGGGTCCACTCCATAGAAGATACGGAGGAAGGCCAGGCGTACAAGGAATCAGTGGAGAGTTTTAATGAGGCTTATGACGGACAGTATTTTGCGGATATTGAGTTCGTGCCCAGAAATGACAGCGGAGGCGGCTATTCCGATAAGGTGAACGCTTCGGTCATGGCGGGCGGCCTGCCGGACGTGCTCACTGTGGACGGACCGAACATCTCCGCTTATGCGGCGAACGGGATCATCCAGCCCCTGGCAGAACTGACGGAGGAAGAGGAAAGCGAGTACCTTCCGTCCATCATCGAGCAGGGGACAGTGAACGATGAGCTGTACGCCTTAGGTGTCATGGAGTCCAGCGTAGGGTTTTACTACAATAAGGATATCATTGAGGAGGCGGGGATAGATATACCGGATGCGGATGACCCGTGGACCTGGTCCGAATTCCTCGATATCCTGGAGGAACTGAAGCCGCTGATGGATGAAAAGGACGGGTATCCGCTTGATATGACTTTCCCGGTGGGCGAAACGAGCATCTATTATTTCGCCCCGTTCGTATGGTCCGGCGGCGGAGAACTGGTCAGCGATGACGGGCTGACTGTGGACGGATATTTAATTCGGACCAGATGAAAGCCGCTATGGGATTTTTCCAAACGGTGGTTGAGAACGAATATATGTCCGAAGCCCCGATCGACCACCTGTTTGAGAGCGAAAGGGCAGCCTTCAAGTTTGACGGCGCGTGGGAAGTCAACACGGTCTATACGAGTTATCCGGATCTCAACCTTGGCGTGGCGCCTTATGTTGTGAGCGATGACTGGGACGGCGGGACTTATACGCCGACCGGCTCCTGGGCGTTTGCCGCATCTTCCGAGACAGAAGATATCGAGGGAGCCACAGAGCTGGTCAAATGGATGAGCGGCGTGGACAGCGGGATCCGCATCTGGGAGATGACGAAAAACTTCCCGTCTACATATGAAGCTTTTGAGAACATCGATGTGTTCCAGACAGATGAAAACTACAGCGCGCTGTACGAACAGCTTAGCAATTACGGACATCCCCGCCCGAAGACCCCGGTCTACCCGCAGGTGAGCACCAGCTTCCAGGAGGTCCTGGAGAGCGTGGCGCTGAACGGGAAGGATGTTGACGAAGAGCTTGACAAAGCTGTGGAACGTATTGATCAGAAACTGGAACGTTATACGAGGGAATAAAGTATGAAGAAAAAGAATTCAATCATGGGAATGGCGTTTTTCGGGCCTGCACTTGTGCTGCTTACCCTGTTCTTATTCCTGCCGATGCTGCTCACGTTCGGATTCAGCTTCACCGATTATTTTGCGCTGAACCCTGAGCTGACGCATTTTGTGGGTCTGGAAAACTACCTGAATATTTTTAAGGACGATCTTTTTGTACAGTCATTTTTCAACACGGTGAAATTCGTGGTCATTATCGTGCCGCTCCAGTGCGGCGGGGCGCTGCTCCTTGCGCTGGCGATCAACAAGGCGGCTCACTGTAAGAAGTATTTTAAAGTCGCGTTCTTCGTGCCGGTGGTCATGTCGCTGGCGGTTGTCTCAACACTGTGGATGCAGATCTACAGCCCGGAAGGAATCCTGAACACACTTCTTGCGAATTTCGGGATCGACGCCCAGCCCTTTATCTACAGCGCGGGCCAGGCGCTTCCGTCCATTGCCATCATGAGCGTATGGCAGGGCGTGGGTTACCAGATGATCATCTTCCTGGGAGGACTGCAGAACATCAATCCCGCGCTCTATGAGGCTGCGGAGATGGACCATGCCAGCGGATGGCAGAAGTTTAAGGACATCACCCTGCCGGAGCTGAAACCGCTGTGCATCTTCGTGTTCATCACGGTCACGATCGGCGCCTTCCGAATGCTGGTACAGCCGATGGTCATGACCGGAGGCGGTCCGGACCACTCGACATACACGATCGTGTACGATATTTATGAGACCGGTACGGTCAACTGGGAGATGGGGCTTGCGTCCACGATGGCGATCGTATTTACGGTATTTGTGGTGATCCTGACGATCATCCAGAACGTACTGACTAAGGATAAGGAGGAGAGAAAGCATGGTAACAAAAAAGCAAAAGCGAATTAACTGGATCCTGGTAGCTGTGCTGCTGGTGCTGTCAATCTTCTTCCTGTTCCCGGTCCTCTGGATGCTTGCGAACTCATTTAAGCCGGACGCGGCGATCACAGCGGACATGAACTCCATCGCGGCGTTCATCCCGCCGGCGCCGGACGGAAACTTTTTTGACAACTATGTCCAGATCATCACAAACACCAGCTTCCTGAGGTATATGGTAAACACACTGCTCTACGCGGCGATCCTGATCGTCCTGAGCATTGTGGTGAACGGCCTGGCAGGGTATGCCCTGGCGAAGATCAGGTTCCCGTTCCGCGACCAGTGGCTTATGATCATCATCATGCTTCTGATCGTCCCGACAGAGACGGTCATCACGATCCATTTCCTGATCATCGCGAAGGCAGGGCTGCTCAATACGATCGTGGGATATATCCTGCCGCTGATCGTCAACCCGTTTAATATCTTCCTGTTCCGGCAGGTGTTCGTAAGCCTCCCGGACGACGTGTACGAGGCGGCGCAGCTCGACTTCTGCGGCCCGGTGAAATATTTCTTCACTATGGTGCTTCCGATGTCAAAGACAGTCGTTGCAACTGTCAGTGTGTTCACATTCCTGAATGTGTGGAACGATTATCTCTGGCCGTCGCTGGTGTTCACATCAAGCGACCTGCTGACGGCGCAGATCGGCCTGAACTCCATCACATCCAATGAAAATACGACGATGGGGCAGACCCTTGCAGTCATCACTCTGATAACAATACCGGTCATCATCATCTACTCCCTGTTCTCAAAACAGATCGTGGAAGGTGTGACATCAACAGGTTCAAAGGAAGGATAATGAAAGATGAGTTTTATAGAGTTTAAAAATGTATGTAAAATGTATCCCGGTTCTGATAAAAACACAGTAGATAATTTCAACCTTAACATCGAGGAAAAAGAGTTCATCGCTTTCGTCGGTCCTTCCGGATGCGGAAAATCAACGACACTGCGCATGATCGCCGGCTTTGAGGAGATCACGGGAGGCGAGCTCTACATAGACGGAAAGAAAATGAATGAAGTGGCCCCAAGGGACAGGGGAATCTCCATGGTATTCCAGAACTACGCCCTCTATCCGCATATGACCGTTGAGAAAAATATCGGCTACGGCCTGAAAAACATGAAGATGCCGTCGGACCAGATCAAACAGAAAGTGGACTGGGCGATCAAGGCCCTGGGGCTGGAAGAATACCGATACCGGAAGCCGAAGAACCTTTCCGGAGGGCAGCGCCAGAGAGTTGCCCTGGGACGTGCCATCGTAAAGAATTCAAAGGTATTCCTCATGGACGAGCCGCTCTCAAACCTTGACGCGAAGCTCCGTGTCAGCATGAGGACGGAGATCAGTAAGCTCCACAGGCAGATCGGGGCGACGACGATCTATGTCACGCATGACCAGGTGGAGGCGATGACAATGGCGGACCGCATCGTCATCATGAAAGACGGGGTGATCCAGCAGGTGGGAAGACCCATGGAGCTTTATGATCATCCGGTGAATCAGTTTGTGGCAGGATTTATCGGATCCCCGCAGATGAACTTCTTTGACGTGACAGTGGATAACGGTACCGTACGGTTCAGCGACGGCAGCACCATGACTCTCTCCGAGGGAATGCTCAAGAAACTGAATGGTCGCCAGGGAGAGATGGTACTGGGAATCCGCGGCGAGGATATCAAGATGGATGCTCAGAACATGGAGCTGAACAATGAAAATATGCAGCACGCCGTGATCACTGACACAGAGGTCATGGGAAATGAGAACAACCTGTATTTCAATTTCGGCGGTTCTCAGGCAGTGGCCAGAGTCTCAAAATATGAGATCAGCCAGATCGGTGACAGAGTGAACTTCGTGTTCATGCCGTCAAAAATGCATTTCTTTGATAAAGAGACAGGAGTTAATTATACGGAGGCAGTATGAAACAGCAGAAACTACACCTGAAAGCGCCGGATAACTGGGTAAACGATCCCAACGGCTTTATATACTACAAAGGATACTACCATCTGTTTTATCAGTATTTTCCCTATGGACCCCGCTGGGGCACCATGCACTGGGGACATGCGGTGAGCAGGGACCTGGTAAACTGGGAGCACAAAGGGCTGGCCCTCTATCCATCCAGGAGGGAGGACCAGAACGGATGCTTCTCCGGCAGTGCCATCGAAGTGGACGGCAGAATGTATCTGGCGTATACAGGAGTCAGATATGAGGTGGTAAACCCGGAGGATCCTCACACATGCCTGAACGAACAGTTTGAATCGGCACAGCTTATGATCTCATCCGAAGACGGGTTTGATTTTGATAATGAGAATGGGAAAGAGGTCATCATTCCGCCTATCATGGATGCGGAACTGGGCGGCCGGACTCATACCAGAGATCCGAAGATATGGAGAGGCAAGGATGCCTGGTATCTGGTGCTCGGAAGTACAGTGAATGAACAGTACGGGGAACTTCTCTTCTACCGGAGTGAGGATCTTCACACCTGGACCTACATGGATAAGGCGTGGAAAGGACCGGATTACGGATGGATGTGGGAATGCCCTGACTACTTTGAGACGGAGGGCGGGAAAGTCCTTCTCGTATCCCCTATGAAACTGCTCAAGAATGACGAGAAAGAAAAGAATCAGTCCATCTGTTTCCCGGTGGAATTCGACGAAGAAACCTGTCGGATGGAAATCCCGGATGATTATACTTTTATCGACTACGGACTGGATCTGTACGCTCCACAGACGACAGTGGATGCGGAAGGCAGAAGGGTGATGGAAGCATGGCTCAGGATGCCAAAGGTTACAGAGGAAGGATGGATCGGAATGTTCTGTTCTCCCCGTGTTGTGGAACGGAAAGGCAGACATATCTACTTCCGTATGCATCCGAATATCCGCGGCGCTTATTCGAAAGAAATATCTCTGGGAGAGCAGGATTCCGGTGACGGCTACATGGCAGTCTTCGATCTGGAGACAGATGAGAGCGTGGATATCGGCGGGTATGTGATTTCCAGAAAGGGAGATCATATCTGTACGGACCGAAGCCGTGTATACCCCGGATTTGAGGGAGCTCATCTTCTTTCCGAGACGCCGGAGTTAAAGGAAGGGTTCCACCTGGAAGTGCTGGTGGACACAAACCTGATCGAAGTCTATGCCAATGACGGAGAGTATGTGATAAGCAGCGCGGTCTACGGGATAACGGATGAGGTCGCCTGCAGCCGGGAGGACAGAGAGATCCGGATATATACAACAGAAGAAACAGAGAAATAGATTTGAATATGGAAAAGGCATCAGATGCGTTACTTCCTTTACGCGGCTGATGCCTTTTCTGTACGATAAACCCGGCAGCTGCCTGCCGCATTTGTGGTTTATGATATTTTTATCTCATAGACCGGATACGCCCGCACCTCTTTCAGCCCGGCGATATACTGGTCCGCGCTTTCCATCCTCGCCGCCATAGCGGACTCGGTATTCACATTTACGCCTTCTCTGAGCGGAGCGATGGAAAGAGTCAGCGGAGAATTTTTCAGGCGGCCGGCAAAGGTCCGAAGCCCGATCTCCCAGGTATCACCGTTACAGAAGTTATCGTGGATCATGTCTCCGTCGATAAAGGCGGAACCGATGTCCCCGCTATAGTCAATCTGAAGGAGAATATCTTTCAGACGGTTTTCAGAGCGGCCTTTCTGTCCGCCATTAAGTTCATCTCTCAGGCTTTCTCCAAGGATGCCCATAAGATTCTCCGGGAAGGAAAGTTCATATTTGCTGTAAGCGGTCTGTGTCACTGTGACCGGAATCTCTTTCCGGTCTGTCTTTATCTCCCAGACGTCAAAAATATCAGACAAACCGCGGAGCTGTTCCGGGGAGGAGACGCCTGCCGGAAGCGTATGGACCTTTTCGGCGCGGAGAGGGTTTATGTGTCCCTTCGGCCAGGCGAGGACTGTATTTTCCGGGGACATAGTTTCCAGGCGGATTCCGTTTTCATCTTCCAGGACAGCGCCCTCTGAGAAGAGCAGAGAGCCATCGGAGAGCGGATACATCTGTCCCGCAAGGGTCCGGTCAAGGCAGAGGATCGTGATCTGTGTTGCTCCCTTTGAGACACGGAACAGTTCTGCCGCTTTTCCGGGAGTGCATCTGTATACGCTGCCGCCCTGACCTGTCACCGCCTCTTCTTCAAAACGGGAAATCGGATTTGTTACCACGCCCTCTTCGAAGTGAAAGACCGGATCCATCCCGTCCGGTTTGAGAAAAATACAGGTATTAAAGATGGAATCAAAAGATTCCCCGCTGGTCCCGGAGTTCCCGGCCTTGCAATCTTTCCCGGCAGAAGCGATCCTGGTGACCGGCTGCGCTGTGGCAGAGACCAGGTCGATGCCTGCCAGGTCCATGTGGAAGGGAAGGATACAGTTCTCGCCGGGAGCAAGGCTGATCGGGGGGAATGTCAGGTCTTCCCCGTTGAGATGAAGAGTCACGGATTCGTCTTTTTTCGGCTTCATCTCCAGGTGATCCTGAAAATTGTTGAGGAAGAGGAACCCGCTTTTTCCGTCAGTGCGGACTGCAAAACGCAGAGTTTCAGTATCCTTCGGATCGATCAGAGAGGCGCCTTCCGGGAGCATGGTCTGCATGTCACAGAGAGTGTTCTCAAAGGTGCGGCAGAAGAGATGGATCGTCTTCAGCCGGCGATAGGACTCCCGGATCTGTCCGAACTCCCCGATGGCTGCCTGATAGTCATAGGAGATCTTCGGAGCCTGTGCCTCATTCAGGAACATTCCGTGCTTCCCCTTCGGATTGGAGCCGCCGTGGAAGACATAGTATCCGAGAAAATTGCAACCGGAGGCCAGCTTGATATTTGCCATGGCATCCACGCTCTGGAATGGCAGTACGAAACGGTAATTGTAAGTGCAGGTCATGCCGCCGCCCATCTCACAGCAGGCGTAGGGGCGGTCCTCCGGCAGATATGCCGGTTTGAAATCGCTGGTGACGACTGCTTCATTGTTGTGAAAATCCTGATAAATGTATTCTTCCGTGACCGGATGCTCTCCTCTGCCTTCTGTATAGAACAGCCAGGGACGGTATGCATACCCTCCCCAGAGGGGCAGCATTTCGTCCGGCGTGATGGCTCCGCCCCACCCGGTACAGGTGTAGAAAGGCGTGTCAATCCCGCACTCTTTTGCCAGATCCCGGAGGGCGAGCATATAAGCTTCCCGGTCATCGCCGCGGAAGATCCATTCATTTGAAATTCCGGTGGTGATCTCCCACATTGCGGAGGCGTGCATATATTCGTTATCGATCTGGGCGGCGATCACGGGACCGCCGTCCTTGTAGAGAAGTCCCCGGATCTGACCTGCGATCTCGGAGTAAAGCCGCCTGGTGCAGCGCAGGAAACCTTCGTTCAGTTTCCGGACTTCAAAAGGCTTGCCGTAGAGCCAGTCCGGAAGGCCGCCGTTTCTTACTTCTCCGTGGTCGAATGGGCCGATCCGGAGGATGACATACATCTGGTGCTTTCCGCACAGTTCCACGAACTTTCGAAGATCTTTACTTCCGGAGAAATCGAATATGCCCTCCTCTTCTTCGTGGTGGTTCCAGAAGATATATGTGGAGACTATGCGGATCCCGCACATCTTCATCTTCAGGATCCCGTCCTCCCAGCGGCTCTCGTCGCACCGGGAGAAGTGGAATTCCCCGCTGATGCCGAAGAAAGGTCCGGACTTGGTCTCCATATAGCAGTTTGTAAAAGAAAGGGGGCTGCCGTCTGGGGCGGTGCCGCGGAAATGGCTGCCGAGAGGGCGGCAGGTTTTCTTTTTGAAATCTTTGAGATTCAGTTCATATTTCATGAGATGGATTCCTTTCTCACAGGATTTGCTGGATCTCGCTGAGACTGAGACCCGTCAGCCGGGCGATCAGTTCCGGTTCTGCGCCGTTTTGCTGCATTGTCCGGATAAGCTCGGCTTTTCCCTGTTTCACTGCGCTGCTCATCTGAGAATTGTAATCTCTGATAGCTTTCTCCCGGGCTTCGTATTCAAGCTTCGCCTGTTCATCCGCGCTGAGCTTCTCCAGCTCTTTGTAAGCTTCATCAATATATTCGTCTTTTTTCGCCATGGCTTCAAACTCCCTTCGTGTCTTCCCTCCGAGGAAACGCATCCAGTTGAGAATATTTGAATCGTTTTTCAGTTCATTCGGCAGTTTTCTGAGTTCGAGAATTTGTATTTCCATCAAATCTGTATATTTTTTGCCGGTTTTTTCATCGCAGAAACAGATGGTGCGGTAACATTCCTCATCATCTTTAAAGTAAATGAAGTCCAGAATGCTCACATGAATGCACTTTTTCAGATTTTCGTAGGGTTCTCCGCTTTTTAACTGATCTGTAGAAATTTTACACAGATAAAACAGGACCCGTGCATCCCAGTTTGCAAAGTATACTACCTGCATTTCCATATCGAGCTGCCGCCCGTCTTTCAGTGCCGTCCGAACATCAAGGATGCCAAGCTTGTCGTCCGGATAGTCCTGACGGAGTGCAGTGGGGAGCAGAGTTGTTCCCGCGATAGTTCCTGGATCAACGTTCAGGAGCGCTGCAATGAATCCTTTTCTGACCTTGGGATTGTTTATCAGGCTCTTAAAGCATATGTCCACGGTGGGAAGCATGATAAATTTGTTATCAGTGTGACTGTTTTTTGTCTGGCTGCTGTTTGAAGTGTCCATAGATCTTCTCCTTTCCTGTAGATGGTCCGATACAGGAAAAGGTACGGCAGTCTTATGTGATTATCTTAACACATCCCGGAGATGAGTCAAAGGCATAACCCGTATTTCCTGTATTGGTATGTTTTCATTGTCGGGTCTGTGCCTGGAAAGCAGGCTCCGAAAATGGGAGATGTACCGTTTTGTCTGCATAGAAACGGTATAGTTAAAGTGATACAGGGGGCGGACAGAATGCCGTCCCGGTGAGAAAAGGATAACATAAACAGAAGGAAATGACAACGACGAATCTTGAACCGTTTTTTTATCCGTAGTACAATGGGGGCAGATTGACCCGAAGTCCTGCGATTGGAAGGGAGGCTTTTTCATGATAAATTTTGCAGTGATCGGAACGAATTTCATAACTGACCGTTTTCTTGAAGCGGCGTCAACTGTGCCGGAATTCTGCCTGAAGGCAGTGTACTCCCGGACGATGGAACGGGCACGGGACTATGCCGGCAGACATGGAGCAGAGCTGACTTTTGACAGCCTGGACGATCTGGCTGCCTGCCCGGAGGTGGATGCAGTTTACGTGGCAAGCCCGAACTGCTGTCACGCGGCGCAGAGCATACAGATGATGAAGGCGGGGAAACATGTTCTTGTGGAGAAGCCGGCGGCGTCCAACCTTCGGGAGTTCTGCCAGATGAAAGAGACGGCTCTGGAGAATGGTGTTATCCTCCTGGAAGCAATGCGTTCCGTATTTTCCCCGGGATTTGAGGCAGTCAGAGAGAACCTGAGAGAACTGGGAACGATCCGGAGAGTCTCCTTTCAGTTCTGCCAGTACTCCAGCCGATACGATAAGTTCAAGAACGGGATCATAGAAAATGCGTTCAGACCGGAGCTGTCAAACAGCGCATTGATGGATATCGGGGTGTACTGTGTTCATCCCCTTGCGGATCTGTTCGGCATGCCGGAACGGATACAGAGCAGCAGCCTGAAGCTGTCCAACGGATTTGAGGGAGCCGGGACCATCCTTGTGGAGTACGACGGAATGCAGGGAGAACTGATCTATTCTAAGATCACGGATTCCCGTGTCCCCAGTCAGATCCAGGGGGAAAACGGCGTGATGCTGATAGACAAGATACATGAGCCTCAGGAGGTCACGATCTTTTTCCGCGACGGAAGAGAAAAGAAACTGGATATCCCGAAAATCTCAAATAATATGGTATATGAGACGGAAGAATTCATCCGGCTGATCCATGCCGGAACGGCAGAACATAAGCGGCTTGAAAATTCTGAGACAGAGATGAAGATCATGGATGAGGTGCGTGGGCAGCAGGGGATCCGGTTCCCGGCTGATAACTGAAGAAAATGTCTTTATTCTTCATAGTGACCACGACAGGCGTAGATGATCAGATTGCCATTGGTATCGATGTTATAGACGAGACGATGTTCGCCAGTTATCCTGCGACTGCATGCTTTTCGATATTTTAAAAGTTCCGGCTTGCCTATTCCTTTTAGAGCACCGTTACGGTCAATATCTTTTATGAGTTCGTTGATCCGTCTGACAAGCCGCTTGTCCTGCACCTGCCATTCTGTATATTGGCGCCATGCCGTGGAAGAAAAGATAATATTCATGCTTCGAACTCCTTTAGTTCATCGAGAGATTTGGAGACGATACCACCGGAAGAAATTTCGGACATGGATTGATCCAGCATAGTCAGATACTCCGCATTTCTTCTGGCTTTGATCAGATCGTTGTATTCCCGTTCGGAAACCATTACGACATTTTCGTTTTTCTTCCGGGAAATGATCACTGTTTCACCGTGGAAAACTTTATCACAGAATTTTTTGAAGTTCTGTCTGACATCCATACTTTTTGCTGCTATCATAGAAACACCTCCAAGTGTACTGAAAAACGTACGATTTTCTGTACTTTTTATTATATGTCTCTATTATGTGAATGTCAATGGAAGTTATACAGCAAAGTTGAAAAAGTGCAACAGTAATCTGAAAAGAAATATGGAAAGGAGATCATTTTAAAATGACAAAATTTGAAGAATTTGAAAATATCATCGCGAAACTCCGTGCCCCGGACGGCTGTCCCTGGGACAGAGAGCAGACTCATATGAGCCTGAAAAAACCGTGTATCGAGGAAGCAGCGGAGGTGATCTGCGGGATCAATATCCTGGATCAGACCGGAGACCCGGACAACCTGAAGGAGGAACTGGGAGACTTGCTCATGCAGGTCGTCCTGAATGCCCGGATCGCGGAGGAGGAAGGCTATTTCACCATGGATGATGTGATCCAGACTATCATTGACAAGATGATCCGCCGGCATCCTCATGTGTTCGGCAATGCAGTGGTCTCCGATTCCGGTGAGGTGCTGACAAAATGGGACGAGATCAAGAAGCAGGAGAAGGCGGGCAAGGAATGGACGGAAGCATATCTGCCTGCAGCGTTTGAGGAGGCAAAGGAACTGATCGATGCAGCGGCGGAGCGAAAGGCGATCCGGCTTGAAGAGCAGAAGTAAGAAAATATCGGAAAACAGGCGATCCGAAGTCTGTGCAACAGAAAATCAGAAAAACCCCGGAGGGAAAGCTTTTGTCACTTTAACCGAACAAAGCGTTTCCCTCCGGGGTTTTTGCAGGATACACAGCTCCGGAGAGCAATATATATCCGGGAATCCTGTGCTGAAAGTCAAGTTTGCAGATTTTATTTGTCAACACGTTCCAGATGAATCATAAATGCGTGGAAATCCTCTTTCACCAGGGGAACGGTCACACCGATCTGCATGAGTTCGTCCCCGCCGTACACCTTCTGACTTTCAGTATCCATATAGTCTGCATCCGGATCCAGTCCCAGCAGGCGGAACCTTCCATGGGAGCGGAGCGGGTCGAAGAATTTCTGAAAGATCACGGCAAGGCACTCGGTCTTCGTCACTACGGACCACATGACATAATTGTCATTGGGAACATCATGCCGGTAGAATGTTCCGTCAAGGAAGCGGGAACGCTCTGCGATGTGTTCGGCAGTCTGCCGCCGGATCTCGTCCTTTTCTTCCTCGGTGCATTTTGTCAGATCCAGTTCATATCCCAGGTTGAAAAGCCTTGCTGTCTGATACCGCGTATCCAGGGGCGTTGTCCTTCCGGTCTGGTGATTGGGAGTGATGCTCACGTGAGCGCCGATCACTTCCGGGGGATAGAGCAGGCTGAAGCCGGACTGGATCGCAGTGCGGTCAAATGCGTCTGTGTTGTCGCTCGCCCAGTTCTGGGAGACATAGTACAGCATCCCCGGATCGAACCGGGCTCCGCCGCTGGAACAGCCTTCTACAAGGACATTGGGATAAGTGTCTTTCAGCCATCCGAGGATGTCGTACAGACCGAGAATATATCTGTGGAAAGTTTCCCCTTTCTTTCCTGCCGTCAGAAGGGCGGAGTTTACGTCTGTGAGAGGACGGTTCATGTCCCATTTGATATAGTCGATCATGCCGTCTTTCAGGTAGGAGTCCAGCATTTCTTTCAGATAATCCCGCACGTCTTCCCGGGTCAGATCCAGAAGGTATTCGTGTCTTCCCTCTGTCATAGGATATCCGGGTACATGGAGCGCCCAGTCCGGATGGTTTTCGTAAAGGCGGCTTTTCCTGCTGATCGCCTCAGGTTCGAACCAGAGTCCGAATTTCAGACCGTTTTTCCGGACGATTTCCGCTGCGGTCCGGATCCCGCCGGGCAGTTTTCTCTCATTGCAGGTCCAGTCGCCCATGGAACTTCGGCTGTCATTGCCTGTGCGGAACCACCCATCGTCCAGCACAAAGAGTTCCATTCCCAGATTTTTTGCAAGGGCAGACTGTTCCTCTATCTTGTCCAGGCTCACATCATAGTACATGCCTTCCCAGGAATTGAGGAGGACAGGGCGCTCTTTTCCGGCAAAAGTTCGGGGGAACAGGTGCCGGCGGTACAGGGTATGGAAATTATGGCTCATGCCGTTGAGCCCGTCATCGCTGTAGTTCAGGACAGCTTCCGGCGTGTGGAAGACTTCTCCGGGAGAGAGCTCCCAGCAAAAAGTGTCCGGATGGATTCCGATCTGGGCACGGATATTTCCGAACTGGTCACATTCCGTCTGGGCGAGAAAGTTCCCGCTGTAGATCAGATGAAAAGCATGGATTTCTCCGTTCTCCTCCGAGGTGCCGGGGGAGGCCAGTGCAAAGAATGGCTGATGCTGGGGACTGCTGCTTCCCCGCACACTCTCCGTTTTCTGGATACCGTGATGGATCCGGAAGCGGAACCGGTTTGCCTCTTTTGCATGGGTGCCATACAGGGAGAGAAAGTCATAGTCCCGTGCGGGCAGTTCCAGAGAAAGGCTCTGTGCGTTTTCCAGACGCAGTGTCTGCATACCTGTGTTCTCTATTCTCTGATGTCGCAGGATCACGCCTTCCTCTTCGATCACGGTGTAGTACATTGTGACCCGCAGCCCGGCGCGGGTATCCTCGCAGGTGATCTCCAGGGTCTTTGCCTCGGAGCAGGAGGCTGTGATCGAAGGAAGCCCGGGGATTTCCGGTTTCCCGTCGGTTATCTTCAGTCCGGTAAAGGTCAGGTCGGCGTAAGACATGCCATTCTCCTGTTTTATCTCAAATGCCGGGATACGATAGTCTCCGTGTCCTCTTAAGGGGTATTCAAAGGGGAGATCGTCGAAGGAAGCGTGGGGGATGCTGAGGTCATGTTCTGTGGCATAGCCCCGTTTAAAATACCGGGGTACACCTGTACCCCGGTATTTACGGATGGATTTCCCGAAATATCTGTGCATCGGATATTTCCCGTCAACGATCTCGATCACATAGCTGATCTTTTTGTTTCTGATATGTATGATCTGCTGATCCTGATGATATGTTATCTCCATCTGTTATTTCTCCTGTTTCTGTCTTAATCTGATATGTCTACTGATTTTCCATTTTTTTGTTGAAACCGAACATCCATGTCAGGGCGAATGCCACCGCAAAGGAGATCACATTGACCAGAAGGTAGAGCGGAAGCTGTTCGTTTAAGTAGAGCAGCGTACCGGGGATACCTGTGATGGACATTCCTGTTGCTCTCAGGTGAAGGTTGGAAGCCAGGAAGCCGCCTACACCGCCGCCGATCATGGACATGATGAACGGTTTTACAAATCTTAAGTTTACACCGAATACTGCAGGCTCCGTGATGCCCAGCAGCGCGGACAGACAGGAAGGATAGGCAACCTGTTTTGTCTTATTTGATGTGGCTTTGATGGCTACTGCAAGAACAGCGCCTGCCTGAGCGACGTTTCCGCATGTTCCGATGGGATTCAGGTAGTTCCATCCGTCCTGAGCCAGCATGCTGATCTCAAGGAAGTTCAGGATATGGTGGATGCCGAAGATTCCCAGAAGCTGTCCGAAACATCCGTATAACAGTCCGCCAATGCCAAAAGGCAGGAACAGCAGGTTTTCTACTACAAAGAGCACGCCGTTTTCCACATAGTGAAGGATCGGTCCGAGGACGAACAGCGCCAGTACAATACCCACCAGAAGAGTGATGAAAGGCGTTACGATCAGATCGACAGCGTCCGGAATATGTTTGCGCAGCCATTTTTCAAATTTGGCCGTGATGATACCTGTGGCAAATGCAGGGAGAACGCTTCCCTGGTATCCCGCAACACGGATGAAACCGAAGAATTCCAGAGGCTCAGCCACGCCGGATCCTACGTCGTAGGAGCTGGGGAGGCTGGGGCTTACCAGCATCAGGCCCAGGACAATGCCGATGACCGGGCTTCCGCCGAAGTTGCGGAAGGTGGACCAGCACACAAGAGCCGGCAGGAAGGAGAACGCCGTGTCTGTCAGGATCTGGGTGAATGTCAGCAGGGACGCCGGAACGTCGTCCGGAGTCATGCCGAACACTGCCAGGACCGCTTCCTGTGTCAGAAGTCCTCTCAGCCCCATGAACAGACCGGTTGCGACCAGTACGGGGATGATGGGGACGAATACATCGGAGAACATGCGGATCGCCCGCTGGAATTTATTCCCGTAGACAACTTCTTTCTTCTCCTCCGTGGACTCGCCGATGTCAGCTCTTCCCGTGATCTTGACAGTCTCGTCATAGATCCTGTTTACAAGTCCGGTTCCGAGAATGATCTGGTACTGTCCGGAGTTGAAGAAGGAGCCTTTTACTTTGTCCAGGTTTTCCACTTCTTTTGTCTGGATCTTTTCTTTGTCAGATACAATGATGCGAAGCCTTGTGGCGCAGTGGCGGACGGATACGATATTTTCTTTTCCGCCGACAAGTTCTACGATCTTTTCAGCTAATTCTCTGTCTGTCATTTTTGATTTTCCTCCTCTTTCTCATTCTTTTTTTATTTCTTTTTACAGGTGATGACTTCCGTCTGACCCGCAATTACGTCTGTACAGTCGTGGATCTGAAGGTCAAAGTCGTCGCTGTTGGTCACGACCAGGGGCGTTGTCATAACGATTCCCTTTTCTTTCATGAGATCAAGATCCACGGAGATGACCGGAGTGCCGCGTTTAACCTTTTTCCCCTTAGAAGCCAGCTTTGTAAAGCCCTCCCCGTTCAGATCCACGGTGTCAAGACCGATGTGGACCAGGATCTCAGTGCCGTCTGAGGTCTCCATACCAAAGGCATGCAGCGTTTCGGCGAGCATGACGATCGTTCCGTCGCAGGGGGCGCAGACTGTTCCGTCCGAAGGCTGGAATCCGACGCCTTTCCCCATGGTGCCTGAGGAGAAGACCGGATCCTGGATGTCTTCCAGTCTTATCATTTTACCGGTGACAGGAGCGCAGAGGACCAGATCCTCCTTCGCTTTGTTTTTCTTAAAGAATAACATCTTTCTTACCTCCGTTTATTTCATTCATCTGAATTGCCTCATTAGCTGAAAGCCCTTTTATGACAACTCCGGGAGCGGTATCCTCAGGGAAAATGCGGGAGGACATGACCGCCTCACCGCCGTTGAGGAAGATCTCCATGCTGGACTGGTCGGACCAGATCTCGACTTCTCTTAAGCGCTCGATCCGGCATTCACGTGATTCGGTTTTTCCAGTGACCCAGTTCTTCCTTGTGAACCGGACCTGCTTCGCTTCCGGAACCCAGGTCAGGGAAGACTCTCCGCTGTGGAACCGGACCGAGACATCTCTTCCCGGCTCTGGCAGTGTAAAGTGCAGAAAAAAGGTGCGGTCTCCGGGAAGAAGACGGACTGTACCATCTTCGCAGCGGATGGGAGGGACTTCGGCCCCCTTCAGCTGTTCCAGCTCTTTTACCGGCGTCTGGATAAGTTTTCCCGCTGTGACTTTAAACTCCCGTGGGAGGGTCAGACAGTGGATGCGGGGGTCTCCTCTGGAAAAAATTTCTTCCTGCTCCCCGTCCATGCGGGACATCCAGGCGTACAGGATCCGCCGTCCGTCCGGGGCTTCAAAAGTCTGGGGCGCGTAGAAGTCGAATCCAAAGTCTGTCCTGGAAAAATTCTGATCCAGGTCGGCATCGTCAAAGGTTCCTTCCCGTTCGTTGAACCTGACGGTCTTTACTGCCGAGAAACTGGAGATATCAGTGTCCTTTTCATTGTCCCTCCTCTGAGGGCAGTAGAGCAGGACATAAGTACCATCGATCGGGAACAGGTCGGGACATTCGACCATTTCGTACTCTTCTGTTACGGCAGGGATGCCGGAATATTCCCAGGTCAGCCCGTTGCCGGAGCGAAACAGCGCCAGCGCACCTTTTCCGGATTTTCTCTGCGCTCCTGTAACCATGAAGTATGTGCCGGATTCTGTGCGGAAAACTTTCGGATCACGGAAATGCTCTGTGAAATACTCCGGTGTTTCCGCCACGCTTCCGAGCTTCAGAAATTTCTGCCCGTTTTCGGTCACTGCCATGCACTGATGGCTTTTTCTCTTTCCGCCTTTTTTTACATTACCTGTATAAAACAAATATAGTTTCTCATCGATAACAAGTCCGCTGCCGGAATAAACTCCGCACATGTCATAAGTCTGGTCCGGCAGCAGTGCGCTTCCCTCGAAAGTCCAGCGGACCATATCCGGGGAAGTGAACATTCCCCATTCCTTATAGGAATGATCTTTTACAAAGCGGTTCCACTGAAAGAACACGTAATATTTTCCGTTAAAATATGACAGCCCGTTGGGGTCGTTGAGAAGCCCTCTGGGAGGCTCAAGATGGAAATGCTGTTTCTTCTCCCTCAACTGATCATCTCCTTCCTTTTATATCTTCGGCGCCTTTAGTTATATTTAACACGATATCGGCATGATTTCCTATAGCATTTCATATTCAAAATATGGAAAAAACTAACTTTTTGCGGTAAAATGGACCTATGAGAGAATATAAGGAGACGCAGCATTCGCTGCAGTATAAATCAAATTCAGATCTGACATTTTACAGCGCGGGCTATGAGGCGTGCAGCCCCGGTTACAGTTACGGACCCAAATTCCGTTCCTATCAACTGATCCATTTTGTTCTGGAAGGGAGTGGAAAACTGCATATCAATGAACATGTCTTTCAGTTGTCCGCCGGGGACGCGTTTCTTATCCCGTCAGGAAAGATTTCTTTTTATGAAGCGTCAAAGGAAGATCCATGGCATTACGCCTGGATCAGCTTTCTGGGGATCAGTTCGGAAGCGTACCTGTACCAGATCATGACGTCTGTGGACGATGTATATATCATTCACGGGCTTGATGTGGAAAAATACAGGGAGAAGATATTCGATATCCTGTCAATGGAAGGAAACCCCACAAGTCAGTATTTCCGCGCAAACGGCATCCTGTATCAGATCATGGCGGAACTTTTTTCGGACATCGGATTCAGCGAGGAGAACTGGGGAAAGGATTCTGTTGCAGATGAAGTGAAATTCTATCTGGATACGAATTATGCGGAGAAACTGGTGCTCAAGGACGTGGCAAGATCCTTCGGGATCCATCCGAATTATATGACAAGGACATTTCATGAGAAGTTTGGCATTTCACCCAAGAGATATCTTATGGATCTGAAGCTGAAGAAGGCCTGTCGTCTGCTGACAACGACCACCCTGCCGATCGCCATGATCTCCGGTTCGCTGGGATTTGATGATCAGCTTGCGTTTTCAAGGATATTCCGGAAAGAGTACGGGGAGGCGCCGTCGGAGTACAGAAAGAAGAGGCGGGGAAACAGCAGTCAATAGGAA
>ERZ1090862.388-NODE-388-length-19642-cov-16.388829_pt1 | contig 19642 bp, 16 predicted proteins | sample MGYA00478481_ERZ1090862 | MGnify/ENA primary metagenome ERZ1090862 (study PRJEB33644, sample SAMEA5815745) | chicken gut metagenome | biome: Chicken; feature: Gastrointestinal Tract; material: Caecum | place: Ireland | collected 2019-01-01 | study: A study of the... | reverse complement strand
AGGTTTCAGGTTCCTGTGGGCGACCGTGCAGGTTCAACTCCTGTTATCCGCACCATAAAAAGAGAATGCTTTTCGGCATTCTCTTTTTTCATGCCTTTCGACGGGTTTTGGGGGAGTATTTCAGGCTATAATACGCTCAAAAAGAATAGGACTTAAAAATGTAACACTCATTTGCGCATTATGTAAAACGGTTGTTGCAGACTTTTGCGGACTTTACCTTTATAATAAAATAAAAAAGGGTAAACAAAAATGAAGATAAGTTCTGTCTTTTGTCAGATTTTTCTGATACTTGCAAAAATTCTGCTGGCCTGCATTGCACTGTTTGTACTTGTGTTCGGTGCGTATCTGGTTGCCATAATAGATGTGCGCATCGCCGTCGGGCTTTTGTGTTTTTCTGTTTTTATTGTGGTCGGCACAATATGCTGGTGTCTGCCCAAGAGCCTGCGCAGGCGCGCGTATGTTGTCGCCTCGTCAGTCGGCATTGCCATTGTCATAGGTTTCATGGCCGTCTGCGGTGTGTATGTGTATGAACAGGCCATAACCATCCGCGACAGAAGTATTCGTTCGGCAGATTATTACCCGTTCTCCGAAAACTCTAAGGCTGCCCGTCTGGAAGGTGCCTCCTCCCTGCAATTTAACGCAAGCGATGCGCCGCATCTTGTAGCATATTCAGATTATAATCTGATATCTGCCTACGTTACCGCCACTTATCCCGAAGGGGTTTTCGGCGGTGGTGACAACAGTTATCTTACAGAATATTCCAATCCCGGAGTGGTGTACGAATCTCATAGCTACGACATTTATTTTGACAGAATGTCATCATTTGTCAGATACCATAAAGATGAACTTGAAAACGATGCCGTAAGCTTTACTACGGTTGCAAGGGACGCCCTCGTCTTTTATACGCACAAGAGCAATCCCGTTAAAAATCTCACCACGGAGCAGCTTTTGGGCATTTGTACCGGGAAAATAACAAACTGGAAGGAAGTCGGCGGTGAAGACAGAAAAATAGAACTGTATACCAAGCATAGTAGAACTACCTGGGTGGATGTTCTTGAACAGTATCTCGGTGTGAAGCTTTCGGGGTATCAGCAAAAGCTGAACTTTGTTTTTCCTTATATATACATTGACTATCGCGAGGTTGAATACCGCAATACGCGCGGAGCGCTCGGCTTTACTTTTATGAGCTGTATGGATGACAGATATAAAAATACGCACGCGATAGCTATTGACGGCGTAAGTGCGGATAAGAACACTGTGGCAGACCGCATTTATCCGCTGTATACCGACATAGTAGCAATGACGCGTGCCGAGCGCGAGGAAAATGTAAACGATTTTATTGACTGGATACTTTCCGACGAAGGCAGAAGGCTCACAAATTTGAGCGGCTTTGCCTGCGTAAACTGAAAAAATGACAGCAGCGCCGACAATAATGTCGGCGCCGCCGTCATATCAAAAATGTGCTGAAATAAATTCAGAAATCTGTCTCCACGCCCTTCTGCTCTCCTTCAGAAACGGAGTCATATATAAAAAGTCGTGCCACATTCCCTCGTAGGCAACAAGCCGTACGTTCACTCCGTTGCCGACTGCATTTTTTTGCAGCATTTCGCCGTCGCTTGCCGAAGTTTCATAACTGCCATAAATTATAAGCATATCCGAAAGGCCGTTCAGCTTTGCGTATACGGGCGAAAGATAACTGTCTTTCAGCGGTGTGCCGTTGCAGTATGGCGAAATTCTTCTTATATACTTTTCATTCTCTTCAAAAGATTGCCGCCTTGTAAGGGAATATATCGGGTCATTGCGGCAGTTGGTCTTATAGGACTGTCCCGAGGCCGACATATCTGCATATGGCGATATGCACACGATAGCCTGCGGCATATTTGCGCCTTCTTCCCTTGCCTTTATTGTGCAGTACAGCATAAGGTTTGCACCGAAACTGTCCCCTGCCACAGCAAATGGCATTTTAAGTTCTTTTGTTATGCCAAGGTAGGCAGAGAAACACTCATTATGCACGGAAGGAAACTTCAGCTCCGTACCAGGCTTATAATCTATGCAAAGCACCGTGCATCTGCACAACTTTGCATATCTTTGCGCAACCTTTCTGTACATATCGTTCATTCCGACGGTATGACCTCCGCCGTGAAAGAATATAACTGCAAACTTTTCTGCGTCTTTCGGTGTAAAAATTTCCGTGCGTATTCCGTTGAAATATTCTGTGCGGCAGCTTACCGACTTCGGGGGAACATACCTGCCGCTTTTAAATTTTACCGTGCGGGAAAGAGATTTGTGTTCCTTGCGCCTGCGGTAGGTCAGCATGCGTATGATAAGTCTTACTATTCTCGCACCCAGCGATATCATAGTTCTCTCAGCCGTCTGTACATATTTTTTACGAGCGGATTGATTATTAAGCCTATGAGCATACCTGATTTGATGTAGCAGTATACCTCGTTCCAAAGGCCGTAGAAGGCAAGTTTCTGCATGCAGTATCTGCTGGCGCCGTATTTTCTGATGTATGTTTCACGCAGGAAAAACCTCTTGCCCGTAAGGTTGTCAAACTGGAACAGGTCGTATTCTCTGTCTGCATACATACAGTTTAGCGGGTCTATTATGCCCATAACGGCATACGATTTGCCCACCATAATGTTTCCGACGTTGAGGTCGCCGTGTATAAGACACGCCTCATTCACCTGCTCGGAAAATATTACGTCAAATTTTTCCCACGCGGCCCGCATTGCCTTTATTACTTTTTGCGGAAGTCTGCCTTTGCCGTAAAGTGTTTCAGCTTTTTCAAGCACGCTTTCGGCAAACGGTCTGTAATAATCAAGCCAGCTCTCGCAGTCGGGCGACATTGTGTCGCCGAACCGACTGTTTGTGCATTTATGAATTGAGTGAAGGGTGGTTGTTATTTTATCGGCAAAGTCAAGCCTGCGACTCTTGCTTGTCATAAGCATTCCGAGAGCGAACAGACAGCTTTTACCCTCTATCATCTCCATGCCGTAGCAGTCGGCGGGAATATTATTATCACATTTCCTTGAAAAGAACACGGCGGGGATTTTAACGGGACAGTGCTCTTTAAGCAGTTTTAAATCGTGCACTTCCTTTTCCATCATTCCGTGTGCACACAAAAATTTAATGACCGTTTTTCCGCCGTCCTCCGTCTGCACCGATACTGCCTTGCCGAACGAACCGCCGCCAAGGTATCTTGTCTTAACTACTCTTTTTTTCAGCTGTTCTTCCGCTACGAAAGTCGCAAATGCTCTAGCCTGTTTTTTGTCCATCGGAATAACATCAATTTTTCCTGTATCCATATACTGCTCCCGCACTTTTTTATTTATTTTAGCGCAGGGTGCGCCTTTATGCTATATCCTTTTTGTTGAGGTTTATATCCTGGCTTTACCTTATTGCAAAGTGTTGCGGTATTGCATAGGCGTCATTCCGTAAAAAAGAAAAAATTGTTTATAAAAGCCCGAGGCGTTTTCATAACCTGTTTCAGCGGCGATATCTTCAACAGACATAGTCGTTTCATCAAGCAGTTTCAAAGAAAACTCCATTCGCGTTCGTATGAGTATCTGACGAAAATTGTCTCCCGTCTTTTCCTTTATCAGTCTGCTCAGGTAATTTGAGCTGTAACCTAGTTTTTGCGCAAAACTTTGCAATGTGGCGTTTTTAATGTTTTCCCTTACGTATTCCTTTGCCTTTATTTCAATTGCACTTTTTTCTTTTTCTGATGCGCGTTGAAGTTCGGCAAAAAGCAGAGTAAGGTAACTCTGAACAACTTTTTCATGCAGTCTGCCGCAAAAAAGTTCTTCCCCGACAAGTTTTGCAATCAGATATTCAACCCTACCTTTTGTGCGGAATGTTTTTATGCCTTCAAATGCCGGCAATATTCCCTCTGAACATAAGTTATACAATTTACGCGGAACTACTGCCTTTAAAATCACGTCTCCCTCGCTGCACCGCTCCATTGAATGGACGGTTTCAGGGCTTATTATGCATAAATCGCCCTGTGAGGATACAATATTTTTCCTTTTGCAAATCTGCACGCACTCTCCGCGGTGCACGTAAATCAGTTCGTAAAAGTCGTGTGAGTGAGTGTAAGGACGTTGAACTGAGGTATGTTTTTTTATGGAAAAATTTTTTGCCGTGCGCACAGGTATAAAAGGCAGAACAAGTCCGCGTTCGCCGTCCTTCCTGAACCGTTCAACGGTGAAACCCTGACGAGCAGCCTCCTTAAGGATCTGTTCCCCGTTTGAAAATTCAGAAAGCACTGCCTGGCGGAATCTGTTTTCGTCCGCCTGAATGTCCGTGTTTTCCTGGCTGAGCAGTATTGCAGAAAATTTATTTTCCATAGCGTTTCCTCGTATTAAAAAATACAGCACGGCGAAGGCCGCGCTGTATAAAAACTTACTTGCAGTATTTCTTTTCTATTGCGGTTATTTTGTCAACCCTTCTCTGGTGGCGTCCGCCCTCGAACTGCGTGGTGAGGAACTTTTCAACTATTTTGAGCGCGTAGCCGGGGCCGACAACCTTTTCGCCCATGGCAAGTACGTTGGCGTCGTTGTGAAGTCGCGTGAATTCTGCGCAGTATGTGTCGTGGCAGTGCGCGCAGCGTATTCCGGGCACCTTGTTTGCGACAATGGAAACGCCTATGCCCGTGGAGCAGATTACAATTCCTCTGTCAAATTCTCCGTTTGCAACAGCCTCTGCCGCGGGAAGAGCATAGTCGGGGTAGTCGCAGCTGTCGGTTGTGTATGTGCCGAAATCTTTGTATTCGTAGCCGTGGCTTTCAAGATATTTTATTACTTCATTTTTGAGGTTGAGGCCGCCGTGGTCACAAGCAAGCGCGATTTTCATATAAAAGAGTTCTCCTTTTTATTTGTTTCCGCCGTCTTCGGCGAGAATAATTTTTTGTATGATTATGTCGCACGCGCGAGAGATAATGTCGCGCGTGGCGCGGTAAACATCTATGCTCTGACCGTACGGGTCTGGCACATCGAAACCGCAAAGATCCTTTACCGAGTACACTTTTGCACACCCTTCCAGAATCTGTTTCTGTTTTTCCGTCATGCAGATGACGGCATAGCTTCTGTCCATTATGCTCTGGCTGAGCTGGCGGGGCCTGAATTTATCGGCTTTCAGTCCGATTTCTTCCAGCGCCTGCCTGCTGTTGGGCGAAATAGTGCCGCCCACTTCGGCAAACAGTCCGCAGGAGGATACGTCCCACCACTTTATTTTTTTCTCTTTTATTTTACTTCTGAGAATGGCCTCCGCCATAGGGCTTCGGCAGGTATTGCCCGAACATACGAACAGAATTTTTCTGCGTTTCATCCCTGACCCCCGCAGGCCTTTGTGAGCCTGTTCATAACGCCTGCCATAACGCCGCCCTGTTCTTTGGGCGCAACGGCAATTATAAGCTCGGCAACTTTTTCGCCTTCGCGCAGTTTATCGTAAAGGTTTGCGGCGAATTCTTCGCCGTTTTCTCCGAGCGCAAGTATCTTATCCGTTCCGAATTCGCGGGCAACGGAATTTTCGCACATTATCCAGGCATTTACGCCTTCGGCACGCTGTCTTTTATATTCTTCAAGCGCTTTTTCGCGTTCTTCGTATGAAAAGAGCATTGTGCGGCAGTTGGGCGAGTAGTGCTTGTATTTCATTCCGGGCGAGCGCACTTTTTCGCCCTTTTTGGGAATGAATACGCCGCAGTCGCCTGCAACTTCTGCTATCATTTCGCGCGTGACAAGTCCGCTTCTCAGCACGCAGGGTATTTCGCCCGTGCAGTCAAGTACGGTGCTTTCGATGCCTCCGCTGCATTTGCCGCCGTCCAGAATGAGCGGTATTTTGCCGTTGAGGTCGGCATAAACGTGCTGCGCCGTTACGGGGCTCACGTGTTTGGATACATTCGCGGAGGGTGCGGCTATCGGCAGGTCCACCGCCTTTAAAAATTTCTGCGCGTCGGGATGAGAAGGCACTCTTATGCCTATGGTGTCAAGTCCGCACGATACTATCGGCGAGACCGTGCCGCGGCTCTTAAGCACTATGGTCAGAGGGCCTGGCTGAAATTTTTTTGCAAGTTTCAAGGCATAGTCGGGGATATCGCAAACTATGCGCGATATGTCGTAGTCCTTGTGAACGTGCACAATCAGCGGGTTGTCCTGCGGACGGCCTTTGACTTCGTATATTTTTTTAACGGCAGCGCCGTCAAACGCGTTGGCGCCGAGTCCGTATACCGTCTCTGTGGGGAAAGCTACAAGTCCGCCCTCTTCTATTATTTTTTTTGTGGCGAAAAGACTGTTTTCATCCGGTTTTAAAATCTGTGTTTCCATTTTCGCCTCCGTTGCGGGGTTGATTGAAATTTATCCTTTTACCGAATATTTTCGGGATACGTTGAACGTTTTTCATGGTATGCCAAGGCGAGCAACCAAGCTCAAAGTTGCGCCTCGCATTTACAAAAAGCAGGCAAAAAATTACTGTTCTTCGCCGTAATCTTCCCCGCCGTACTCGTCGTCGGAAAATACCGTTCCGTCGTCGGGCATATCGTCAGAATAACTTTCGCCGCCCTCGTCTTCATCGGATTTTGCAGGTTTTTTGCCTGCCTCGCGGGCAAGCTGTTTCAGTTCGCTGGGGTCGGGGGTGACAAACTTTGTATATTCGCCCTTGAACCTGAGCTGCGTTCTGCCCAGTTCGCCGTTACGGTGTTTTGCAATGATAAGGTCAGCCATGCCGCGGATGATTTTATTCTTTTCAATCTCTTCCGGCGTGGCGGTCATATCGGGACGGTTTATGAATATAACCATATCGGCGTCCTGCTCTATTGCGCCCGATTCACGCAGGTCGGTAAGCTGGGGTTCGCCCGTCATACGCCTCAGCTGTGAAAGCGCAATTACGGGAACGTCAAGTTCCTTGGCCATTATCTTAAGGTCGCCCGTAATTCTTGCGATTTCGCGCGTACGGTTGCTTTCGTCCTGCTTTAAGCCGCTGGACATCAGCTGGATATAGTCTATCATTACAAGGTCTAGCTTGCCGCCGTTCTTTGCCTTTATCCTGCGGCACTTTGAAAGTATTTCCGCAGGGGTGACGCGCGAGGAATCGTCTATGATTATGGAAAGTTTTTTAAGCTCTTCGCCCGTCTTTATCAGCGCCTTCCAGTCGTTCGGCGTAAGTTTGCCGGAAAGCGCGTCCGACATGCTGACTTTCGCGCTGGCGCAGAGCAATCTTTGCACAATCTGAATTTTGGGCATTTCCAGCGAGAAAACTGCGCATACGTTGCCCTGGAAGGCCGCGGCCTCCACTATATTCATTGCAAGCGACGTTTTACCGCTGCCGGGGCGCGCCGCAATTACTATAAGGTCGGAGCGCTGAAAGCCGTTAGTGATTTTATTGAGGAAAGGAAAGCCCGTGGGTATGCCGCGGAGCGCGTCCTTGTTGCTGGCTATCGTTTCGAACCTGTCGATGACGTCGCCGACGAGCGTGCTTTCGCGTATGTCGTCCATCGAAGAAGAATCGTTTTTCTTCGATATATCATAGATAAGTTTTTCGGCATACTGAACGCTCTGAAAGCCGTCAGAACTGTTCATGGAATTTTCTATGATGTTGCGCGACGCGCGAATCAGCTGACGGTTGGTGCTGTCTCGCTTTACTATTTCAAAGTACTGCTTATAGTTTGCCGAGGACGGAATTTTGCTGACAAGGTCGGTAATATAGTCAATTCCGCCAACTTTTGCAAGGTTGCCGTCCTTTTCAAGGCAGTCAGTAAGCGTGACGAGGTCCGCGGGTTTCCTCAGATTGAATATCTTATGGATTGCGGCCATGATGAGCTGGTGAGATTCGTGGTAAAAATCGGCGTCCGTAAGTTTATCCACGATCTCCGCAAGCACATCGTTATCTATGAGCATACAGCCTAGAAGAGACTGTTCTGCCTCCAGATTGTTGGGTAAAACGTTGGTTTTGTCTGACATAGTACTTTATATTCTCATCATTTTCTCGAATTCGGACAATGTGTCGGCAAATTCGTTCATGGCAAATTCGAAAGGCGCCTTGCTTTCAAGGTCTACCCCTGCAAGACGGAGAAGCGATACGGGGTCGGAAGAAGAGCCGCTGGAAAGGAACTTGAAGTAGTCTTTAACTGCGGTTTCGCCCTCGCAAAGAATTCTGTGTGCGATATTTATAGCCGCGGTTATGCCGGTCGCGTACTTGTAAACATAGAACGCTCTGTAGAAATGAGGTATTCTTGCCCACTCGCAGGAGATGTGGTAGTCGTGCTCTATGGCGTCGCCGTAGTAGTCCTTGCCGATTTTGCCGTAAACTTCGCAGAGCAGTTCCTTTGTGAGGGGTTCTCCCTTTTCGGCGAGCGAATGTGCTTCGTATTCGAATTCTGCAAACATTGTCTGGCGGTGAAGCGTGCCGCGGATGGTATCGAGGTAGTAGTTGAGAAGGTACTTGCGCAGATTTTCATCCTGTGTGTCTGCAAGCATGAATTTGAGAAGGAGCACTTCGTTTACCGTGCTGGCAACTTCGGCTACAAATATTTTATAGTCGCTCTTTGCGTACGGCTGATTGTGCGATGAAAAATAAGTGTGCAGCGAGTGACCCATCTCGTGCGCTATCGTAAAGATGTCGCTTGTCGTGGGCTTGTAGTTGAGCAGAACGAATGGATGTACGCCGTAACAACCGGTGCTGTATGCGCCGCTGCGCTTACCCTCCGTCTCCTCTACGTCTATCCAGCGTTCGTCATGACCGCGCTTTAAAAGCTGCTGGTACTCCTTGCCGAGGGGCGCAAGACCCTTTATTACGTATGCATAGGCGTCGTCATAGTCCATCTTTACTTCAACGTCGCTGACAAGGGGTGCATACACATCGTAGAAATAGAGTTTGTCGTAGCCGAGAATTTTCTTTCTGTCTGCAATGTAGCGATGCATTGCGGGCAGGCTGCCTTTTACCGCGTCAAGCAGGTTGCGGTAAACGCTTTCATTTACGTCCTCGGAAGAGAGCGCTCTCTCAAGGCAGGAATTGTATTTGTAAGCCTTGCTCATGAACACGTCTTTTTTGACGTTGCCGTAATATGTGGACGTTATTGTGTTGAGCAGGCTTTCATATGCGCCGTAATATTTTTCGTAAGCTTCCTTCCTCTTTTCGCGGTCGGAAGAGTGAAGTATTACGCCGTAAGTGCCGTGCGTAAGCTTGGTCTTTTCACCGTCCAGCTCAATTTCGGGCAGAGGAAGGTCGGCGTTGTCTATCATGGAGAATATATCGTGGAACGTACCGAGGGTTTCGCCTGCAAGCGCAATCAGTCTCTCCTGGTCTTCGGGAATAACGTGGGGTTTGCGCTTTATCAGCAGCTTAATCGTATAGTCGTAGTCGGAAAAAGCCTTGTCCGTAAGCAGTGAGTTGAGATATTCTTCGCTCTGTGCGGCCAGTTCGGGCTCGAAGAAGGCCATTTCCGCGCTGTACTTGGAAATGAGTGCGGCGCACTTGGAGGCATATGCGATGTATTTGGAAACGCGGGTATCCTCATCGTGCTTCATAGAGGCGTACAAAAATACCCTCTCCACCTTTTTGGAAAATTCGTCGTTTGCCTTAAAGAGAGCAAGCAACTGTTTTTTATCGCCGAGTTTGCCTGCGTAAGAAGAAAAATTTATGCCCTTTTCGGCATCGGCAAAAGCCTTTTCCCAGTCTTCGTCAGAGGCGAAAAGTTCCTCCGTATTCCAGGTATAGCGTTTTTCTACTTGATTTCTTTCCATATATAAACGTCCTTTTTGAATAAATTATCAGTTTTTGTTTGAGTGTATGGGTGCGGGAATAAGTCCGCCCCTTGCAATGAATTTATTGCTCGATTCCTTGTGAACGGGCATTATGGGCGCTCTGCCCAAAAGTCCGCCGAAGTTTACGCTGTCGCCCACGTCCTTTCCGGGTGCGGGAATGACTCTCACGGCGGTGGTTTTGTTGTTTATCATGCCTATTGCGGCCTCGTCTGCAATTATTGCGGATATGGTTGACGCGGGCGTATCTCCGGGTATGGCTATCATGTCAAGGCCTACCGAACATACCGCCGTCATAGCCTCCAGCTTGTCTATGCAAAGGCCGCCGCGCTCTGCCGCCTCTATCATGCCGATGTCTTCCGATACTGGTATGAAAGCGCCCGAGAGTCCGCCGACGCGCGAACTTGCCATAACGCCGCCCTTTTTGACAGCGTCGTTGAGCATTGCAAGGCAGGCCGTGGTGCCGTGCGTACCAACGCTTTCAAGTCCCATTTCTTCGAGTATCTGCGCAACGGAATCGCCTCTTGCGGGCGTGGGAGCGAGTGAAAGGTCAACTATGCCGAATTCCGCGCCCAGTCTTTTGGCTGCCTCGCGCGCTACCAGCTGGCCTGCACGGGTGATTTTGAAGGCCGTGCGCTTTATCATTTCGGCAAGTTCGGTAAGGTCTGCCTGGGGTATGCTTTCTATTGCGTGCTGCACTACGCCCGGACCCGATACGCCTACGTTTATCACCGTACCGCTTTCGCCCACGCCGTGGAATGCGCCCGCCATAAAGGGGTTGTCCTCCACCGCGTTGCAGAATACCACCAGCTTTGCGCAGCCGAATCCGTCTTTATCCGCCGTGCGCTCTGCGGTCTGTTTTATAATCTCGCCCATAAGGCGCACGGCATCCATATTGATGCCCGACTTCGAAGAGCCTATGTTAATCGAAGAGCACAGCTTTTTTGTGGTTGCAAGCACTTCGGGAATGGTCTCGATGAAGGTCTTTTCATAGTCGGCCATGCCCTTGTGTACTAGCGCCGAATATCCGCCCAGGAAGTCTATCCCGAGCGTTTCGGCAGCCTTATCGAGGGCGAGACCGATTTTAGCTGACTGTGCGGCAAAGGGTGCGCATATTATGCTTGCGGGCGTCACCGATACGCGCTTGTTGACGATGGGAATTCCGTATTCCATCGAAAGCGATTCGGCCACCTTTACAAGATTTTCGGCCTGCTTGCATATTCTGTCGTACACTCTTTTGGCCGTTTCATCGGCAGAGCCGCCTATGCAGGGGAGCAAGGATATGCCCATTGTTATGGTGCGTATGTCAAGGTGCTCCCTTTCAATCATATTTATAGTTTCCAGAACGTCGTATTTGTTGAACATCTTCCGCCCCTTAAATTCTGTGCATTGCGTTGAAAATTTCTTCGTGCTGAAGATGTATGCTCATGCCTATTTTTTTGCCCATTTCGGCACATTCGGCGGCAAGGGATGCAAGTTCCTGCTTTGCGCCCGAAAGGTCTACGAGCATTATCATTGCAAAATAGTCCTGCAGAATTGTCTGGCTGATATCGAGAATATTTACGCCTTTTTCTGCAAGAAAGGCGCTTACACCGGCAATTATGCCTGTTTTGTCCTTGCCGACTACGGTTACGACTGCGTGCATAAGTTTTTCTCCTGAAAGTGCAAATTTTTAAGCGGCACGTGCCGCATTGATTGTATTTTTAAGGCTATACGCCGAATTTAACGAATGTGTAGAGCCCCGTAAAAAAGTTCTTTGCGCTGATTGACCAGCGGGGCACCACTCCTACCATTTCGTCGTAGGTAAAGGGTCCGTACGTTCTGCTGTCAAGGCTGTAAGCGTGCCTGTTGCCTCGGTTGTCGCCGAGCAGGAACATGCTCCCCTTTGGAACGATGAGCGGGTCGCTCTTTGAACGGTAAGTATTCTGCGGAAGGAAAGGGTCGTTGTTCTCTTCCAGAACGTAATCTTCTTTAAGCGCGGTGAACGTACCGCTGTTTCCGTATGAAATATATACCGTACCTTGCTCCATATACACGGCGTCGCCGCCGAGAGCGATAACTCTTTTTATGATGTACTCTTTGGCGTTGGGTTTGAGTACCACCACTATGTCGCCGTAGTCAGGCACGGCCATCGAATCGGCGTACAGGTAATCGCCGCCCGCAACGTAGGACTCTTCCGCGCCGCTTAAAGTAGGCTCCATCGAGCTGCCGACAACATATATGCCTACAAAGCGGAAGGAAAAGAGAACCCAGGCAAATATTATAACGCATAGTACGGCAATAACTATTGCAAGCGGATCTTTGTACAGAGGGCGGCTTCCCCGCCCGAGCAATTTTTCTTCCATAATCAAAGCCACATCACGTTGTTTATTGCGTACTGTTCGCCGCACATAATCGTGAATCTGAGTTTTCCTTTATTGAACGCCGCAAGGTGCATGCCCTGGTCGTTTTTGAAATTTTTACTCTCCAGCAGCACATTCTGCCAGATGCCGCCTGCAATGTGAACGCTTGTTCTGTACTTTGTGCCGCTGTCCATATCCTCCATGCAGAAGTTTACGTCGGCGGGATTATCGCAGAATACGTCCAGTTTGAGTATTGAACCGTCGTCGGGGGCGTAGCAGGGACTGTTGCCGCGGAAGGTCATAAGTCCGCACACCGAATACGCGCCCTTAAGTCCGTTGCCCTTTTCCACGACCTGCGGAAGGACGGCGTCGCTCGTCAGGAATATTCCGCCGAGCGCGAACGAGCGGTCGGCTATCGAAAAGCTGTCCGCATCGTTTTTTGCGGAGAAAAGCACCCTGCATTTTTTCTTCATGTTGCGGAATTTGCCGCTTATTTTTCGCACGGTCATTCTCGACCAAACGGTGAAACCGTTGGTGTATCTTGCATAGCAGAATGCAAATACCGAACTGGCCTTTTCATATATATTCAGGTAAAAATCGCGGGTGTTCTCCTCGCTCTTTTTCAGCGGAACGGCAACCCATTCCCTGGCAGTGGGGTCAATGCAGTCCTCCGCCATGAACATTCCCACCTCTTCGGGAATGCCCTGCGGGTCGAATTCTGCGCGGGCGATAAGGTTCTGTTCCTCGTCGGCCATAACGGTTATGACTGCGGGTTTGGGCAGGAATACGTGCCTCTCCCTTACAAATTTGTCGAGGAAAAGGAACATATCTTTAGTGCCTTCAACGTTAATGCAGCCGTTGCAGTGTACGGAATAGGTTATTACGCTGTCGCCTGCATATTTTTCGTTTATGCGCGAAAAGGTATCGTAAGCCCTGTCATAGTCGAACCTTTCGTCGTTGGTCGAACACAGCATGAGTACGGGACACCTTACAAACGGAGCATACGCCTGCGAATCTATGCCCGCCATAAAGCGGTAGCGCTCGTCGTCGAACTGTGGCTCCTGGGAGCCGAATTTATAGTATCCCGTATAAGTTTTCCAGCCTGCGGCGCATACGGTCACAAGACATGTGATATCGGCAGTTGCTGCCAGTTTCCAGCCTATTTCGCCGCCGTCGCGTATGCCTACCACGCCTATCTTGCCCGTGCCTTCGCGGTTTTTGAGGAAACTTAAGCAGTATCTTGCCACTGCCACCCACTCGTACCAGCTCGTTTTGGAGGCGTCGTCGTCGGCAAAGTCCTTGCGTCTGCCGCACTCGGCAAGATTTGCGTACTTTACGCTTTCGGGGTAAACCGTATAATTTTCGGTATCCTTCCACTTGCCGCGGTAGTCGGGCATGAGCACGGAATAGCCGCAGCGGACGAAGTACTTCATCAGCTGTTCGTCCACCGTGCAGGAGCTGTCGGGCAGAAGAATTGCCACATCGTCCGCAGGAGCGGTTGTGTTGGTTGCGAATGCGGCATAAATTTTAACGCGCCCGTCGCCGGTATCCCTGCCGTATAAATTAAGGTATTCAATTTTGATGCCGTCAAAGGACTTTTCGTTGATGGTTTCTGCCTTGGTGTCAAGGCTGTCATCAAAGTTTTTCCAAAGCGAAACGGGGGTTAAAATGTTTGACAAATCTGCTCCTCAGCAACTTACGGTTATTCTCGAGCCGTGGCTTTCGGTTGCTTTGCTTACTAAAATTTTGCTTGTTATGCGATGTTTGAGTTCCTCAACGTGGCTTATCAGCCCTATTGCAAAGTTTTCGTTTTTAAGCTTTTCAAGCGCGCCCAAAACGGTGTCTATAAGGTCGGCGTCAAGCGTGCCGAAACCTTCGTCGAGGAAGAAAAATTCTATCGATTTCAAAGACCTTCTGCATATTGTGGCGCTGAGCGCAAGCGCGAGCGAAAGCGATACGAGAAAAGTTTCGCCGCCCGAAAGCGTTTTTACCTTTCTTAAATTTCCGCCGTTGTAGTTGTCGCCTACGCAGAAGTTATTGTCCGTATAGGAAAGAAAATATCTGCCGTCAGTCAGCTCTATAAGAGTGCGCGAAGCCGCACGGGATATATTTTCCAGATGTTCGTTTGCAATGTATTCCATAAAGCGGTTGTCGCGTATAAGGCTTTTCAGTTTTCCTATGAGGTCGCGTTCGTGCTTTACGGCCGCAAATTTTTTTTCAAGCTCTGACTTTTCTTTGAGCCGCGTTTTCAGGTCTTCCGCACTCTTTACGGCAACGGCAAGCTCGCCAGAAATCTGCGTGAACAGCTTTTCAGCCTCTTTTTTCTCTGCTTCGGCTTTTTCAACCTGCTCATAGGGCACATCCTGCGTGCCCGCGGCGGGTTTAAAACTTTCCGCCCTGCTCTTTGCCGCGGCGTACTGTGCCGTAAAATCAGTATATTCAGCGTGAGCTTGTTTATAGCCCTTATATTTCAAAATGAGCGCTCTGCACTCTTCAACCTTATCAAAACCTGCGCGTGCGAGGTTTCCTTCCAGCGATGACCGCGCCTTTGAAAGCATATCATTGGCAGCCGCAAGATTTGCGTTTTCCGCCGCCATTTGCGCGGCATTGTCAGAAACGGCTTTTTTTGCCTGCTCTGCGCGCTTAGAAATTTCCTCTTTCTTTGCACGTGCGGCGCGCGTATCTGCGGCGGCTTTGGCCAGCTTTTCGCTGAATTTTGCTATGTCCTCGCCGAATACCTCTTTCAGTATTTTTTCAGACTCGTCGCTCTCCCTGCTTGCCTTTTCGCCCTGCTGCTGTATGTCCGCAAGTCGGGCAGTTGTGTTTGCAAGGTCCAATTCAGCCGCCTTTTTTTCACCCTGAATGCGCGTGACGTTGTTTTCGGCGGTGCGGTGGTCTTTAAGCTTTTGCTGAAACTCCGCAAGTTTTTCGTTTACGTCGAGTTTGGCGTCTTTATACGATAAAATAAGCTGCTTGTACTCGTCGCCTTTTCTGTCAAGCTCGCTTTGAATGAACTCGTACAGCGGTGAATTATCTTTGAATGTGCGCAGTTCTGCCTGCAAATCTTTTATATAATTCAGCGTGCGGGCGTATTCATCCCGCAGTATGCTGCCTTTGAACTCTTTTTTAAAATATTCGTCTATATCGGGCGATGGCATGGCGTCCAGAGCGGCCTTCGCCTGGGTATATTTTTTATCCGTTGCGGCAGCTTCCTGCTGTTTTACGGCCAGCGCCGCGCGCTCTTTTCTGAATTTATCGCGCAGAGCGTCGCGCTCTGCCCTCTTGTCCATGTAATTTTTTACCGTGGGCGCAAGGCTCTGCATAGCGCTCTCGGCGCGTTGCAGACGCTCTATTTCAGCATCGAAATTTCCGTTTTTAAGCTGTTCCTCCGCGGCGGAAAGCTCTGCCGCAAGTTTTTCCCCCTCGGCTTTTGTTTCGGCAAGCTTTTCAGACGTCGCTGCAATTTTCTTTGAATATCCCTCTGCCTCGGCAGCATTCTGCACAGCGTTTTCGCAGTAGCTCAAAATAGGAAGTACCTTGCCAAGCTCGTCAAACGCAGGCTTTTTTTCTTCAAGTTCTTTCAGCTTTGCCTCAGCCTCTTTGTACGACTCCTGTTTTTCGTACAGGTCGGCAAGTCTTGCAAATTTTTCTGCGCAGGCGGCAGAATTTTTTCTGCTTTCCTCCGCCTGAATCTCAAGTGCCTTTTTGCGTTCTTCCAGCGTGGTCAGCGCCTCTTTTGTATCGTTTTCGTACACGCTTAAACTGCCGCACAGCGTATCATACTGCGTCTGTGCATCGCTTTCGCGGGCGGAAAGACGGGACTTGAGTCCCTTGCCGTATTTTTGAAGATTGAAAAGACGTTCGATAAGCTCTATTCTCTCGCCCGGAGCGGAGTCTACAAACTGTGCAAATTCACCCTGAGGAAGGGCTATGCATTTGCGGAAATCTTCCTTATTTATTCCGATTATCTCTGTTATCTTGTCGTTTACGGTCTTTACGTTGTCGGCAATCGCCACGGAGTTGCCGTCGGAAAATTCATACAGGATGGCCTTGTGCGTGCCGCTCTTTCTCTTTATTGTGCGCTCCGCAAGGTAAGTTTTGCGTTTGCCGCAGGAAATTATGTCGAACGTGAACTTTACGTCCAGTTCGTCGCAATTGTAATTTATTTTATCCGTCTTATCGGGGTTGCGCTCAATGTCGCCGTACAGCGCGAAGTTGATTGCGTCAAGAATGGTACTTTTCCCGCTGCCAGTCTCGCCGAATATGCCGAAAATGCCGCTCTGCAAAAGCGGAGCAAAGTCTATAACCGCTCTTTCGGAAAAGCTGTTAAGTCCGCAGAATTCAAGTTTGACAGGTCTCATTCTTCCTCCGTAAGCGAGAGAAAAAGCTCCAAAAGGTCGGGCGGAACTTCGCTGTTGAAACGCGAGCGATAGTATTCGGTAAAGAGCTGCGAAGAGCTTTTGCCTTCGTTTTCCGCCGAATACTGCATTCCCGTCTCCGACTCCACCGCCATTTTGAGCGAGTAAAGATTTTCGCACGCGTGCAGCTCGCTCATTTCCGAGGGAGAAAGCGGCGAGGAAAGATTGAGAGTGAGCTCTGCAATGGCGTCTTCGTTTGCCTGCAAAAGTTTTACTCCGTCCTCCGCGCTGTTTGCCTCCAGTCTTACAAGCTTTCTGCACTTTGTAAGTGGTATCATGCGCAGACCGTGCATGCCGTCCTTGTCAAGGTCGAAAATGTTTATCGATTTTTCCTGGTCTGCTTCGTCAAAGGTAAAGCGCATTATCGCGCCGCTGTAATATATGTTTCTGCCGAGGTTCTGCCTTCTGTGCAGATGCCCCAGCGCACTGTAATCGCAATCGGGGAAGAGATTGAGCCCTACGACGCGCGCGCCCCCGAGGTCTATCTCCCTCTCGCTGTCGCCCGCCTTGCCGCCTGCGGCAAATATGTGCGATAAAAATACCGAGGGAATACCCTCCTTTTTTCCACGTTCGCCGTAATCTATCCAGCGCTTCATTTTATCGGCAAAACTTTCGTCAGATTTGCCCTCCTTAAACCGCGCCTCGTTTGGATAGGGCAACATATTTATATATACCTGCTCCCCTGCGGCGTTTTCAAATATCGCGTAGCCGCCGTCAGATTCCACGGGGTAGCAGTTTCCACGCTTTTTGCAGTCGAGCGGCTTTAAGTTGTTTCCCACCGTGTATATGTTCAGCTCTTCAGAAAGTGCCTGCGCCGCAGTCAGTCTCACATAGTCGTCGTGGTTGCCGCTTATTATAAGGACGGCGCAGTTCCGGGCGATGTTCTTTACGGACGAATAAAAAATTTCTTCAGCCTCGGCAGACGGCGTATACGTATCGAACACGTCGCCCGCGACAAGCAGAAGGTCTGACTTTTCATTTTTGCAGATTTCGGCTATTTCGTCCAGGACGGCTTTGAATTCATCGCCTCTGTCCCTGTTCATAAGTTTTTTGCCTATGTGCCAGTCTGATGTGTGTGCTATCCTCATATTCTTCCGTGCCGCTGCAAGCACGCCCGCTTTTTGGCTTTTTAAACGGTTGCTTTTTCGCCGCGTTTAAGTTATAATTCAAATTACATTCAGCGCCTTGCCGAGCCTTTGTCGGCAGCTGAAATTATGTTGCGGACATTCAGTCGGCTTGCATTGCCGCTGCGCCGCAATATGCTCAATTTGTATCAATTATATTCCTTTTAAGCAAATAAATCAAGCGTTGAAACAGGTTTTTGCAATATGGCTTTCATCTCGCTTTCGCCCGAACTTGCACGCAAGTCCTTTACAGGCGTAGAAAACAAATTCATAACAAAATATATGCCCGTGCTTGACCCCTTGGCTGTCAAAGTATATCTTTACGGACTCTACATCAGTCAGAGCGGCACGGCATTCACCATAGACGACCTTGCGGCCGCCCTTTCGATATCTGCCGAACAAGCCATAAGCTGTTTTGAGTATCTGGACGAGTTTGAACTCGTTAAAATTACGGCAGGCACTCCTTTCGAAGTAATTTATCTGGATGCCGAAAACGTAAGCGGAACGCCTAAAAAATACAAGCCTGAAAAGTACGCCGACTTTGCCCGCAACGTGCAGGCAATAATAAAGGGGCGCATGATTTCGCCCAACGAGTACCGCGAATACTTCTACCTTATGGAAGAATACGGCTTTGAACAGAGCGCCCTTCTGATGATAGTTAATTATTGCGTAAGCATAAAGGGCGACGACATACGCGTTCAGTACATAAAAAAGGTTGCCAAAAGCTTTGCCGCGGAGGGAGCTACTACCGCGAGAAAAGTGGACGAAAAACTTTCGCAGTTCACCTCTTCCACTCCGTCGCTGCTTAAAATTTTTACCGCGGCGGGCATTTCGCGCAGACCTGGCATTGAGGACGATAAGCTCTATAAAAAATGGACTGCCGAGATGGGCTTTTCCGACGATGCAATCGTTGCGGCTGCTAAATTTTTCAAGGCAAAGACGGTTGAACGCATTGACGAGGCCGTTGAAGAGCTGTACCGCAGTAAAAAGTTTGACGTCAAAGAGATTGAATTCTATTGCAGAAACAAGAACTCCGTTCACGCTGCGACTATTGAAATTGCCAGGTCGCTGGGCGTATACATGCAGAATGCCGCACCGTATATCGAAAACTTTATGACGGTGTGGTGCGATATGGGCTATGAGCTGTCTACGCTGAAAAAACTGGCCTCCTACTGCTTTATGCACGGGAAAAAGTCTTTCGAGCAGATGGACGAATTTATAAAAGCTCTCTATGAAAAGGGTATTATAGAGGAAAAATCTGTAACGTCATACATCGAAATGCTCAACGCCGAGGAAGAGTTTATCAAAAAGACGCTGGAAAAGTGCGGACTTACCAGGCGTATTATTCCCTCCGACAGAGAGTTCCTTATGCGCTGGAGAGCGTGGGACTTTTCAGACGAAATGATACTTAAAGCTGCCGAGCTTTCCGCAGGCAAGAATAACCCGATTGCCTATATGAACGGCGTGTTCTCATCGTGGAAGGCTGAAGGCACGTTCACGCCCGATAAGATTGAAAATACCGTTCACACTCCCACTTCTCGCGGCGAAAAGACGGTTGACCGCTCGGTAATAGAACGCCACTACGCAACGCTGAGGCAGATTGCCGAGGACAGAGCGGAAAAGACTTTGGAACGCGCCCTTGCTGACGACGAGTACGGAAAACTTTACAAGCAGTTAAATTCGCTGAACATAAAACTGGCATTTGCGGAGAGCCGTGCCGATGGCAGCGACAGGGCCATATCAGAGCAGATAGAAACCACGCAGCGGCAGGCTGATTTAAGGCTTGCGACACTCGGAATAGATAAGGAAGATTTCAAGCCGCATTATAGCTGTAAAATCTGCGGTGACACAGGTTATGATGCGGACGGCAAGCCGTGCAGGTGTCTGAAAAAATTTATTGAAGATTATGCCAAGGCATAAATAAAAGGCCGCGGCGGCGCAAAATTTAGACCCCCCGCCGGGTTTATAATTATTTTTTTGATCAATGGAAGAGAAAAAAAAAA
>ERZ1090862.386-NODE-386-length-19692-cov-5.255436_pt1 | contig 19692 bp, 8 predicted proteins | sample MGYA00478481_ERZ1090862 | MGnify/ENA primary metagenome ERZ1090862 (study PRJEB33644, sample SAMEA5815745) | chicken gut metagenome | biome: Chicken; feature: Gastrointestinal Tract; material: Caecum | place: Ireland | collected 2019-01-01 | study: A study of the... | reverse complement strand
GATGATCTCAAAATTCAGCATACCTGTTTCCTTTCTTTTATAAATTTATAACAGTTCAGCCACGACATCTCGGAAACCCGCTGCTAATGCAGCTTACCCGGTGCTTTGCAACTATTTTTCCACAAATTTCTGAAAAAATTCGATAAATGCCGTGACTGCCGGAGAAAATGGCTGTACTTTTTTCCACACCAGCACCGTATTGCTTTCCAGGGCTGGAGAAAGCGGCACAAAACATACATGATCGTACTGGCAGTCCAGCCTGATGGTCACCGCAGTTCCCACCTGACTGCGCACCATCATCGCCATATTATACTGTAAATTTCCGTTGGCCGCCATATGCATTTCTTCGGACAAGGAGCCAAACCAGTTGCGGACCTGCTGATGCACCAGCTCCCTCTGACCGATCAGCAAAGGACAGGAAATGAGATCTTCCGGCCTCACACGTTCCTTCCGTGCCAGAGGAGAATCTTCATGGACAAGGATTCCCCACTCTTCTTTGACCGGGATCTGAATAAACTCGTATTTGCTGATATCCACCGGTTCCATCAGCAGCCCCAGATCCAGAAGCCCCTGCTCAATCTGTTCCTTAATATTATCCGAGTCACCGCTGAAGACCCGGAACTGCACCAGGGGGTGTTTCTTCTGAAAGGCCGCCACAGCCTCTCCCAGGAACCGGGAACTTTTCAGCTCACCGCTTCCGATGGACACCTCACCGATCATCTCACCCTCTCTTCGCACAAACTCCCGCTCTGTCTTTTCTGCCAGAGTAATGATCTCCTGGGCCCGGCGTTTTAAGAGCATGCCGTCTTCGGTCAGAATAATCCTGTGCCGGCTTCTCTCAAACAACTTCACACCCAGTTCCTTTTCCAGCTGCATGAGCTGCCGGGACAGAGTCGGCTGCGTCACATGGAGAAGATGCGCCGCCTTAGTGATATTCTCCTCTCTGGCAGCCATGAGAAAATATTTCAATACACGAAGTTCCATCTGCATCCCCCTTTCTGTCACGCTTTATTATACCTTGTCCCCTGCCTTTTGACCAGCCTCAAAATAAGCGGCATGCGCAAAAACACGCAGGGTATCTCATACACCCTGCGTGTCGTTTGCTGCCCTTTCGGGCAGGCGTCCTTTATGAATGATTTTTCTGTTTATTTGGATAACAAAAAGCAGCGTTTATCCCTTCACTGTCACAGTGATCTTTTTGCTGACACCGTTTTGCGCGATGGCGTAGACGGTGGTCGTTCCTTTGCTCTTTGCCCGGATGACGCCTTTTTTGTTCACCGTGGCAATGGTCTTATCCACTACGATGTAGCGGATCTTTTCACTGTGCTGCTGACAGATGCGGTTCTTCGGCAGAACAACATCTGCTTTGATCTTCTTTTTCTTTCCTGCTTTCACAGAAATCTTCGTTTTCTTTACTTTCACCTTCACCGGATTTGCATATTTTGTGCTGCCTGCGGTGATGGCATGGACAACCGGCGTCTCGCTGATGACCACTCTCTTTCCGTTCACTACCTTAAATGCCTTGATCTGATATTTGTACCAGGTGGCACTCCGCAGCTTCTTGTGGATCCAGGAGGTACGGCCGGCAGAAACCACCGTCTTCATCCGCTTGACTGTCTTGTCTTTCTTCCGAAGACTCGTGTTGCAGATATCCGCGAAGACAAAGTATCCGTCCGCGCCTTCCACCTTCTTCCAGGAAATCGTATTTTTATTTCTTCCCGTCTTGATCGGTTTGATGAGGATTGGTTTTGGCAGAGCCGCAACTTCTTCCTCATAGCTGTGTCCGCAGCGGCGGCAGGTGTAGGTCTTCACGCCCTCCTTCTGGGTGGTCGGTTCCGTGGACGCCGTCAGCGTATAGTCATGTCCCAGCGCTTTCACCGTCTTTCCTCTGGCCACCAGCGCGCCGCAGTCGATACAGTAAGTATCTCCGGTATATCCGTTCTCGGTACAGGTGGCATCTTTCGCACCGCGGATCTCCGTATTGATATGATCCGTCATGGCAAACTCTGCCGACACGGAGATGTCGCTATGGATTTCTTCCAGAGTGACGCTCACAGCTTCGCCGCGGTTTACAGCTTTTTTGGCTGCCGCCCTGCCCTGTCCGGCTGCGCTGTCCATTTCCCTGCCTGCGTCCGCACAGAAAGCCGCGTCGCCGCCCCATGCCGCAAACCGGTAATGGTCATCCGGCGCCGCGGTGAAGGTGATCGTCGTCCCTTCCGCCACGGTGCTGCCGTTTTTGATAACCTTGCCGGCGGCGTCACGGGCCGTTAACTTGCCGTGCTGCGGGCTGTCCATGGAAACCGTGTAGTAGTTGACGGTGTCCACCAAAAGAGCAATGTCTCTTGTCACATTTTCAATGGTCACCTCATAGCTGCCATCCTCATTTTTAGTGTATGTTAAGCGGTTATCGGTTTCACCGCCGTTATCGTCCGTGCGGGCTGCTGCCGCAGAGACGCCTGTGGTTTTAGTCTCCCCGGCACTGCCGTTCTTCCGGCTTTCCTCCTCGTCTGCCAGACGGATTCCCGTGATCCACTTGCCGCCCTCCGGCACCAGAGTGAAGCGCACGTCGCCATTGTCGCGGACATCGTTTTCGTACTGAAGCTCCTTAGGCAGTGTGTCCGGTATGCGGACAAGATTTTCGATATGGTAATCGTCTTTTCCATCTTCATCGGCGTCGTAACCGGCCGCTTCCGGAACTTCCCATGCCTTAATATCACGGAAGGAGACGGAGACCGTGGCATTGCGTTCCAGATCTTCCAAAAGCAACGTATTATCCAGTCCCAGCTCTCGTCCGCTCACAGAGGTTCCATCCGCGTAAGTGACGGTCCATGTGTCGATCATCTGGCCTTCCGGCGGTGTCACGGCGAACTGCACATTTTTGCCGCTCAGCACCTGAACGGTTTTGCCGACCGCCTCGATTCTGTCATAGGAAGACACATCATCACCGTAACCGGCTGACACAACCGGTTTGCACTGGTCTTCCAGACCTGACGGAAGCCGGAAGGTCACATCCACCAGCTCTGCCGGAGAAAATTCCGCGATGACACTCTCCGCTTTTGTCACATCATCGATGGTGTAGGTGAGGGAGTCGCTGGCCTCACCGTTCCATGCACTTAAGAAACTGTATGCATCGTGCGGCGTGGCGGTCACTGTCACCTTGCTGTGACGCGGCGCCATGAAGGTGCCGTTTTCTAACTCTGTTACCGGTTTCCCGTTCAGAGTCACATCCAGCGTACCGCTGCCGGTTCCCGTGGTTCCCACAGTGATCTCGTAGGACGGGATGGCTTCAAACTTCACGTAAACTTTCGCATCCCCGTAGAGAGAATCCACCACATAGGTGTTCTGCTCGTACTGCGTACCGGCAATTTTTGTCTCCTCTGTCATGGAAGCATCCGAATACCAGCCTTCCACCAGATATCCTTCCGCCGGCTCCGCTTGAAAGGTCACTTTATTATAGGAAGGAACTGCCTCACCGGAAACGATAGCTTTAGCTGTCTGTCCATCCTTCGCTGTCTCTGCCGTCAGTCTTCCCATGGTGTTATCATTCTCACCGAAGGTCACGGTACCACTGATCCGCTCATAGATAACCGTCACCTGATGACTTTCTTTGCTCACGGTCAGAGTGTAACTGTTCTCACTGACTCCCGTGTCCTCACCGTCCACTTGCCAGGTCTTCACGCGGTAATTCTTCTCCGGCACGGCAGTAAAGACAATCTTGTCTCCCTTCGCGCCTTTGTCTCCGCTTCGGAATGCTTCGCCATTGCGGGATGCACTCAGGCTTCCGCCGGCATCCGCATTTCCAGTTACTTCCTCCGTACCGAAGGTGACCGTACAGTTCGGCTCCTGCGCAAAGAGCGCTGTCACCTGCACATTTGCTTCCAGGGTGAGGGTCAGCGGGTTCGCACTCAGATTTTCTTCCAGCACCGTCACGCCGTCCACCTGCCATCCGGCAAACTTCATACCGGCGTCTGCTTTGGCAGTAAATGTAAGCACTCTGCCGCCCCGCACGCTGTCCCCGTTTTTCACTTCTGCATGATCGGTGGTGTTCTTCGCCGTCACCGTTCCGTTTTCGGCAGACCAGGCCACCTGATACGATGTACGGTCAAAGACCGCCTTCACATCGGTGATACTGTCGGCTGCAATCTCACGGGTAAATGTATCGCCGGTCTCGCCAGATACCATCTGGCCATCCATCTCCCAGCCCACCAGTTCATAGTTTTCTGCGGCCGCCGCCGTGAAGGTCACACTGGAATCTGCCGCCAGCGGATTGCCGGAATAGAATGGATTGCCCGTCCGGTTATTGACCGCGGTCACCGTGCGCCAAAGGGCAGCTTATTTCCCGTCTGGGCCATCTGAGCCATGACGTGTATCGGCTCCTTATCGCTGTCCGTTACCGTATAAGTAAACGTATCGTTGTCAGTCTTTACCGAGCTTATGCCTTTCGTCACTTCCTCGCCGTTGACAAACCATTTGGCCGCCTCATAGCCCTTGTCCGGCGTCACTGTAAATGTGAGAACAGAATCCCGGTAAATCTTTTCGAGACTGCCGCTTTCTGCCGGTTTCTCCGAAGACTGTTTATATTCTTCCGCTCCAAATCGGTCCACAGACGCACACATGGTTCCGTGCACGCCATCGCCCAGGTCATAGAGGGTATACCGGGCCGAAGTCACCGGAGTGATTTCCTTGAAGGACACCGCCACCTTCACATCTTCTGTAAAGCCCTTATCTCCCGGCGTCAGTGTCAGAAGAACATCCGAACTGTTTTCCACCCGTTTCAGGCTGCCGGTCACGTTCTGGCCGCGTGCGCCGCCAGTCCGGCTTTCTTTCTGTGCCGCTGTTTTCTTCTCTGCCCCGGCCGCCGGTTCAATCTCCGGTTTTATGACTTCGCCATTTAGCGTAATGGCAGCAATCTCGTACCCATAATCCGGGGACAGGGTCAGTACGATATCTTCCGTCCGGTATTTATCCAGATAAGCGCCGGACGTAAGTTCCTCGCAGGTCACCGTATTGTCAATATCTCCCGCTCCCGCAGTCTCTTCCGCCTCATAGGTGAGTGTCGGACGTTTCTCCAGATGAACGGTCACCCAGGTCTCATCGGAGAGGCTTGCCAGGTCATAAGCGGTCGCCTCTCTGCCTTCCGCCACAACGATTTCTTTTCCGGTACCCTGCTTCAGTGTCCAGTTTTTCACCTGATATTCTTCCGGAAGATCTGCTTGAAAGGCCACCGGAATGTAGGCCGTATAATCTTTATCCGAAGTCAGTGTGCTGCCACCGGAAGAAGACGTGAGGATTTCCTTCCCATCCGGTCTGGTCACAGTCTTTCCTTCTTCGTCAACCGCCTTAAAATGAAGCTGATATGTCTTCATCTCGGAGACGAGGATCTCCACTTTCAGGTTATCCTGTACGTTAGATACAGTGTAGGTATCCGCATTGCCGGATACAACCTTATAGCTGCCATCGGCGTCATAAACTCTCCACTCGCGAACGATGTTTGTGTCCGGAAGCTCTGCCTTAAATGTAAGGGAAGAACCTTTCTTCGCCGTTTTATCTTCCGCCAGTCCGTCCACGGTGATGGCACAGCCTGGAACGGTATTGCCTGCGTCGTCCACCACGGAAGTTTCCACCGTATAGAATGCTTCCGGTTCAAATTCTGCGTGTACCACCGTATCTGCATCCAGACGCTCCAGCGTCAGTGTTTCTCCTGCGTAGATGCTGCCGTCGGCGTTCTTCTGTATTGTCGGCGTTCCATCGCCTTTTCTCACGGTCCACTGTTTTACCACATAGCCTTTTTCCGGTCTGGCGGTAAGGCCAATGCCCTTTCCTGCCGCCACGGTTTCCGGAGAAGTGAGCGCCGCTCCGGCTTCCGCTCCATCTTTCAGGTAATGGGCTTCCAGACTGCCATTTTCTCCGGCTGTGAAAGTAAGCGCATAGGAAGCCGGTTCAAAACTTACCTGCACCTGCATTTCTGTTTTCAGAGAAGAAACGATCAGACGGTTTCCGTTTATGGTATAGTCTTCTCCTTCTTTGAGCGGCGTTCCCCTGCCGTCGGTCACAATCCATTCTTTCACCTGGAAATTCTCCGCAGCATCCGCCACAAATGTAAGCTTCGTTCCTTCCGTCAGAGAGTCACCCGATGCGAAGGACGCCTGGTTATCTCCGTAATACGCCCGAAGCTTTCCGTTGGCGCCGGATTCATAGGAAACACTCCGCACACCGGCCACGATGGTATAGAGACCATTTTCCAGAGAAGCGTCGTATTTTTGCAGGAACTGCCGTACCGTTTCCGTGTAGGCGGCCGTACCCTGTTCTGTCTGATAGCCAAGACTTGTCACATAATCATTGGCGCCGGATTCTTCCGTCAGCTCCGGTTTTGTCGTGATCGCCAGAAGACTTTCCGGAGTGAAGCTCTTACTGTCTTCATCAAGGATCGCTGTCTTTTTCTCCTCGCCCGTGTAACGGACGCTCACATCCGCAAGCTTCGGAATTTTTCCTTCGGTATCCGTACTTGGAATCCCTGCCTTCGACGGCGCGGTAAATGTAACCGGCCGCTTCAATACATTTACTGTACGGACGGCGATTCCCGCTTCACCCACCTGCGCGGTAAATGTATAGGTTCCCGGCGTCTTCGGCGTGCCGCTCACGCCTGCTTCACTGCCGGACAACGTCTCTTCCTTTACTTCGCCGTTTTCCTCGTACTGCATCTTATAAAGCACCGAGGTTCCCTGCGGCAATGGGGTAAGCGCTACGTTTCCTGCGGTATCGACCTCTGCTTTTTTCATTGAAAGCTGAATACCATCTCCGTAGATGGCGCTGCCCGCACCTTCCAAAACATAGCCAATCCCGCCCGCCGGGCCGTCAGAAGCAAAATAGCTGACCGTACCGGAGGAGCTGTTTAACATGGTATTGCCGCCAAACGTTGCGGTGATCGTGTAATCTCCCGCCGTCACCGGCGTCCACTTGGCAGAAGCCACCCCTGCTTCTGATACATCGGCAGAAAGCGTGGTCATCTCGCCGGTCTTGTTGTTGAGTATCTGGAAGGTCATCTTTCCTTCCACACTCTTTCCTTCGCTGAGGGCCGTCACTTTTGCAGAAAGTGTCACCGCATCGCCGCTTTTGGCCTCATAGACGATCCGCTCCTGCTCCTCTTTTACCGTCACCGCAGACGCACCCGGCTTCACGCTGTAAGTACCCGCTGCGTCGGTGAGAACATCCGGCTTTATCAGGTAGACTTCCACCATGGTAAATGTTGTCTCCGGTTTGTCTTCTGTATCCGTCGGCGGCGTCTCCGGTTTTCCGCCGGAAGTATCGTCTTCCACCTTCTGATAATAATGAACGATACCATCTTCCTCTGTTCGCTGATAAAGACGGATCGCCGGATCCTCCCAATCCTGCCATGTCTCATACACAACATCAGCAATGGTCTCGGAACCCGCTTCGCCGGAATAGACCGGCTTCGGTGCAAGATAGCCACCTTCGTCGCCCCACTCTTGCCCGCCGTCCGTCCATGCTGCTTCACCGTCCGTCCACAAGGTCATTTTGCCATCGACCATCTGGTACAGCCGCGGCTTTTCCTCACCGGCTTCGTCTTCCGTATCCACACCTTTTTCTATTTTTGTATACAGGTTGAGGAAAACGTTGGTACCGGCTCCGCTTCCATCTTTTTTCTCTGCCTGCCAGCAGAGATATTTTGTCACAGAATCACCGTCATCTTCCACGCCGGTATCCGTATCGTTTTCGGTGTTTTCGTTTTCGTCAGATAAACGTGTCTTGTCTGCGGTATCCTCTGTGCTCTCTTCCGGGTCCGGCCCGTCATATTCATAGATCTGCTGCTTCGTTCCGGTCAGTCTGTCCGGGGACAGGCCTTCCACGACATTTTTGCCCTCTTTATCCCAGGCAAAGTAGTCGTCCCGCTGACTTAAGAGAATTCTTCTGTCTGCCGTTTGTCCGGATTCTTCCTGACCGTCTTTTAGATTCTCAAAAAGATAGTAGCTGCCGTCGCTCTGGGCGCGGTAAATGTACTCCGGCTGTGCGGCGTCTTTGCGGGAGTTTCCTGCGTTTTTCCCGGATGTTCCGGCATCTTTTTCCGAAATCTCCTCCCCGTCTGCCTTTGCATTTTCATTCTCGTATATCTGATAGGTTTCTGTCACATTTTCTTCTTTCGTCTCGCCGGCTGTGTCTACCGTCTTCGGCGTCGTTACCGTCGCCGTTCTTATCACATCGACTTCTTCCTTCACCGTCTTCTCCACGGAATAATCGGCGCTTCCCGTATTTTTGTCATCGTGAAGAGCCGTCACTTCCACCTGAGAATCCGCCTTATCCACCGTGAGCAGACATGCCTCACTGTAGGCATAGGCCCGGCTGCCGTTATGTACCTCCGATACCACGCAGCGGTAACGGTTTCCATCCATTTCCTTTTTCACCGCATCCAGGGTGAGGGTGCTCTTGCTGCCGCCGATATTTTTCCAGGCGGTGGAGCCTGCTTCCCTCTCCTGCCAGGAATAGGTCAGTCCCGTTTCCACGCCCTCGGAAGGTGTGGCGTCCACAGTAAAGGAAGCGTCGTCACCCGGGCAGACACGAACGTCCCCGCTGATGCTGTGGATCGTCGGCGCCGCCCCGTCCTTTAAGGTGGTTCCCGTCACCAAAGACGAATACTGCGAAGCGCAGCGGTCTCCGTTCTCATCCACACCGATGGATCGGATGGCGAAGGTATAATCACTGTCCGCCTTCAGATTCTCGTAAGTAAAGGAAGTCTCGTCGCCGTCCAGAGTGGCGATCAGGGAATAACCGTCGTCCGCCACACTGTCCTCAAAATACTGATAGACTTCATATTGCAGCGGTTTTCTCGCGCCATGCTCCCAGCTTAAGGTGACGGAGTCCTTTGTCACCGTGTCCACCGCAATGTCTTTCGGAAGACTCGGCGGCTCAATGACATTTTTCACCAGATATCCCAGAACCGGCACATCATTTTCGCCGACACTGGCCCGCCAGGTACCGAACTTCCACTGGAAGGAATACGGGTATTCGGTGGCCGGAGGCGGAGCGACCGTTCCGGATTTTGTCACATTTTCATAATCAAAGGTGGTGGTTCCGCCGCCCCAGCCGCCTCCGCCGCTGACGCCCGCTCCTGCGGAAAAAACACCGTCCACGCCGGCAGAAAAACCGACTTTCAGTTCAAATCTGTTATTATAAGACTGGCTGGATCTTTCGGTCTCTCCGGTGGTGATGGACTGGCTGATATCCGCCGTCGTAGTACCGGAAGAGGACGTGGCAAAGTTTTTCGATCCCGTGAAATCCGCAAGCCCCGCTGCGCTGGACGGATAGGTGGACGGCTGTCCCGGCGTGGAACTTAACACGCTGTCTCCGATCACCTTATCTTTCATGCTGTCATCTTTTTCGGCCAGAGAGTTGTACTCATTAAGCTCCATGACGCTGTACACCGGATTATCCTGGATACCCACCGTCATATTGTAAGAACTTCCGCCTCCTGCCGGATAGACATCATAGTAATACAGTGTCACCGGCGTCCGGTACAGCACCACGCTGTCCTCCATGTAGCCGCCGTCAAAATTGACGCCGTACTCGATGGTTTTCTCCTTCTCGTACTCCCATTCCCAGTCATGGGTGTAGGAGGCCTCCGTTGTGAAATGGAGAATATCCGCGTCCACATTAACGTAAGCTCCCGCCGAGGCAGATTTGGTCTTACTCTCGCTGGATCCCGAACCTTCCACCTTTTCAAAGCTGGTTCTTCCCACGCCGTCCGGATAATCGTCCGCCAGATCTTCAAAATACGGCGCGGCCTGGAGAATGGCCAGTACATTTACATTGGTATAGGTATATTCTTTCCGGGAGTATTTCATGGTATCCGTATCGTCGTCCGCATCCACTGCTGCCAGCGATACAAAAAGATGGTCGCCGCCGCTGTTATGATAGCGCGGATACGCCCAGAGGGTGTCATAATACTCTCCCGGCGCCAGCTTGTCTTCTCCGTCCTCTTTTACTTTCTTACCCATCACATTTACATTGTAGAAGAAGTAATTCAGACTCATCTGCTTGTAACCGGTGGTGTAATATACCTGCTCGATGCCCAGATCGTTGCCGTCAAAGTTGCCGGCCACGGCTGTCTCCATCCAGGTATTGCTGATAATATAACCGTTGATACCGTCATCGGACTTCATATATTTGTCATACGTATGATCCGCCTTCCATTCACTGTCTGCATAGGAATACATGGTGCCTTCCAAAAACAGCAGTTCCGCGGCGTTTCTTCCGTTGGCAGCCACACAGGTGACCGCCGGCGGCGCCTGGATGTCATCACCGGTATACAGGCCGTCCTTCACAAATCCGTTCATATCCACTTTTAACGTCGGCCCCGCCGATAATTTCCCGGTATCCGGATTATAATCAAGGGTCATCACCGCAAACTGGCTGCCATTCAGACCATCGTCCGCCGCTCCCGTGCTGTAATAGCCGGCCGCCACGATCTCCGGAAAACCGTCAAAGTCGATATCTCCGGCGGCGCAGGAAGCACTTCTTAAGTAAGTACTGCCGTCGTTCATCTTAAAGGTGCCGCCCCATTGGCTCATGGCTCCTTCTCTGTTCATCTTATAGATTCCCAGAGTGGAACTTCTGTCCGTAATCTTCTTCGTATCGCTGTTCTCATGAAGATTGGCAAAGGAGCCAAGCAGCAAAAGCTCGTCTTTTCCATCCCGGTCCAGGTCGGCGGCTTCCAGAGAAGCCTGCACCATGGCCCGCTTCGTTCTGCCGTCATTTTCAAATTTACCGGAAATATCCGCATTATCCATAAAGGACTTATAAGAAATGTCACTGCCAACCCGTGCGAAAGTGCCGTTTCCCTGATCTGCAAGGATCCGTACTTTCGGATCGCTTCTCTGCGGGATATAGACGGCAATCTCATCATCCCCGTCGCCGTCAAAATCTCCGGCGGTCAGATTAAAATAACTGGTATATTCCCACTGTTCAATATCATCAAACCAGTCTCTGTTATCTCCGCCGCCCACATCGATCTTGTAATCAACACCCTGCTGTTTTGTCCGGGTATTGTAATTCCACACGACAATGTCCTCGTTTTGCAGGCCCACCATGGCGACCATGTAGTCATGTCCGCAGCCATCCGGGTCATAGGCTTTGGAATAGACAAAGTCCGCCGCGCACTGGCTGCCCCGGCTGGCGATGGACATCTGTGTGCCTGCCGTCGGGCTTTCTTGTGTTTTGACGTCATTCCAATAGTCCACGCGCATGGAGCCCTTGGATGACTGGAACACAAACGGTTCCATGACCGGATTCAGGGCCGTGTAGCCGTTTCCATAAGGATTCTTTCCATCCGACGGATCAAAGTCCTTCGGCGCCTCTGTGGAGAATCCATACTGGTCGGTCGCCGCCTCGGTCTGAAGCGGGCTGCGTAAAAGCAGCGGCGCGACGAGACAGCAGACCAGCAAAATTGCTATGATTCTTTTTCTCACTGTTCTCTCCTTTCTCTTTTTCCTCTTTTCTCCTCCTGTCTGACAATGTTTTCATAAAAATCATTACGATTTTCCTTTTTTTGAAACCCGATTGACAGATTTGTTCGCATGTAATATAGTAACATAATCTTCTTTTTCCGGTCGCACCACTGGGGCGCCAAACCAGACCATTGGGTCGTTTTCGGCGCGCGGCCGGGCCTCCTCCCCTGACCGACCGGGCTGTCCAAAATCTTACCGAACGGTTCTTGGACTTTTTATCTTTTGCTTATATAATGTCTGTAGCGGCAAAAAAGAGGCTGCTGCCGCTTATTTTTTTGGAAAAGGCAGAGCTTTTTTCGTGTCTGCCGCTCTTTATGCGATCATTTTACGATATATTCTGATACATTTTATGATAGAAGGGGCTCTTGTATTATGCGTATTGCTGTCTGTGAAGATGATAAAGCAGATCTTCATCTGCTCCAAAAAGAACTGGATTTGCTTGGGCAGGAACTGCCTGTGGAAACAAAGATTGATTACTATACAAGCGGAGAAGCGCTGACCGAAGCGGTCGGAAGAAATGTACATTATGATCTGTTTTTGCTGGACATTTATCTTGACGGTATGGATGGCATAGAAACCGCCCGCGCCATCCGGCGGATGCTCCCGGAAATGCAGGTTGCTTTTCTCACTTCCGCCAGGGATTTTGCTCTGGACGCCTTTGACCTAAACGCCATTCATTATCTCATAAAGCCGATCAACATCGAGAAGCTCCGGGAACTGTTCCGCCGCTTTTTAAAATACCAGCACCGGCCGGAAAAATATCTGGAGATTCATTCTGACACCAAAAAATATACTTTTCCGCTGGCGCAGGTGCAGAAAATCCAGAGCAGCAATAAGGGCGTGGACGTTTATCTGTCCGACATTCGGCCTCCGCAGCGGATTCCCCTTTCTCTTAAGCGGGTGGAGGAACAGTTATACAAAGAGTATTTTCTGAAAATTTCCCGGGGACTTATCGTTCATATGTCCTATATTCTCTGCATGGACAAAAATGTATGCCGGTTCCGTGACGGAACTTCCGCTTTGATCAGCCGTGGAGAGAAGGCTGCCGTCCGCAAAAAATATAACGATTATTTATTTTCACGTTCACAAAAAGGAGTATTCTTATGACCTGCACAACTTTTCTTTCACAGATTCTGGGCTTTTTATTACAGACTCTTCCCGTCGCCCTGCTCGCTTTCGTTCCCTTCGGGCAGAAGAGCCTGCGCTTTTCCCGAAAAAAGCTTGCCCTTTTTACCACGGCGGGGATTCTCGTTTTGTCCCTCATATTTGCCTCGGGACATCTTCTGCTTTTCCGGCCGTCTGATGCATACGACCAGTTCCTGCGCACTGCTTCCAATCTGTATATGGGATTCTCTATTTTTTTGTTTATCCTTTTCTTCTGGTTTTCTGTGCGCACTGCTGCGGCCCAAAAGGTTTTGATCCTGACGCTGCTCCTTCATTATTCAGCTATTTTATTTACGATAACATCTGTTGTCCTCGGCGTACTTCAGAAGCCTCCCTACCATGGTCCCACCGTCGTTTACGGAACCGAAACCACATTTTTGTATCTGCTCCAGGTTATCATTATCGGCCCTGTCGTATATGCCTTTTTAAAACGCGTGGTCAAAATCAGTCTCCCCTATATGACCAGCCCTGTGCTGCGCCGGGGATGCTTTTACATGGTCACCACCTTTTTGCTGTACAGTCTCTGTGTTTTCTCTCTGACCAATTATCATTTTTATTACGGCGTGAGTGGATATCCGGTTCTCTTTTTCCTGTTTGCTTTTATCCTGACCAACGTGATCGTCTATTACATGTTTTTCTCCGAGGTACATCTCGAAGCCAAAAACCGGGAGCTTCAGGATCAGCTTCGGACGTTTGACGAGAAATACCGGCAGATCAGCTCCGCCGTGGCGGAATCCCGCCGGGCCCGTCACGACATCCGCCATCACTTAAATGTCATCAGCGTTTTGCACCGGGAGGGAAAAGAAGCGGAACTGGAACAATATCTGGAGGGCTACGAAGCGTTCTGCCAGGAGCTTGAAAAGCTCCCCCTGTCCGGCTACTCCTCCCTGGACAGTATCCTGCGCTATTATATCCAGCGGGCCAGAGAAGACGGCATCTCCGTGCAGACCGACTTACATTCTCTGCCGGGCAATCTGCGCTTTGACGTCATCGACCTGACCGTCCTTCTCGGCAATCTGATGGAAAACGCCATCGACGCCTGCCGGAAACTGCCGGCCGACAAGGATCGCTTCCTTCGTATCTGGGTGCGGCAGGAAAATGTCTCGCTCCTTTTGCAGATTGAGAACGCCTGCCCGGATGACGGCTGCGGCTGCACGGAGTTCACCGATGGAAAGGCCTTCGTCTCCACCAAACACAGCGTCCTCCGGGGACAGGGCTTAAAAAGCATCCGCATTGTGGCAGACAAATATGGCGGCAGCGCGGAATTTAAAAAAGACGCGGGCATCTTTACTGCGCGGATCGTGTTGAATATTCCGTAGGGGACAAACAGCCGCAGGTGGAATCTCATATTTTTTATTCTTACACAATCAAATATTTTTCCATAAAAATACCCCGGGACTTTGTGATTGTTTCACAAAATCCCGAGGTGTTTTTTATGTGATATTGCGCTATCTTTTCTTATCGGTTTTGCTCCTGCAAAGCTACATTGATTAATCCAGCTCCAGCTTACCGGTATAGAGCTGATAATAAGTACCTTTCAGCTTCAACAGCTCTTCATGGGTACCCCGTTCAATGATCCGGCCGTGTTCCAGAACCATGATGGCGTCACTGTTGCGGATAGTGGACAGACGATGGGCGATAACAAATACGGTACGCCCTCTCATCAGGTTATCCATACCTTTCTGGACGATACTCTCAGTTCTCGTATCGATGGAAGAAGTAGCCTCGTCTAGAATCAGCACCGGCGGATCTGCGATAGCCGCTCTGGCGATGGCCAGAAGCTGACGCTGTCCCTGGGAAAGCTCTTCGCCGTCACCGCTTAAGTGAGTATTATAGCCATCCGGGAGCATCTGGATAAATCCATCCGCATGGGCCAGCTTGGCTGCGTTGTATACCTCTTCGTCGGTGGCGTCCAGTTTACCGTAACGGATATTCTCCATGATAGTTCCTGTAAACAGGTGAGTATCCTGCAATACAATGCCCAGAGAATGACGAAGGTCATCTTTTTTGATCTTATTGATATTAATTCCGTCATAGCGGATCTTACCATCCGCCACATCGTAGAAACGGTTAATCAGGTTTGTGATGGTGGTCTTTCCGGCTCCTGTGGAACCAACGAAAGCCAGCTTCTGTCCCGGTTTCGCATACAGAGTCAGGTTATGGAGCACCATATGATCCGGCACATAGCCAAAGGTCATATCATCAAACTGTACCTCGCCTCTCAGCTCAGTATAAGTAACAGTGCCGTCTGCCTGGTGCGGGTGTTTCCACGCCCACATACCGGTACGCTCTTTACATTCCACAATATTGCCGTCTGCATCTTTCTTTGCGTTCACCAGGGTAACATATCCCTCATCCACTTCCGGCTCGGTATCCATCATGTTGAAGATACGCTCGGCGCCGGCCAGAGCCATGATGATGGAGTTAAACTGCTGAGCGATCTGCATGAACGGCTGTGTGAAACTCTTGGTAAACTGCAGATAGGATGCCATGACACCCAGCGTGATATTGCCGATTCCCATAACGGAAAGGAAGCCGCCAAATACCGCTGTCAGCACGAACAGCAGGTTACCCATGTTACCGATGATCGGTCCCATGATACTTGCGAAGGTGTGCGCCTTGGAAGCGCTCTCAAACAGTTCCTCGTTGAATTTATCAAACTCTTCTTCGGACATTTTTTCATGGTTAAATACCTTTACCACACGCTGTCCGCTCATGCGTTCTTCCACAAAACCAGTGATATTGGCCAGATCCAGCTGCTGACGGATGAAGTAACGTCCGCTGTGGCCTGATACTGTCTTGGACACGAAAAACATCAGAAGGATCATCAGCACAGCCAGCACCGTGAGAATCGGGCTTAACACCAGCATGGAGATAAAGGTTACCACGATGGTGAAGGCTGACATCAGCACCTGCGGGATAGACTGGTTGATCATCTGACGCAGGGTATCCGTATCGTTGGTATACAAACTCATGATGGAACCGTTGGTATTCTGGTCAAAATACCGGATTGGCAGAGTCTGCATGTGGGCGAACATCTCATCACGGACACGTTTTAACACGCCCTGTCCGATGACAACCATCAGACGGCTGTACACAAAGGTAGCAATGACGCCGCACATAAAGATAGTTCCCAGTACAGTAAGGGCCATGTACAGTTCGGAATAGTTCGGATCCTTCTGTCCGATCAGCGGGATGATGTAATCATCCAGCAGGAAACGCAGAGAAAGCGAAACAGAGATGGATGCGATGGAACTGATAAGGATACAGAAAATAACAAGGATAAACTGTACCTTATATGTACCTGTCACATATTTCAGCAGACGCTTCGCTGTCTTGATGGTTCCGCCGGTCACGCGGGCTTTTTCCTGTGGTCTACTCATTATCAGCGCCTCCTTTCACCTGTGATTCATATACTTCTCTGTAAATTTCATTGGTTTTCAGGAGCTCTTCTGAAGTTCCAATACCGTTGATCTCACCGTTATCCATAACGATGATCATATCGGCGTCTTCCACAGAAGATACTCTCTGAGCGATAATAATCTTGGTGGTATCCGGAATCTCTTCCCGGAACGCCTGACGGATCAGAGCGTCGGTCTTGGTATCCACCGCGCTGGTGGAATCGTCCAGAATAAGGATCTTTGGTTTTTTGAGCAGCGCTCTCGCGATACAAAGTCTCTGCTTCTGTCCACCGGATACGTTGTTACCGCCTTCCACGATCATGGTGTCATATTTATTCGGGAACTCCTGAACAAAGCTGTCGGCCTGCGCCAGCTTACAGACTCTCTGGACTTCCTCGTCGCTGGCGTTCTCATCACCCCAGCGGATATTTTCATAGATACTTCCTGTAAACAGGACATTTTTCTGAAGCACCATGGACACCTGGTCACGCAGTGCTTTCAGGTTGTATTTTCTTACGTCGACACCGCCGACTTTCACACTTCCTCCGGTCACGTCATACAGACGCGGGATCAGCTGCACCAGTGTGGATTTGGCGCTTCCGGTACCGCCGATGATACCGATGATCTGACCGCTCTTAATATGCAGATTGACATCTTTTAAGGACAGGTTACCGCCCTCTCCGGAATAACTGAAATCCACATGTTCAAAGTCAATATCTCCGTTGGCTACTTCTGCCAGTGCGTTTTCATCATCGATCATCTCCGGCACTTCCTCCAGAACTTCCTGGATACGGTCTGTGGAAGCTTCCGCGATCATGATCATAACGAATACGAAGGTTACCATCATCAGAGACATGAGGATCTGCAGAGCATACACGATGATACTGGTAAGCTCACCGGTCAGCATGGTCCCATTGATGATACTCTTTCCGCCGACCAGCACCATGAACAGCACAACGCCGTAAATGGTAAACTGCATGATCGGGGAGTTCCATGCCACGATTTTCTCCGCTTTTGTGAACAGTTTAAATACGATAGTGGAAATCTTTCCAAACTTCTCGATCTCGTGATCGCCGCGGACATACGCCTTTACGACGCGGGCCGCGTTTACATTTTCCTGTACGGTATTATTGAGCACGTCGTACTCGTCAAACACCTGAATAAAATGCGGATGTGCTTTTTTTGCGATAAAAATAAGCACGCCGCCTAAAATCGGCACCATGGCCAGAAGCAAAAGCGCGATCGGTACATTGATGGTCAGCGTCATGATCCATGACAGAACGATCATGATCGGCGCTCTCGCCAGCAGACGGATGGTAAACATATACGCCATCTGCACGTTAGTGATATCTGTCGTCAGTCTGGTTACCAGACTTGGCGTGGAAAAATGGTCAATATTTCCAAAGGAAAAATCCTGGATCTTATAGAAGATATCATGCCGCAGATTCTTGGCATATCCGGCTGCGGCGATGGCTCCCAATTGTCCCGCCTTGGCACCGAAAAAAAGCGATACTATGGCAAGTACCACCAGAATGATTCCCATTTTGACGATATATCCAATATCGCCATCCATAATACCAACGTCGATAATCTTTGCCATCAGAAGCGGTATGAGTACCTCCATCAATACTTCCAGCGCCACAAAGACAGGCGTCAGTATCGTCTCCCGCTTGTACTCGCGGACAGAACGAAGCAGTTTCCTATTCATTTTGTTGTCTCCTTTCCTCTGTCATTCTCATTACCGGCTAAATTCGCAGACATCTGCTCCAGCACGCGCACACATACTTCCAGATCTTCTTCCGGTACTCCTTCCTGAAGAATTCTCTCCATATGGCGGATGTTGGAGATGATATGTCCATGCAGCTCCACCGTCTTCTCTGTAGGGACAATCTTTTTCAGTCGCGCATCCCTGTCCACAGACTCCCGGTAGATATATCCTTCTTTTTCAAGAAACTGAAGGATTCCTGTCGCCGTCGAGCGGCGAATCTGAAACGCCTTCTCCACATCCTTCTGGTAGAGATTCCTTTCCACGGTCTGAAATGCTATGTAATGCAGCACCAGACTCTGCATGTTGGTCAGTCCGCTCTCTTCCTCCAGAATGCACATCTGCCGTTTCAGCTGATGAGAAAGACTGTTGATCATCCTTCCCACCTCAAAGGTAGTATCATATTTCTTTCGAACATCCATCTGTATTCCCTCTTTGAAATAATTAGTTCGATAGCTAACAATATAATATATAGAATAAAAATTATTGTCAACCCGTTAAAATGCACAAGAAATAGTCAGAAAATCTTTTCTTTTTTGACAGGCCTCCTTCTTTTCTTTTGTCAAAATACCAACAATATTTATATTCTGAAGACAGAACAATATTCATAAAAAATGTGACGAAAACGGCTTCTCTTCTGTTATAAATAAAATTTAAACGTCTTTATCTCAAAGGGATGGAAGGTGAGGACCATTTCACTGCCGTTTACAGCACCATTTTCCGCCCTGCCGGCGGCTCGGCCGTCTTCCCCATTGCCGCTGCTTTCCGCTCCGGTGCTGCTTTTGACGCTGATTTTCTCCTGCGAAACAAGGCTGCGCTCCAGAAGATTACACGGCATGATTCTCTCCACCGGAAACTCCGAGGAAACCACAACCGTCGCCCGGCCTCCCCGGCATTCGTGCATACGGACAATCAGACAGTCCTCGTCCTCCGCCTTTTTCACCGCGTCAATCTGAACGCTGCGGGCAGCAGAGGCTGCTCTTTCAGAATCATTTTCCCGGGCTAATCCGGCGGCCCGGTTTCCTGCTCCGCAGTCCGGCCCTTCATTTATACTGCCTGTTACACAGTCCGGCCCTGCAGCGGAAGCCTGCCACCCGGATATCTTCACCAGCCGGCGCAGATCCTTAAACCGGCCTGCCACAACCTGTGCCGGCAGATTCAGACGACAGGCCTCCTCAATGGTGCCGCCCTCCGTCACCGCGCCCTCGTGCGGGAACAGAGCATAAGTAAAGGTATGCTCTCCCATATCCGCCTCCGTGTCGGGATTCTTCGCGCTTTTTAAGAGACTCAGTTTCATGGCGTTATCCTTGATGCTATAACCATATTTGCAGTCATTTAAAAGACTGACGCCGTATCCCGTCTCCGACAGATCCGCCCACTTATGGCCGCAGACCTCAAACCGCGCCCAGTCCCAGCTGGTATTCCAGTGGGTCGGCCGCTCCACATGCCCAAACTGCGTGTCGTAAGTAGCCTTGGTGGTGCGGATATCCGTGTAAAAAGCTGCTTTCAATAAACGATGATTCTCCTGCCAGTCCACCCGGGTCTTAAAATCAATCCTCTTAGAATCCCGGTACAAGATCACATCCTGCGCCAGACGGGACCGGCGATAACGGTATACAAAGCGCAGCACCACTTTAAACGCATTCTGCTCCACCAGCCGCACCGGCTCGCAGATGCCCATGGTCTCCATCTTCTGGGTATAATAAATATCAATATCCCAGGCGTCAAAGTCCATGGGCTTATCCTCGTACACTTCCAGCACATTTCCTCTCTGGCCCTCTTTCAGCACCGGGCCTGTCTCTTATACACATCTCCGAGCCCACGAGACCCTAAGACATCTCGT
>ERZ1090862.383-NODE-383-length-19852-cov-8.152801_pt1 | contig 19852 bp, 17 predicted proteins | sample MGYA00478481_ERZ1090862 | MGnify/ENA primary metagenome ERZ1090862 (study PRJEB33644, sample SAMEA5815745) | chicken gut metagenome | biome: Chicken; feature: Gastrointestinal Tract; material: Caecum | place: Ireland | collected 2019-01-01 | study: A study of the... | reverse complement strand
CAGCTCCGGTACTGCAGGTTCTTCCTCCTCTTCCACCGCCTGATCTTCTTCCGCCGGCTCCTCATCCTCCGGAATCGTCACCGTCTCAGGATTCCCGCGGAACCAGTTTTCAGCCCACGGTTTGAGCGCAAAAAAACCAAGGCAGGAAAAGGCCCCCAGGATCACCCCGTAGACAGCGATCCTCGTAAACTGTTTTATCAGCTTTTCCCCGCTGATCGGTTTTTGCTTTATTGTTTCCTGAAGAAAGGAATATTTTTCTTCCTGCGGTCTGTTTTCCGGCTTATTTCCACCCTGTCCTTCTCTGTTTTCCGGAGATTCTTCCGGAGACAGTTTCTGATCTTTATCGTACGGCATAGGCATAAGTCTCCTCTGAGCAATAGTATACCTGATTCATTTCGATTGTTCAAGGCAGACTTCGGCCGAACTTAAGTGCAAAAGCCCTTTCTTTTATATGAAGAATAGGGTAAAATGGAACATGAATTCGAGGTGACAACATGAATCAGAAAACTTTATCCAAACTGGAATATGACAAGATCGCGGCTCTTCTGGAAGAAGAGGCCTCCTCGTTCCGGGGACGTCAGCTTTGCAGAAGAATAAAACCGCTTACAGATATCAATAAGATCAACACACTTCAGGAGCAGACTGCCGCCGCATTTACCCGGATCGTCCGCAAAGGGCGCATCTCCTTCGGCGACGCTGCTCCCGTAGAGGAGTCCATGAAACGTCTTGAGATCGGAGGTGCTCTCGGCATCTCCGAACTGCTGCGCATCAGCAGACTTCTGGTCAACGCTGCCCGGGTGAAATCCTACGGGCGCCACGATACGCAGGAAGATTCTGAAGACTGTCTGGACCCGTTTTTCGACGTGCTGGAACCGCTGACGCCTCTGACAAATGAGATTGAACGGTGCATTATCTCCGAGGATGAGATCAGCGACGACGCCAGCCCGGGGCTGAAACGGATCCGACGCAGCATCGGCTCCATCAACGACAAAGTCCACTCTACACTGACCGGACTGGTCAACGGTTCTCTCCGGAACTATCTGCAGGACACCATCATCACCATGCGCGGCGACAGATACTGTCTCCCCGTAAAGGCGGAATACCGCAGCCAGGTCCAGGGGCTGATCCACGATCAGTCCTCCACAGGTTCCACCCTGTTCATCGAGCCAATGGCTGTCGTAAAACTTAACAATGACTTAAAGGAACTATATGCTCAGGAACAGGAGGAGATCCAGGCGATCCTGGCTTCTCTCAGCGGGGAGGCAGCTCAGTACGTGGAAGAGATCCGTGCAGATTACCGTGCTCTGACTGACCTGGACTTTATCTTCGCCCGGGGCGCTCTGGCTCTGTCCATGAATGCCAGCCGTCCCGTCCTCAACACGGAAGGGCGCATTCATATCCGTGACGGGCGCCACCCTCTCCTGGATGCAAAAAAGGTCGTGCCCATCACAGTTACGCTGGGAGAAGATTTCTCTCTGCTGATCATAACCGGTCCGAATACGGGAGGCAAAACCGTTTCCCTTAAAACCGTGGGCCTGTTCACCCTGATGGGACAGTCCGGGCTCCACATCCCTGCCGGAGACCGCTCGGAACTTGCCGTCTTTGACCAGGTGTACGCCGATATCGGAGATGAGCAGAGTATCGAGCAGAGCTTAAGTACCTTCTCATCCCATATGACAAATATCGTCTCTTTCCTGAAAAAGGTGGATTCCAGATCCCTGGTTCTCTTCGACGAGCTGGGTGCGGGAACGGATCCCACCGAGGGAGCCGCGCTCGCCATCGCCATCCTGTCCCATCTCCACAAACAGGGAATACGCACTATGGCGACCACACATTACAGCGAACTCAAAGTATATGCCCTGACCACTCCGGGAGTGGAAAACGCCTGCTGTGAATTTGATGTGGAAAGCCTGCGTCCCACCTACCGCCTTCTCATCGGTATTCCCGGCAAGAGCAACGCGTTTGCCATCTCCGGGAAGCTGGGGCTCCCCGATTACATTATCGAGGACGCAAGGAAACGGCTGAGCGAGCAGGACATTTCCTTCGAGGATCTTCTGACGGATCTTGAGACAAGTAAAAAGACCATAGAGAAAGAACGCGAGGAGATCGCCGCATACCGCCGGGAAGCTGAAGAGCTCAGACAACAGGCAGCGAAACGGCAGGAAAAACTGGATGAGCAGCGGGACCGCATCATCCGGGAAGCAAACGAGAAAGCAAACGCCATCCTCCGGGATGCGAAGGAAGTGGCTGACGAGACGATCCGCAACTTCCATAAATTCGGGAAAGAAAATATTTCCGCCGCTGAGATGGAAAAGGAGCGGGAACGTCTGAGGAAAAAGATCAAAGACACCTCCGCAGCCTCGGCGCTTAAACCTCAGAAACAGAAAAAGACTTATAAACCTGCCGACTTCAAGCTTGGAGAATCAGTAAAGGTACTCAGCATGAACCTGACCGGAACGATCGTATCACGTCCTGATTCCCGGGGAAATGTGACCGTACAGATGGGGATCCTCCGCTCTCAGGTGAACATCTCAGATCTGGAGATCATCGAGGAGCCTTCACCATATGCTCCTAAGAAGCTGAACCGCAGTTCAAAAGGCCGGATCGGGATGAGCAAGTCGCTGTCCGTCAGTCCTGAGATAAACCTTCTGGGAAGGACCGTTGACGAGGCAGTCGCAGAACTGGATAAATATCTGGATGACGCTCTGCTGTCCCACCTGAACACAGTCCGTGTTGTACACGGCAAAGGCACCGGCGCGCTCCGCAAGGGAATCCACGAGTATCTGCGCCGCCAGAAACACGTGAAATCCTATCACCTGGCCGAGTTCGGAGAGGGCGATGCCGGAGTGACGATCGTAGAACTGAAATAAAGGAGGGATACACATTGATAGGAAAACAGAAGATCCTCATTGTTGACGACGATGAAAACATAGCAGAGCTCATCTCTCTGTATCTTACAAAAGAATGTTTCGACACAAAGATCGTATACAACGGAGAGGATGCCCTGGCAGCATTCGACTCCTACCGCCCGAGCCTGATCCTTCTGGATCTGATGCTCCCGGGCATTGACGGATACCAGGTATGCAGGGAGATCCGCGCAAAATCCTCTACACCGATCATCATGCTCTCCGCCAAGGGGGAAGTTTTCGACAAGGTGCTCGGTCTCGAACTTGGCGCGGACGACTACATCATGAAACCTTTTGACTCAAAGGAGATGGTCGCCAGAGTCCGGGCTGTACTGAGACGGTATCAGCCCGCAAAACCGGAGACTCCTGCCGCCGAAAAGGCAAAATGCGTGGAATACGACGGGATCATCATCAATCTGACAAACTATTCCGTTGTCTGTGACGGAAAGAACGTGGAGATGCCTCCCAAGGAGCTGGAGCTCCTCTACTGTCTGGCGTCTTCGCCCAATCAGGTATTTACCCGCGAGCAGCTCCTGGACCGGATCTGGGGTTATGAATATGTAGGCGATACAAGAACAGTGGACGTCCACATCAAACGGCTGCGCGAAAAGATCAAAGATCACCCGCACTGGAGTCTGAGCACAGTCTGGGGGATCGGATACAAATTTGAAACCAAATGACACCTTAGGAGAAACTGATGAAAAGCATTCTGCGACTGAAATTCATAGCACTTTATCTTATATTTGCCTTTCTGTGCATCTTCACCACCGCCACACTCACACGGCAGCTGGTGATGGACCGGCTCGAAGAGGACACATCCCGGACTCTGTACAGAGGCGCCACACTGGTAGCCAGCGATTATCTGCCGTCCTATTTCTCGGATGACTCCCCCGTACTTGCTGTCCAGTCGCAGCTTGCAGCCATGAGACTGTATCTGGAATCCTCCCTCTGGTTTGTCCAGAAAGACGGAACCATGATCACTGCCTCCAATCTGGAGAACACTTCATCACCGGATGTGATCGAGAACTTTGATCCGGCAGAGATCGGCGGGAACCAGTATATAGTGGGTACATATCACGGGTATTTTGACGAGGATGTGATCACCGTCATGGCTCCCGTGACAGAGGGGTTCAGCACGAAAGGCTATCTGCTTCTCCACAGTCCCGTATCCTTCATTGACGAAAAATGCCATACTCTGATGATCCCCATATATATTTCTCTGGGAGTCATCTATCTGCTCTCATTCATCTTCCTGCTGGGGTTTCATTTCTTCGTATACCGGCCCCTCAGGCAGATTACAGAGGCAGCAAAGCAGTATGCCTCCGGAAATCTGGATTACGAGATTCCTGTCTACACACATGATGAGATGGGGTACCTCTCTGCCTCCCTCAATTATATGGCGGTTCAGCTTAAAGACATGGACGATTACCAGAAAAAGATCGTGGCAAATGTCTCCCATGACTTCCGCTCACCGCTCACCTCCATCAAAGGGTATGTGGAGGCCATGACTGACGGGACGATCCCTCCGGAGCTTCATCAGAAATACCTGAAGATCATTCTGTTTGAGACAGAACGGCTTACAGACCTTACCACAGATCTTCTGACGCTGAATGAATTTGACACAAAGGAACTTCTCCTGAACAAGGAAGAATTTGATATACAGGAAACGATAAAAAGCACCGCGGAATCCTTTGAAGGAGTCTGTACTCCGAAGCATATCACTATCGAGCTGTTGCTTCTTCCCGGACATGTGACTGTCTTTGCGGACCGCAGGAAGATCCAGCAGGTACTCTATAACCTGATCGACAACGCCATCAAGTTCAGTGAAAGTAATTCCGCTATCACGATAGAAGTTGTGGAAAAGAACGAAAAAGTTTTCGTATCAATAAAAGATCAGGGGATCGGAATCCCCCGCAAAGATCAGAACAAGATCTGGGAGCGTTTCTACAAATCCGACCTTTCCCGCGGAAAGGACAAAAAGGGGACAGGCCTGGGGCTTTCCATCGTTAAGGAAATCATACAGGCTCACGACGAACATATCAACATCATCAGCACAGAGGGCGTGGGAACGGAATTTATCTTTTCCCTTCCCCGGGTCATTTCATAGGATCTTCGTGTTACAAAAAGAGGGATGCGTCCGCGCCCCTCTTTTTTGTACCATATATCCTGCTTTTTCTATTCATACAGAAATGCCTGTATATTATCATCTTCCATATTGCTCTGGTCTACCCAGACATATCCTGTGTCCACTTCCGCTTCATTTCCTATCTCCAGCACGGTCCTCGCCCCGGCGACCACTGTCGCATATCCCATGCCAAACGGGTTCTGAACGACTAAGCCGTCTACATCTCCGCTCTCCAGAGAGGCGAGCTGATCTGCACCGGCGTCAAAGCCCATCACTGTCACCGCATCAGTCATACCTGCAGTATCCAGCGCAGAAACCGCCAGCTGTGTGGAAGCGTCATTCGTGCCAAAACACCCTTTCAGTTCCGGATGCTTGCCGAGATAGTATGCGATCACATCCGCATCGCTCATACTCTCCGCCTGGGCATCCACCTGCTCCAGTTCCTCGCTTTCTTCCTCTGACGCATCCTCTGACCCGCTCTCTGCCGCATTCTCTTCTCCGGAATTTTCCTCCTGAGCAGCCGCCTGTTCTTCCTGAGCTTCTTCCGCAGCCGCAGTAATCTTTTCCAGATCTATTCCCAGCTGTTCTGCGACAGCGGACCGTTTCATTTCATCGAGCTTGTCCATGTAAATCGTCTCCACAACGGTCACTCCCGGATGGTTCTTCTCTATTTCCTCTTTTATACCGTTTTCACGCTCTTTCCCGTTTTCGGAAACAGAATCATGCACGATCAGTGCGATCTCTCCATCATCTCCGACAGCCTCGCAGAGTTTCGACGCTCCCTCTGCTGCCGCCGAATTATCTGTTCTGCAGGTACACAGGATTCCCTGATAATTATTTCCAGAGTCAAAAGCAACGATGGGGATCCCGTTCTCTGCCGCAAGATCAAACTGAACAGCGGAGGCTTCTTCATCTATACTTGCTATGGCGATCACATCGGGATATCTTGCCATCTCTTCATCCAGGATATTTACCTGTTCGTCGATATCCTCTCCGTCAGCCGGAGCATTGAACGTGATCTTCAGACTGTCCCCTCCCGAATACCCCAGCATCTCGTTCAGATCGTCCGCAGCCTGCTGCACACCTGCTTTTACCTGCTGCCAGTACGGAGAGTCCGTCTCTTTGCCGATCACCGAAATATAAGTCCCGGGTTTCAGATCCAGACCATCGAGATCACTGTACGCGGACGGCGATATCAGATCCAGGTTGTCCTGATAAGGGGGCCGTTCCGCCACCTCTCCCGTAAAAATGTCTTCTTCCTCCTTCTGACTGCAGGCGCAGAGCGCTGTGACAGTACACATCGCCAAAGCCGCTGAAACCAGTCTTTTCTTCATTTTATCTCAGCCTCCGTCGATTTTATCTTTTTATTCCTTCTGATATAATACACCAAACGCCTGAAAAATAAAGTAATTTTTTCTTAAAATTTACAGATATTTCACACATGGACATGGTTTCCGGGCAATTCCTCTTTTATCCGGTCGCATTCCTATAATTACCGTTCAGCCATCCAGCTCGATTCCGCTGCTACGCCGCTCCTTCTCGCTATGGGCGTCCGCCCTATGCCCGGATAAATCTCGCCATCCCCTCGTAAGCATGCTTACGGGATGTCTCCTTTTATCCGGTCGCATGGCTGAACTGTTGTACATGTACTAAACTAAGTACACGGAAATCTCTTGTATAATTAAAATGATTGTATTAAAATAGGGATAACGAAAAGCGAAATGGCTTTCCGAATCATAAAAAGGAGGGTACATACTATGGCACACGTAATTAGTGATGAATGTGTAAGCTGTGGTTCTTGCGAAGGCGAATGTCCGGTAGGCGCTATCTCCGAAGGCGATGGCAAATATGAAATCGACGCTGATGCTTGCGTAGACTGCGGAGCATGCGAAGCTGCCTGTCCTACAGGTGCTATTTCAGCAGAGTAATAGTAATAAATCGCAAAGTGATCACAAGCAAAAATACCGTCCCGTGTGGGCGGTATTTTTATTGTTTGCTGCGGCGACGAACCAAAGTCCGTGCTTTCCCGATCTCCTGGCTGCCGCATACAATCCCGGAATGTACCTTTTGGCATTTCCGGTGATTTCTCCGAACCGCACCCGGACTTCAGTTTATTTCATATTTCCTCCATATATTTTTCACGCCACTGTTTTACCGCTTCCTGGAGACGCCCTGCAAATCCGGCAAGTTCATCATATTTCTGTTTCGCGTACATGATCTCCTCCCTGTATTTTTCCAGCGTTTTCTCCAGCTCGCTGTTTCTGTACTGCTCCATTTCAAGCCGGGTCCGCTGCTCCCGCTCCTGTTCCTGCATCTTCCTCCTCAGAAGGGAGCAATCTTTCTCCAACTGCTCTTTTTCCGCCCGCTCCTTTCTTACGGAGACTCCCTGGAACCGGCCTTCTCTCCAGATTATTTCCTCTTCGATCTCATTTCTGCAAAAAGTAAGAACAATCACAGAATTTCCGCTCTGGACCAGCCTGTATCCTGAAATCTCCTTTCCCTCCGTCACAAGGATCGGACTTCCTGTCCCATACGGATCAAGTGCTTCTATCCGCGCCGGTTCATTTTCATCCCCGCGTCTCATCGAGAAAAGAAATATATTTCCCGCTGCTTCCGCCAGATCCGGCCCTGCTTTGATGTCCTGTGCCTTTCCCAGATTTATCTCTTCTCCTCCTCCGATCCCGTCAAAGATCAGTTCTTTTTCTGTGTTGATATAGGTAAAATAAATCGTACCATAATATAAGAATGCTGACATTCCACTCTCATGATCGTCTTTTATCACCGCCGGTACGCCGCCGTTCCTGCCCGGAAATGTATAAAACAGAATACGGTTCCTGTCCGTGTACAGACATGCCTTTCTTCCATCCGAAAGATCACAGATCCAGCTCATTTCATCCCTCCCACTTTGTCCTGAACTTTCCCGGGAGATGCCTCCCTTTCTGATATATATGGAGACAGGGGAACAAAAAGAAGTCCTTCGCATAAAATAAAGTAAAGATTTTAGAGAGGATCTATCCTATGCCAAAATATCGACCCAAAGGCTGTAAATGCTCCGGCAAAAGACGTTATATCAGCAGCGGGATCACAAATAACGAGGACTGTATCGACGTTTGTACCAACCCGGTCTGCGGGACCAGCGATAATCTGACGCTTCTTGCGCCTGTCGTCTATGACGAGATCGGCATCAATCTCTGTCGGGAGGTTCCGATCACGGGAACGCTTCCGTCTTCCGGATATCCCCTGAACGCTTCTGTTCAGATCCTGGATGTCGCCTTCCCGGAAGAGAGCGGCGAGCAGACATCCGTCACACGAATGGCAGGTCGTCCGAACTGTAGTCTTGTGACCCTTACCAATCTGTCCGTCACATTCGCCATCACAATCTTTGACTGTGCGAAGCGGATCGTGGATACACTGACCGAGACTGCGGTCTATCTGCCCTCCGGTCCGGAGAGCACGGACTATGAGTATTATGATTCCGAGACCAACCCGTCGGATGTGGAGCTTGAGATTTTCACACCTTACGGCCTGACCTATCAGGATGGAAATGTAGACATTCCTGTGCTCAACTATATCGGGTTCAGCACCACGAACAGTATGCTCACACAGGGACTTAACATGATCGCCATCCCAAAGATACTGAATTTCGACACAGACGTTCCTTCCATGACCATCGGGATCAGCGTATACGTTAAGAGCGTCTATTTCTCTCAGTATCTTATCCCTCATAACGGAAGAGCTGTCGTTCCAAAAGGTAATATCATTCCGGATGAAGATACGATCTGTATGGACTTTGTCTCCGGCGAACTGCTCGACTATGAGATCAAACCGCTGGAGCTGTGCGCTCCCAAGTTCGAGGAGCGGCTGAAAAACGACTGCGAAGAATGTGATTCCTGCTGTTCACCGGTGGTGGAACAGGAACCAGCTGCAGCTGCGCCGGCGCCCGGGGAGGGCGAGCCGGAAAATGAGGCCGGGGTTTAAAGACTCCGGCCGTTCTCTCATGCCAGCTCGATTCCGCGGCTTCACCGCTCCATCTCGCTGATGGCGTTCGCCATATGGCAGAGTAGACAACATCCCCCTTTTACAAGCAAGCTTGTAACGGGGGATATTGTCTACTCTGCCGCATGTGAGAACTTGTGTAACATTTTGACGAACGATTGGGGGGGTTGGTTTTGGACAAGTATGATATAATATGAACATGTTAAGGTAAGGAGGTATAAATATTAATGGGTGAAGTCAGATTTATGATTTCTGAAGCGGCCAAACAGGTTCAGGTCGAATCCCATGTCTTAAGATACTGGGAAGAAGAACTGGGACTTACGATCGGACGCACGGAAATGGGCCATCGATATTATACCAAAGATGACATACAGCTCTTCCGCTGTATTAAGAAGTTAAAAAATGAGGGCATGCTTCTCAAGGATCTGAAACCGCTTATTCCGGAACTCAAAGCAACACGCCTTAAACTGAAGGAATCAGAAGAGTCTTCCTCTTCTTCCGGAAAGTCAGCTCCTGCTGCTGCGAAGAAAACTGATTCTTCGGAATCTTCCGCCTCGAAAGCTGCTCAGCTAAAACCATCTTCCGTCACATCTCTGACGCCGAAATCAACCGGTTCATCAGAGGCAGAAGTTATCCCTGTCACACAGCTGGAACAGGTGAGATCTCTCATCGGAGATGTTCTGACCGAAGTTGTCACGAATAACAACGAGACATTAAAAAAAGACATCAGCAGAACAGTCACCACTGATGTCATGAGAGAAATGGATCTCCTCTTTCAGTCGAAAGAACGCCAGGAAGAGGAACATTTCCGGAAACTGGACTGCCTGATCCGCCAGCAACAGGCAAACCACCGCGAAATGGTCAAAGGCAGTCCAATCCTTAAGTTAAAAAAAATGTTTACATAGCCATTACTGGTCCTGCTGCCGCAGTTCATTTCCGAACCGGGTATACTGCGGCATCCAGGCAAGCCTCACGGTTCCGATCGGACCGTTCCTCTGTTTTGCGATAATTATCTCCGCAATATTCTTATCTTCCGTATCCGGGTTATAGTAATCATCCCTGTAAATGAACATACATACATCGGCGTCCTGCTCGATCGCACCGGACTCTCGAAGGTCCGAGAGCATCGGTCTCTTATCGGTTCTCTGCTCCACCGCACGGCTGAGCTGTGACAGAGCGATCACGGGAACATTAAGTTCTCTTGCCAGTCCTTTCAGAGATCTCGAAATCTCCGAAATCTCCTGCTGACGGCTTTCGTTCTTCCGCCCTCCGCTGCCTGTCATGAGCTGCAGGTAGTCGATGATGATCAGATCCAGTCCCAGTTCCAGTTTATATTTCCTGCACTTGGAGCGCATCTCCGTGATCGAGATTCCCGAGGTGTCGTCTATGATCATCCTTGACTTTCCGATCGTTCCGGCTCCCTCGATCAGCTTTTCCCAGTCCGTATCCGTCAGGTTTCCTGTTCGCAGGACCTGGGCATCCACATGAGACTCCAGAGAGAACAGACGATTCACCAGCTGTTCCTTTGACATCTCAAGACTGAAGATCGCCACCGCCAGATTCTGCCGGAACGCGACATGCTGGGCAATATTGAGCACAAACGCGGTCTTTCCCATAGAAGGACGCGCCGCGATGAGCACAAGATCAGACCGCTGAAGACCTGACAGCTTATAGTCCAGATCAATAAAGCCCGTGGGAATACCGGTCACGGTTCCCTTTGTCTTAGATGCCTTCTCGATCACATCCAGAGCATTGAGCACAACCTGCTTGATGGGGGTATACTCCTGAGAGTTTCCTCTTTCCACCAGTTCAAACACCCGCTTCTCCGTCTGTTCCAGTATATCCTCAAGGGGCTGGTTCTCAAGATAGCACGCGTTGGCAATATCCTCATTGATCCGGATCAGCCTTCTGAGTATTGCCTTGTCCCTGACGATCTCGGCATAATATTTCACATTGGCCGACGTCTGGGTTCCAACGAGAAGATCTCTGGCAAACTCCATGCTGCTCACTTCCGGCGGAACATCCTTTTCCTTCAGATGTTCCTGCAGTGTGATCAGATCAATGGGCTTTCCTTCATGAAAAAGTTCCACTATCGCGTCAAACAGGATCCCGTATGCAGTCTGATAGAAATCTTCCCCTGAAATCATCTCAGACGCTGTCATCACGGCATCCTTGTTCATCAGCATTGCTCCGAGCACAGCCTGTTCCGCCTCCGCACTGTGGGGCGGTATCCTTTTCATTGCTGCTTCCATATCCATAGAGCATCTGTCTCCTTATTCTGTTAATCACCGAAGGCACCAAAAGCGGCTTTCCCTGATCCGCTACACCTCTTCGCTTACATGCACCTTCAGTTCAGCAGTCACTTCCGGATGGAGTTTTACTGCTACATTGTGTACCCCGAGTGTCTTGATCGCCTCTTTAAGCTGGATCTTCTTCTTGTCCACGTCAAGTCCCATCTGCTCTTTTACCGCAGCGGCAATCTCCTTGCTGGAGACAGAGCCGAAGGTCCTTCCGCCCTCTCCCACCTTAATCTGCAGTTCCACTTTACCCTCGCCAAGCTTTGCAGCCAGTTCCTTTGCATGATCAAGATTCTCCTGAGCCACCTTCTTCTCATTATTCTTCTGGAGCTTCAGATCGTTTAAGTTCTTTCCGGTAGCCTCCACTCCCATTTTCTTCGGCAGGATAAAATTCCTTGCATATCCGTCGTTTACATTTACGATCTCTCCTTTTTTTCCGAGAGATTTCACATCCTGTAATAAGATCACTTTCATTTTATCAGATATCTCCTTCCTCAATCATTGTATCAATTGTCTGTTTCAGCGCCTTGATCGCCTCTTCAATATTCGTATGGTCAAACTGAGCTCCAGCGGAATTGATATGTCCGCCTCCTCCCAGTTTCTCCGCGATGATCTGAACGTTCACCTCATCAATAGAACGGGCGCTCATATAAATCTTGCCCTCATAGACAGTAAGAACAAAGGACGCCTTGATGCCGCTGATATCCAGCAGCTCGTTTGCCGCCTGAGCCGCCAGCACGGTGGGGCTGTCAATATCGCTCGGGCATTCCGCGATGGCAAACTCTTGCCGGTAAACCTCAGCTCTTCGCACTGCCTCCGCCTTTGCCTGGTAAGACGCCATATCATCCCGGAACATCTTGCGCACGCGGGTAATGTCAGCTCCGCACCGTCTCAGGAACGCCGCCGCCTCAAAAGTCCTCACGCCGGTCCGGTTCATGAAGTTTCTTGTATCGATCATGATGCCGGCATACAGGCAGTCCGCCTCCACGGACGGGAACCGGATGTCGTCAACAATATACTGGAGCACTTCCGCCACCATCTCGCAGGTGGAAGACGAATAAGGCTCCACATAAGACAGGACTGCATTTTCTATCACATTGCTTCCCTGACGGTGATGATCCAGCACCGCGATCATCTTGGACTTCTTCAGAAGTTCCGGGCACTCTGTCATCTGCGGTTTGTTCGTATCCACAACGATCACCATCGTATTATCCGAGACGAGATCCAGCGCCTGTTCCGACGTCAGGAAAATGTCATCTTCATACGCCGGACTCTCTGCTATCTCATCGTAGAGCGGGCGCACAGAGCCCGTCACCTCGTTGATCACGATATGTGCCTTCTTTTCCAGGCTGACCGCCGCGCGGTAGATTCCCATACATGCTCCGAAGGAATCCGGATCTGCGATCTTGTGTCCCATCACGATCACCTGATCTTTGGTCACGATAAACTCCCTGAGAGCCTCCGCCTTTACGCGGGCCTTTACACGGGTATTCTTCGCGGTCTGTTCCTTCTTTCCTCCGAAGTAGGTGATCCCGTTGCAGTCTTTGATGACAGCCTGGTCTCCGCCTCTAGCCAGAGCCAGGTCGATAGCCACACGGGCGTACTGATAACTGAGGGCATACGTCGCCGTGTTGAGTCCAAGCCCGATGCTCAGTGTCGCGGAACGGGCATTTCCTATATTGACCTGTTTTACTTCCTCAAGAATTGAAAACTTGTCTTCCTTGATCTTCTTATAGCTTTCTTTCCGGATCACGACAAAATATTTGTCCTTCTCCATCTTCTTTACGATACCGTCCACATCTCCGATATACTTGTTGATCTTCCGGTCGATAAGAGCAACAAGAAGGGACTGGCGCACCTCTTCCACACTCTCCATGACCTCATCATAATTGTCGATATAGATCAGTCCGGCGATCATCCGCTGATCCTCATTCTCACGGATGTACGCGTTCAGTTCCGTCACGTCTCTGAGAGATATGGCAACGAAAAACTCTTTCTCCTCCGGGATCTGCAGAAGCTCCTCTTTCTCGCTGAATCCTTCCAGATTCACACGTCTGAGTTCTGCCTGGTAATCTCTGTCCCGGTAGGTAACTTCCAGTTCCACGTGTTCCATATCTTCCTTCGGAAACACGCCCGGATGCAGCTCCGGGATCATCCGGTTCAGGGTCTTTTCTTTTTTCTGTCCGCTCATCAGAGCATTAAAACTGTCATTTGCCCACAGGATCCTGCCATCCTCCAGAGCGATCGCATAAGGGATCGACAATTCCTTTAAGAGAGTATTCTCAATCCCTTTATACTGGACCGAAAACTGGATCAGGTCAGCCAGGATCAGTGAGCGGTTATAAAAGTACAGCCCGCCTGCGATACCCAGATAAATCAGGATGAAGACAGACATGATAAGCCCTGCCCGTTTATCGATCAGATAGATCCAGATATTCATTGCGATCAGGAGCACCGCCATGATAAGCGGCCAGTGCATATACATCCTGAGCTGTCCCTTCAAACGCATCTTCTCTTTCTTCATAATAATGCAACCTCACTTTAACACTGTGTCGCAACACAGAAAACTCGGCGATCTGACAGGACGGCATAATGCCGCCTCACATAGAATGTCATTATTATATCATCTTTTTCTGTTTTAATCCACTACTGTTTCTAAGAGTCCGACTCAGCACCGAGAAAACAATTCTGCCCCTCCAGAACGCTCGCACCGAGCACGGTCGCTTTAGCGACAAATTTCCACTTCGTGCGAGTGCGCATCCCGCGGAGCGTTTTGTTTGATAGGGAACGAAGTTTCCTATCAAACAAAAAAAGCGCACCCTTGTGGGACGGATCAGCCCCGTCCCACAAGGGCACGCCTCTTATATGTTATTATGTACAGTCTTCTGTCAGACTACACTTCAAAGATCAGATCACCATAGGACGGCATCGGCCATGCCTCTTTGTCCACGATCATCTCCAGTTTGTCAACCGGAGCACGGAGAGCCTCCATAGCCGGGAACACGTCAGAGTGATAGAAGTTTGCCTGTACAGCTCCTTCTTCTTTCTGAGCAGCCTCATCCGTTACTTTGACCAGCGCGTCGAGAGCTTTCTTTGTCTCACCCATAAGCTCTGTCACCTGATCCAGGCACTCCATCTGTACAGAATCGTCTGCTCCCGCAGCTTTTACAGAGTTCACTGTGTCAGCAAGAGTCTTTGTATATTTGATGAATGCCGGCATAAACTGTTTGCTTGCCATGTCGATCATCGTACGTGCTTCAATGTTGATAGCCTTTGCATATGTCTCGTACTGGATCTCCGCACGGGACTCAAGCTCTGCCTTTGTGAACACACCAAATCTCTCGAACAGCTCAACTGCAGTATCTGTCACCATGGACGGGATTGCCTCTACCATAGAGCGGATGTTCGGAAGTCCTCTTCTCTCCGCTTCTTTCACCCATGCCTCAGAATATCCGTCTCCATTGAAGACGATTCTCTGATTTTCTGTCGCATACTGTTTGATCAGGTCATGTACAGCCTTCTCAAAGTCATCTGACTTCTCAAGTACATCGCATGCGTCTGCAAAAGATTCTGCAACGATCGTGTTGAGCACAATATTCGGCATTGCGATGGAATCGCGGGATCCCACCATACGGAACTCAAATTTATTTCCGGTAAACGCGAACGGTGAAGTTCTGTTTCTGTCTGTAGCATCCTTTGTCAGATCCGGGAGAGTGCTGACACCTGTCTCCAGAGTACCTCCCTTTAAGCTGTGGGTAGCCTCTCCTGTGCTGATCAGCTGCTCAAGCACATCCTCAAGCTGCTCTCCAAGGAAGATGGAGATGATAGCCGGCGGCGCCTCGTTTGCTCCCAGTCTGTGATCGTTTCCTGGATCCGCTGCGGATTCTCTCAGCAGATCAGCATGTTTGTTGACCGCTCTTAAGATACAGGTCAGCACCAGCAGGAACTGTGTGTTCTCGTGAGGTGTCTTGCCCGGATCCAGCATGTTGATTCCGTCGTCTGTTGTGATGGACCAGTTGTTGTGCTTACCGGAACCATTGACACCTGCAAACGGTTTCTCGTGGAGCAGGCATTTCAGGCCATGCTGGCATGCCACTCTCTTCAGCGTCTGCATTACGATCTGATTGTGATCCACCGCGATATTTGCCTCGGAGTAGATCGGAGCCAGCTCATGCTGTGCCGGTGCAACTTCATTGTGCTGTGTCTTCGCTGTAACGCCAACCTTCCACAGCTCGATGTTCACATCTCTCATGAAGGATGCGATTCTCTGACGGATCGTTCCAAAATAGTGATCATCCAGTTCCTGTCCCTTCGGCGGCATTGCTCCGAAAAGGGTACGTCCTGTATAGATCAGGTCTTTTCTCTGTTCAAACTTCTCTGCGTCAACAAGGAAGTACTCCTGCTCCGGTCCGACGGACGGAGTCACTTTCTTTGAAGTTGTGTTTCCAAACAGTCTGAGAAGTCTCAGAGCCTGTTTATTGATGGCTTCCATAGATCTCAGAAGCGGTGTCTTCTGGTCAAGCGCTTCTCCCGTGTAGGAGCAGAACGCTGTCGGGATACAGAGTGTCGCTCCGCCTGCATCCTGTCTTACAAATGCCGGAGATGTGCAATCCCAGGCTGTATATCCTCTCGCCTCGAACGTAGCTCTCAGTCCGCCTGACGGGAACGAAGATGCGTCCGGCTCACCTTTGATCAGCTCTTTTCCTGAAAAGCTCATCAGAACTTTTCCGCTCGGCAGCGGCGCGGAGATAAAGGAATCATGTTTCTCAGCTGTAACACCTGTCAGAGGCAGGAACCAGTGGGTATAGTGGGTAGCACCTTTCTCAATGGCCCACTCTTTCATCTCATGAGCGATGACATCCGCTGTCTCCAGATCCAGCTCTTTTCCTTCCTCAATCGTTTTCTTCAGATTTTTGTAGACTTTTTTCGGAAGACGTTCCTGCATTACTGTGTCGTTGAATACATTCTCCCCAAAAATGTCAGCTACATTGAACAATTCTGTACTCATAGTCAATCCCTTCCTTTTCGTATTCTACGAAAAAAAAGGGCACTCCAAGCTATGTTGGAACGCCCTTGTTCTTCTCTACGTGTGACAGTATACCTCAATCATCTGAAAAAGGCAAGCAAAATTTTTGTTTTTTTATCTCAAAAATTTTCAGGCTTTTCCTACTGATCCGAATAATTCCATCTTCTCTTTTACTTTTGCCATGATAGCTTCTGCGCCCGGTTTCAGAAGTTTACGCGGGTCAAATCCTTTGCCCTGTTTATCTTTTCCGGCCTCGATGTACTCGCGTGTTGCCTCTGCGAATACGATCTGGCACTCTGTATTAACGTTGATCTTAGCTACGCCAAGGCTGATTGCTTTCTTGATCATATCGTCCGGGATTCCTGTACCTCCGTGAAGTACGAGCGGCATATCGCCTGTCTTCTGCTGGATCGCATCCAGTGTCTCGAAGCTTAATCCTTCCCAGTTGTCCGGATATACACCGTGAATGTTTCCGATTCCTGCTGCCAGGAAGTCAATTCCCAGATCAGCGATTCTCTTACACTCGTCCGGATCAGCACACTCGCCTTTTCCGATAACGCCGTCTTCCTCTCCTCCGATAGCTCCGACTTCTGCCTCGAGAGACATTCCGTGCTCATGAGCGATCTTAACGAGTTCTGTTGTCTTGGCTACGTTCTCATCGATCGGATAGTGTGATCCGTCGAACATAATGGATGAGAAGCCTGCCTCCACACATTTCAGGCATCCGTCATAGCTGCCGTGATCCAGGTGAAGAGCTACCGGAACTGTAATGTTAAGCTCCTCCAGCATTCCGTTTACCATTCCTACAACAGTTTTGTATCCTGCCATATATTTTCCTGCGCCCTCAGACACACCGAGGATAACCGGTGAATTGCACTCCTGTGCTGTCAAAAGGATTGCCTTTGTCCACTCCAGATTGTTGATGTTGAACTGTCCCACTGCATAGTGTCCTGCTTTTGCTTTCTGAAGCATTTCTGTTGCTGATACTAACATTTTTCTTCTCCTCCACTTCTAAAGTCCATGCCGGATATCCGGCATCAGGAATATTTGATTGTCATCAATCTTTTTCTATTATAGCTTATCCACGTGGAAAAGACAATCTGAAAAGGAATTTTTTAGACATACAAAGACACGAAAAAAGCACCCGGACATGATCCAGATGCTTTAAAGTGACTCCGAGGGGAATCGAACCCCTGATTCCAGCGTGAGAGGCTAGCGTCTTGACCGCTTGACCACGGAGCCATATTATGTTCGCTGTTCAGCCGTGCCTCACAGCGAATATAACTATACCATATACTTTTTGAATATGCAAGCTTTTTTTAAAGATTTTTTTCATCTTTTTTCAGAGCCTTTTTCTGGAGTTTTTCCAGGGCTTCTTTCTTCACCATGATCCCAAGTGCCTGCTTCTCGTTTCTGATCGTCACTTCGTCATGGACGCCGCCAAATTCCCCGTCCAGGGTCCACGGGATCTCATCGATCGACTCAAATCTGATATCGCCCGACCGGAAGGAATACATCCTCTCCCGGTTGATCTGCCTGAGCCCGATAGCGCCAAGGAGCTCGCTGAGTTCAATGGCGTTTTTCGGCGTCTTGATAAGAGTCACTTCAAACTCTCCGTCGTCAAAGACAACATCTTTCCCGATGATACCCTGAAATCCGCCCACAGATTTTGAATTTGTCACCATTCCAAAGATAAATTCATCCTCGATCTCTTCGCCGTCATGAGTGACTTTGATCTTATAGGACGGAATATTAAAGATACGTTTTGTCCCTTCCAGCACATACGCCAGGTGCCCCAGGATATTTTTCATACTCTGCTTTGTCTCATAAGACACATCTGTAAACAGACCGAAGGCCGCGATATAGACAAAATAGTCTTTGTTGAACCGTCCCACATCACAGGGGAAAACCACCCCGTTGACCGCCGTATCCGCCGCTTCCAGTATGTCTCTGGAGATGTGCAGGCTCCTGGCGAAGTCATTGGTCGTCCCCGCCGGTATATATCCGATCGGCACTTTTTCTTCTCTGTACTCCATCATGCCCGTGACAACCTCATCCAGCGTTCCGTCCCCGCCGCTGCACACCACAAGATCGTAATGATCATCGCAGGAACGCATCTTTGCGACTGCGTCATGGTATTTCTGGGTGGGATAAGCCGTCACATCGTATCCTCCCTTGACAAAAATATCAAGAACATCCGACAGTTTCGGTTTCAAAAGTCCCTGTCCCGAATTCGGGTTATAGATAAACAGCATCTTCTTCATTCAGGCATCCTCCAAATTTTATTTTTCTGTCTGCCCGTGCAGGCACAGCATACGCTCGCCGGGCTTATCGATCAGATTGGGGGCCTCCCCCTGTCTGATCCGCGCAAAAGGAGGCTGCACTTTGATCCAGCACAGCCCCCTCATATCATTCATTTATCCTGATCCGGCCTGATGCCGGGAAAATGTTCGTCGATATTTATTTCGCTTTTGCAAAAAAAGTTTTGATTCCCTCTGCCGCTTTCTGCTCATCCTCTCCGTCAGTTACGACAGTGATCTGATCTCCTCCTGTCAGGCTCAGACTCATCATACCCATGATGCTCTTGGCATTAACATTTTTTTCGCCAACCTGAATATATACTTTACTTGCATACTGGCTGGCTTCCTGGACCAACAACGCGATAGGTCTTCCATCAAGGCCTTTGTCTGCTTTTACTACAACAGATGTTTTTATCATAATATTCCTCCTTGTTCTCGCCTCACTTTGTCCGCCAATTCGCTCAGTTTCCGTAGCCTGTGGTTGATACCGGATTTACCGACGGGAGGAGTCAGTGATTCTCCCAGTTCCTTCAGAGTGGCATTTGGATTTTCGAGTCGGGCTGTTGCCGCCTCCACCAGATTCTCCGGCATGTTTTCAAATCCGATCCGGTCTCTGAGATATGTAATATCCTCAACCTGCTTAACTGCTGCCGATACTGTCTTATTTATATTGGCAGTCTCGCAGTTCACCTGCCTGTTCACGGAATTGCGCATCTCCTTCAGGATCCTGACGTTCTCAAGTTCCATCAGGGCGACATGCGCCTCCATAACATTCAGCATATCGACTATCTGGGAACCCTCTTTCAAGTAGACGATGTATGATTTCTTGCGTGGTACGATCTTTGCATCCAGAGAAAATCCACTCATCAGCCCTCTGATCTGTTCCGCCATCTCTTCCGAGGAGCAGACGATCTCAAAATGGTAAGATTTTCTCGGATCACTCATGGATCCGGATGCCTGAAACGCACCGCGAAGAAAAGCCCGCCTGCAGCACGTCTGCTGTACCACCAGAGGATTTACGGCGTGAAGCTCTTCCGCATTTCCGTGATATTCGTCCAGCATCTTTACCGCCTGGAGGACTCTGACTGCATCCCCATGCCGTCTGACCACGACCGCATAGGATACCGATTTTCTTGCTGTGTTCCGTCTGACAGCGATATCAGTCTTTATATTAAATGTTTTTTCTATCAATGTAAAGACTT
>ERZ1090862.378-NODE-378-length-19929-cov-10.179380_pt1 | contig 19929 bp, 17 predicted proteins | sample MGYA00478481_ERZ1090862 | MGnify/ENA primary metagenome ERZ1090862 (study PRJEB33644, sample SAMEA5815745) | chicken gut metagenome | biome: Chicken; feature: Gastrointestinal Tract; material: Caecum | place: Ireland | collected 2019-01-01 | study: A study of the... | reverse complement strand
TCGGGAGAGATACTCGGATACTATGAAAATGCAATGGCGGTGATGCCTGTACTTATCACGTTTATCCCGATGCTCATGGGTACGGGCGGTAACTGCGGCTCACAGATCTCTACACTGATGATACGTGGTTTGGCGGTGGGAGAGATTGAGTTTAAAGATATTTTTAGGGTTATATTTAAGGAAATCCGTGTGGCTCTGATCGTGGGAACCCTTCTGGCTCTTGTAAACGGCATTCGGATCTGCCTTATGTATGACTGGAATGTGATGCTTGCCCTGGCGCTTGGGATTACGATGATCGCTGTCGTGGTCATGGCCAAGTGCATCGGGTGTGTGCTCCCGCTGGTGGCAAAGAAGATCGGACTGGACCCGGCGATCATGGCGGCGCCGCTTATCACAACGATACTGGACACATGTACAATCCTTGTTTACTTTAATATCGTGACTGCTTTTTTTAAACTGTGAAAAGATACAGAGCAGTTCTGAATCTGAAATCACGGGGAGATCGTTATTTTTGTAACAATCAGATAAAAGAGAAGAATATATAAGGAGAATTGTACTTAAAAATGCACATAAAATGCGGACAAAATCCAGGGGAATCCCTTGTATACAAAAATAATTTGCTTTATAATAAATTCATGTGATTAAAAATGAAAGGTGGCACATTCAACATGGGATTTATTGATGAAATCAAAGCAAGGGCAAAAGCTGACAAAAAGACGATTGTCCTGCCTGAGACAGAGGACGAGAGAACATATAAGGCTGCGGAGACAGTCTTAAAAGAAGGGATCGCAGATCTGATCCTGGTCGGAAGCAAAGAGGAGATCGAAAAGAACAAAGGTACATATGATATTTCAGGTGCCAGGTTCGTAGATCCGGCTACAAATGAAAAGACGGAAGCCTACATTGCAAAGCTTGTGGAGCTCAGACAGAAGAAGGGTATGACGGAAGAGCAGGCAAGAGAGCTGCTTCTTAGCAATTACCTGTACTATGGCGTTATGATGGTGAAGATGGGGGACGCAGACGGTATGGTTTCCGGCGCATGTCACTCTACAGCTGACACACTGCGTCCGTGTCTTCAGATCCTGAAGACGAAACCGGGAACAAAGCTTGTTTCTGCTTTCTTCCTTATGGTAGTACCTGACTGCGAGATGGGCGACCATGGAACATTTATCTTCGGAGATGCAGGACTGGAGCAGAATCCGGATCCGGAGAAACTGGCGAATATCGCTATTTCCTCCGCAGAGTCATTCCGTACACTGACCGGACACGAGCCGATCGTTGCAATGCTTTCACATTCCACAAAAGGAAGCGCAAAGCATCCGGATGTAGACAAAGTCGTAGAGGCTACGAAGATTGCCCACGAGCTTGCTCCGGATCTGAAACTGGACGGAGAGCTTCAGCTTGACGCGGCTATCGTGCCGGAAGTGGGTGCCTCCAAGGCGCCGGGCAGCGACGTTGCCGGATATGCCAACGTACTGATCTTCCCGGATCTGGATGCGGGAAATATCGGATACAAGCTGGTACAGAGACTTGGAAAGGCCGAGGCTTACGGACCGCTGACACAGGGGATTGCAGCTCCAGTCAACGATCTGTCAAGAGGATGCAGCGCTGAGGATATCGTAGGAGTTGTAGCAATCACATCTGTACAGGCACAGGCTCAGTAGTAAGCGCGGCTCAGGATAAAAACCGGATAGAGAAAATTAAGTTGTTTGGAGGAAAGAAAAATGAATGTATTAGTAATCAACTGTGGAAGTTCTTCTCTGAAATTCCAGCTTATCAATGCAGAATCGGAGGAAGTGCTGGCAAAGGGAATCTGTGAGAGAATCGGTATCGACGGCAGACTGACCTATCAGCCGGAAGGCGGTGAAAAGGAGAAGTCGGACAAACCGATGCCTACCCATACTGAGGCGATCCAGTATGTGATCGAAGCACTGACCAATCCGCAGACAGGAGTTGTTAAGAGCCTGGATGAGATCGGAGCGGTAGGACACCGCGTAGTGCATGGCGGAGAGAAGTTCTCTTCTTCAGTCGTGATCACAGAAGATGTGAAAAAGGCGGTTGCAGAGTGCAACGAGCTTGCGCCTCTCCACAATCCGGCAAACCTGATCGGTATCGAGGCATGTGAGAAACTGATGCCGGGAACACCGATGGTAGCTGTATTTGATACGGCTTTCCACCAGACAATGCCTGAGAAAGCTTATATGTACGGCCTTCCGTATGAGTATTATGAGAAATATAAAATAAGACGTTATGGTTTCCACGGAACAAGTCACAGCTTTGTCTCTAAAAGAGCTGCGGAGGTCATGGGAAGACCTTACGAGGATCTGAAGACGATCGTGTGCCACCTTGGAAACGGATCCAGTGTAACAGCTGTCATGAACGGAAAATCCATTGACACATCCATGGGTCTGACACCTCTCGAGGGTCTTGTAATGGGTACCCGTTCCGGCAACATCGACCCGGCGATCATGGAGTTTATCGCTCAGAAAGAAAATCTTGATATTGCGGGTGTGATGAATGTGCTGAATAAAAAGTCCGGTGTGTTTGGTCTTTCCGGCGGACTTTCCAGTGACTTCCGTGATCTTACGGATGCGATGAACTCGGGAGACAAAAAAGCGAAGATCGCTATGGATGTATTCTCCTACAATGTTGCCAAATTCATCGGATCATATGTTGCTGCGATGAACGGCGTGGACTGCATCGCGTTTACTGCAGGTATCGGAGAGAATGACGACTATGTGCGCGAGCAGGTGTGCAGCTATCTCGGATATCTCGGAGTTGACTTTGACAAGGAAGTCAATACCGGATTAAGAGGAACAGAAAAAGAACTTACAAAGCCCGGCTCTAAAGTAAGAGTATTTGTAATCCCGACAAACGAGGAGCTTGCAATTGCAAGAGAGACACTGGCGCTTGTAAAATAAAGTGCATTTCCTGGTTGACAAACATATTTTCCGTGATATAATGATTTAGGTGTGAATAGGAGAAATAACTATGTTAATTAACCTATCAGACGTTTTGTCAGACCAGCATAAGACAGTGGAGGAGACTGTACCGCTCACGATGGATATAATCCATCTGAGATCCGGAGATTATCCGGTTGTCGAAAGTGAGCCGGTTCACATCCGGGCAGAGCATATAAAGGGAAAGGAACTGTTTATTACGGCCGATACGGTCATTACTGTTCTGATCCCGTGTGACCGATGCCTGGAGGATGTCAGATATGACTTTGTGATAAATTGTACGAAGCATGTAGACATAGGTCTCTCCGACGCAGAACTGACAGAGGAGCTGGATGAATCAAACTTTATTGACGGATATCATCTTGACGTGGACAAAATGCTCTTCCATGAGATTTTGTCAGAGTGGCCGGAAAAGGTACTCTGCCGTGACGACTGCAAAGGTCTGTGCAGAGTGTGCGGTCAGAATCTGAATACGGGGTCCTGTGACTGCGAAGATCCGGGGCTTGATCCTAGAATGTCAGTTGTCCGTGACTTATTTAAGAATTTTAAGGAGGTGTAACCTATGTCAATCTGTCCAAAGAATAAATCTTCAAAAGCAAGAAGAGATAAGAGAAGAGCCAACTGGAAGATGAGCGCTCCGAACCTTGTAAAGTGCAGCAAGTGCGGCGAACTTATGATGCCTCATCGCGTGTGCAAGGCATGCGGCGCATACAACAAGCGTGAGATCATCTCTGTTGACTAATTAAAAGCACAGGTGAAAAGACGTAAAAACTTTGTGTTTTGCGTCTTTTTTTTATTGATTTTTATAGTGTTTTACATTAGAATGATTTCAGTAGTGTTAGGAGGAGAGAAGATGTCTGAGATTACGAAAGTTGCTCTTGATGCGATGGGCGGAGACAACGCCCCTGTTGAGATCGTAAAGGGAGCGGTAGAGGCAGTACAGAAAAGGAAAGACATACAGATCTTACTGACAGGACAGGAGAGTGTTATAAAGAATGAACTCGCAAAATATACCTATCCCCAGGAACAGATCAGAATCGTCAATGCCACAGAGGTGATCGAGACCGCGGAGCCGCCGGTAAAGGCGATCAGAGGAAAGAAAGATTCCTCGATCGTGGTAGCTATGAAACTTGTGAAAAACGGAGAGGCTGATGCCTTCGTATCAGCTGGAAGTACAGGAGCTGTCCTTGTGGGCGGCCAGGTGCTTGTAGGCAGGATCAAAGGCGTGGAGAGGCCGCCGCTTGCCCCTCTTTTTCCGACACTGACAGGAGTGTCGCTCCTGATCGACTGCGGGGCGAACGTGGACGCCCGCCCGTCACATCTTGTGCAGTTTGCAAAGATGGGATCTATCTATATGGAGAGCGTGATGGGAAAGAAGAATCCTACGGTCGGCATTGTAAATATCGGAGCAGAGGAGGAAAAGGGAAATGCCCTTGTAAAAGAGACGTTTCCGCTTCTCAAGGCATGTAAAGATATCAATTTCGTCGGCAGCGTGGAGGCAAGAGAGATTCCCTACGGCAAGGTGGATGTAATTGTCTGCGAAGCATTTGTCGGGAATGTGATTCTAAAGCTCTATGAAGGTGTAGGAGGCGCCCTGATCAAGAAAGTGAAACAGGGTATGATGTCCAATCTTCGCAGCAAGATCGGCGCTCTTCTCGTGAAGCCGGCGCTTAAAGCCACATTAAAAGACTTTGATGCCAGCGAGTACGGAGGAGCTCCCCTTCTGGGATTAAAAGGTCTCGTAGTCAAGACCCATGGAAGTTCCACTTCCACGGAAGTATGTAATTCCATTATCCAGTGCGTCACATTTAAAGAACAGAAGATCAATGAAAAAATAAAGGCAGCGATCCAGGAGACGCAGGCGGAAAGTAAAGAGAGCCAGTAGAGTAAGGAGGAATTGATTATGGAATTTGAAAAACTTCAGGACATTATCGCGGATGTCCTCAACGTTCAGAAAGAGGAGATCAAACCGGAGACAACGTTTGTGGATGATCTTGGTGCGGATTCCCTCGATATTTTCCAGATCATCATGGGGATCGAAGAGGAGTTTGATATTGAGATCGACAATGACGAGGCGGAGAAGATCGTGACCGTACAGGATGCGGTAGATCAGATCAAGAAAGCAGTGGAATAAGTAAAAAAGTCTACAATCTGAAGCGAAAAAGCCCCTGTGGGCTTTTTCGTTTTCATAAGAAAATGTGAGGAATATGGCTGAGAAATTAAAAGAATTGGAAAAGAAGACAGGATATACGTTCAAGGATTTTTCTCTTTTGGAACAGGCTATGATGCACAGTTCCTATACAAATGAAAAGCATCTTCCGAAATACAGATGTAATGAAAGATTAGAATTCCTGGGGGATGCAGTACTCGAGCTGGTTTCCAGCGAGTATCTTTTTACGGAATCTCCTCATACTCCGGAGGGAGAACTGACCAAGACGAGAGCAAGTATGGTCTGCGAGCCGTCGCTTGCACTCTGCGCGCGGGATATCGGCCTGGGAGACTATCTCCTTCTGGGAAAGGGCGAGGAGGCTACCGGGGGAAGACTGAGAGATTCTGTTACCTCTGATGCGATGGAAGCGTTAATCGGCGCTGTCTATCTGGACGGTGGTTTTACTAGTGCAAAAGAGTTTATCCACAGATTTGTCCTGACGGATCTCGAAAATAAGAAACTCTTTTATGATAGTAAAACTATCCTTCAGGAAATGGTACAGGCAAAAAAATGCGGAGAGATATCATACCGCCTGCTTAAGGAGGAAGGACCTGATCACAATAAGGCTTTCTATGCGGAAGTTCTGGTTGGAGATACGCCCTACGGTGAGGGAAAAGGCAGAACTAAGAAAGCGGCAGAACAGCAGGCAGCCTATCAGGCCATACTGAGGTTCCGTAAACAAGGGTAAAGCAGGTGACATATGTATTTAAAGAACATAGAAGTACAGGGATTTAAGTCCTTTGCGAACAAGATAAAATTTGATTTCCATAACGGGATCACCGGTATCGTGGGGCCAAACGGGAGCGGAAAGAGCAACGTGGCCGATGCCGTGCGCTGGGTGCTTGGTGAGCAGCGTGTAAAGCAGTTAAGAGGCGGAAGTATGCAGGATGTCATTTTCTCCGGTACGGAGAACAGAAAGCCGCTCAGTTATGCCTCTGTTGCTATCACGCTGGATAATTCAGATCATAAGCTCCCTGTGGATTACGAGGAAGTGACAGTGACGCGAAAGCTGTACCGTTCCGGTGAGAGCGAATACCTGATCAACGGAGCTGCATGCCGGTTGAAAGATATCAACGAAATGTTCTATGATACAGGTATCGGAAAAGAGGGATACTCGATCATTGGACAGGGACAGATCGACAAGATATTAAGCGGTAAGCCTGAGGAACGCCGGGAGCTCTTTGACGAGGCGGCAGGGATTGTGAAATTCAAGCGAAGAAAGAATCTTTCTCTGAAGAAACTGGAGGAAGAGCGTATGAATCTCACCCGTGTCAATGATATCCTCGCAGAGCTTGAAAAGCAGCTCGGACCGCTGGAAAAACAGTCGGAGACCGCAAAGGAATATTTAAAGAAAAAGGAAGAGCTAAAAACATTTGACATCAATATGTTCCTTCTGGAGGAGGAGCGTCTCCGGGAACGGATCAAAGAGCTGGAGGAAAAGTATACGATCGCGTCGTCTGAGATGGAAGAGTCCAATGAACGTTATGACAAGATGAAAGAGGAGTACGAGTCCATCGAAGAAGAAGTGGAAGAAATTGATCTTGCCATTGAGACTGCCAGAAATCAGATGAATGAGACAAATCTTCTCAAGCAGCAGCTTGAGGGGCAGATCAACGTACTGAAAGAACAGATCAATACGGCTCGGATGAATGACGAGCATTATGGAAACCGTGCAAATACCATTCATGCGGAGATTGGAGCCAGGCAGGAACAGAAAAGTTCGCTGGATCAGGAAAAAACCGAGGTTCAGACAAAACTTCAGAAGGCTCAGACACAGGACAGAGAGGCAAAATCGGGCCTGATCGAGGTGCAGAGCCGGATTGCAGAACATACAGCTCAGATCGAGGAAAAGAAACAGGAGATCATGGATATCCTGGGAAACAGGGCTTCCACAAAAGCAAAGATCCAGCATTATGACACGACAAAAGATCAGATTGCTGTCAGAAAGGCGGAGCTTGCCCGGAATATGCTGGAGATTTCTGAAGAGGCGGAGCGGCTTTCGGAGCGTCTGAATCAGTATGAGGAAGAGCTGGAGAAAGTACAGGAGACAATTCGGGGATACAATGAGCAGATTGCGGAGAATGAGCGGAAGATCGAACGATTTCAGAAAGAATTAAGTGAGAAACAGGAGAAACTTCGGATCGGGCAGACGGCTTACCACAGAGAATCCTCGCGACTGGAGTCTCTTAAAAATATAACAGAGCGATATGACGGATATGGAAACAGCATCCGGAAAGTGATGGCCAATAAGGAAAGGGAAAAAGGTCTGATCGGGGTAGTGGCAGATATCATCAAAGTGGACAAAGAGTATGAGATCGCCATTGAGACCGCTCTTGGAGGAAGTATTCAGAATATTGTAACAGACAATGAAGATACGGCAAAACGGATGATTGCTTTTCTAAAGACGAATAAATTCGGCCGGGCGACATTTCTTCCTCTTACGAGCATGCACGGGAGCGGCGGAATCCGCAATCCGGAGGCACTAAAAGAAAGCGGCGTGATCGGTCTTGCAAATACGCTTGTACATGTAGAACAGCGCTTTGAAGGTCTGGCGGATCAGCTGCTTGGAAGAACGATTGTCGTCAGGACGATTGATGACGGGATCAGGATCGCGAGGAAATACCGTCAGTCGCTGCGCCTTGTTACGCTGGAAGGGGAGCTGATCAATCCCGGCGGTTCTATGACCGGAGGTGCGTTTAAGAACTCAAGCAATCTTTTAAGCCGCCGCCGCGAGATTGAAGAATTTGAGAAGACTGTGGCCATGTTGAAGACGGATATGGACAACATGGAAAAGCAGGTCAGCACTCTGAAAAACGAGCGGGCCTCATGTTATAATGTAATCGACGAGATTCAGAAAGAACTGCGCAGGGCTTCCGTCCGGGAAAATACGGAAAAGATGAACGTGGAGCAGACCAGGATCCGTCAGAGAGAGGCGAAAGAGAGGCATGAAAGATTTGCTGACGAGCAGCGGACTCTGGAAAAGCAGTTACGTCAGATCGCTGAAAATGAAGAATCGATCCAGATGGAACTGGAGACATCCGAGAGCCTGGAACAGGAGTTAAATACCGGGATTGAGAGTCTGCAGAAAAATCTGGAGGAGGAGAAAGAGACAGAAAATATTCGTCTGAAGCAGTCGGAAGAGGTTCATCTTGCCCTCGCGGCTCTGGAACAGCAGAATGAATTTATCAGTGAAAATATATCACGTATTGAGGAGGAGATTGGTAAATTCCAGGACGAATTAAAGGAGCTGGATCAGAACAAAGACAGTGCATCCCAGGAGATACGCGCAAAGGAAGATCAGATTGCCGAACTCAAGAAGACTATCGAAGACTCGAAAGAGCTGTTTGAGGAGATTGGAAGTAAGATCGAAGAGCAGACGAAGAAAAGGGATGAGCTCAATCAGAAACATAAAGATTTTCTCCGTATGCGGGAAGAACTCTCGAAACATATTGCGGCTCTTGACAAAGAGTGTTTCCGTCTGAACAGCCAGAAAGAGTCCTACGAGGCTTCTTCTGAAAAACAGATGAATTATATGTGGGAAGAGTACGAGATCACATATAACCATGCCATGGAACTGCGGGATCCGGATCTTACGGATCTTGCATATATGAAGCGGCAGATACAGACACTGAAAAATGAAATCAGACAGCTGGGAACTGTCAATGTCAATGCCATCGAGGACTATAAGAATGTGTCTGAAAGATATGAATTTCTGAAAGGGCAGCACGACGACCTTGTGGAGGCCGAGGCTACTCTGGTCCAGATCATTGATGAGCTGGATACGGCTATGAGAAAGCAGTTCAGCGAACAGTTTAAGCGGATCGCAGATGAGTTTAATATTGTGTTCCGGGAGCTTTTCGGAGGTGGAAAAGGAACGCTGGAGCTGATGGAAGACGAGGATATCCTGGAGGCAGGAATCCGGATTATCGCTCAGCCTCCAGGAAAGAAACTGCAGAATATGATGCAACTCTCTGGAGGGGAGAAAGCTTTGACCGCGATTTCCCTGCTGTTCGCTATCCAGAACTTAAAACCGTCTCCTTTCTGTCTTCTGGATGAGATTGAGGCGGCGCTGGATGACAACAACGTGACCAGGTTCGCCCGGTATCTCCACAAGCTGACGGAAAATACTCAGTTTATCGTGATTACGCACCGCCGGGGAACAATGTCACTGGCGGATCGTCTGTATGGTATCACGATGCAGGAGAAAGGAGTGTCCACACTGGTATCTGTGGATCTTCTTGAGAATGAGCTGGATAAATAATAACTGTAAATGAAAAAGAAGGAGAGATAGCACAATGGAAGAAAAGAAAGGCTTTTTCAAGCGCCTTGTGTCAGGACTTACAAAGACCAGAGATAATATCGTATCCGGTATGGACAGCATATTCCATGGCTTTTCCAAGATCGACGATGATTTTTATGAGGAGCTGGAAGAAACGCTGATCATGGGAGATCTGGGAGTGCGTGCCACCATGAATATTCTGGATGATCTGAAAGAAAAGGTGCGCTCTGAGCATATCAAGGAGCCGATGGAATGCCGGCAGCTCCTGATCGACAGCATCAGGGAACAGATGGATGTGGGAGAGACGGCTTATGAATTTGAAAACAGGACGTCAGTTGTTTTTGTGATCGGTGTAAACGGAGTCGGAAAGACTACGACAATCGGAAAACTGGCGGGGAAATTAAAAGATCAGGGGAAACGTGTTGTCCTTGCGGCGGCAGACACTTTCCGAGCCGCAGCCGGCGAGCAGCTGAAAGAATGGGCAAACCGCGCCGGAGTGGATATGATCGGAGGGCAGGAAGGAGCGGATCCGGCCTCGGTTATCTACGATGCCGTAGCGGCTGCAAAAGCCCGCAAGGCGGATGTCCTGCTCTGCGATACCGCCGGACGCCTCCACAATAAAAAGAACCTGATGGAAGAACTGAAAAAGATTAATCGTGTGATCGACAGAGAATACCCGGAAGCATTCAGGGAGACCCTCGTCGTGCTGGATGCAACGACAGGGCAGAATGCGCTGGCACAGGCAAAAGAATTTAATGAAGTGGCGGATATCACGGGAGTAATCCTGACGAAGATGGATGGAACGGCAAAGGGAGGAATAGCCGTGGCAATCCAGGCGGAGCTTGGGATCCCGGTGAAATATATCGGGGTCGGAGAGACGATCGACGATCTGCAGAAATTCAATTCGGAAGAGTTTGTGAACGCTTTGTTCTACAGGGAAGAGGAATAAAATATCGGAAAGAAGGAATAAAAAATGATGACACTGGAAAAATTTGAAGAGGCCAGTGAGCTGGTCAAGAAAGTGACCAACCCTACAAAACTGATCCACAGCGAATACTTAAGTGAGCAGACAGGCGGAAAAGTGTATTTGAAACCGGAAAATATGCAGCATACAGGTGCGTATAAGATCCGTGGAGCGTATTATAAGATCAGTACGCTTTCCGACGAGGAGAAAGCCCGCGGACTGATCACAGCTTCAGCGGGAAATCACGCTCAGGGCGTGGCGTTCGCAGCGAAAAAGTTCGGATGCAAGTCCGTAATCGTTATGCCTACCGTAACTCCCCTGATCAAAGTGAACCGGACGAAGAGTTACGGGGCTGAAGTAATCCTGCACGGAGATGTTTATGACGATGCCTACAAGTATGCATGTGAGCTGGCTGAAAAGGAAGGGTATACATTTGTACATCCTTTTAACGATACAGATGTGGCGACGGGACAGGGAACGATCGCAATGGAGATTGTGCAGGAACTGCCTACAGTGGACTATATTCTCGTACCCGTGGGAGGCGGCGGACTGATTTCCGGAGTGTCAACTCTGGCGAAAATGCTTAATCCGAAGATCAAAGTAATCGGTGTTGAGCCTGCGGAGGCAGCCAGCATGACGGCGGCTCTCCGTGCAGGTGAAGTAGTGGAACTTGACAGCGCCAACACGATTGCAGACGGAACTGCGGTGAAAGCTGTCGGGGATAAGATCCTGCCTTATGTACAGGAGAACGTAGACGATATGCTGCTCGTAGAAGACGACGAGCTGATCGGGGCGTTCCTTGATATGGTGGAAAATCATAAGATGATAGTGGAGAATTCCGGTCTTCTGTCTGTAGCCGCTTTAAAACAGCTGGATCTCAGAGGAAAGAAAGTGGTCTGTATCTTAAGCGGCGGAAATATGGATGTGATTACAATGTCTTCTATCGTGCAGCACGGACTGATTCAGAGAGACCGTATCTTTTCCGTATCTGTCCTGCTTCCGGATAAGCCGGGCGAATTGGTTCAGGTGGCCAAGACCATTGCTGATGAGCAGGGAAATGTAATAAAACTGGAGCATAATCAGTTCGTCAGCACAAACAGAAATGCGGCTGTGGAGCTCAGGATCACTATGGAGGCTTTTGGAACAGAACACAAGAACAGAATCCTGGATGCGCTGGAGAAAAACGGGTTCAGACCAAAACTGATAAGCGCGAAACTATATTAAAACCGCTTGGAAAGGAGCGTGCGTCATGGATAGAAGGCTTCCGAAAAAAGGAGACATTTACAGGCATTTTAAAGGGAAAAAGTACAGGATCCTGGATCTTGCCGTGTGTACGGAAACCGGAGAAGACATGGTCATATTTGAGACGACAGGAGAAACACGGAAAGTGTATGCCAGCTTTCTTGAGGCTTTTTTAAGTCCGCTGGATACCGGGAAATATCCTCATTCGGATCAGAAATACCGTTTTGAACTATGCAGAGATCAGAGAACAGGAACTGCATTGGGACTGAAGCGTCATGGAAATACCACGACATTGATCCTTGAATTTCTTGATTTGAATGACAATGAAGAGCGGATACAGTTCCTTCAGAAACACCGGCCCGAGATTGACGCCAGATTTCTTACGGCAGCAGCGGAAAGCCTGGAATTTACGGAGAATTCCGATACGGTAGAAGAACGATACGCAGCCCTGATGCGGTTTTTAAAAACAAAGAGCAGGTATGAGAGCGGCCGGCTCAGATGAGACGGCATATAAAAAGAATGCAGGAACCGGTATACGGTTTCCGCATTCTTTTTCTTTCTATCTGAGTCTGGGTCAGGCTTAGAATTGTTCCCCGCGCGCTTTCTTTTCCAGAAGCGTATGGATCTTGTCAGTCGGATTCATTACAGTTCCGATTGTCACGTCATGGTTCAGGGAATCTATGATAAGGGCAAGAAACTTACTCATGTCTGCAGGAACAAAATATGGTTTTTCATACAGTTCCGGAGGAAGATAAGTAAGGTTCGTAGTTACGACTTTATTGATGTAACCTTTCTCATAGTACTCGTCGAATTTATCAAGGCCATCCGTGAACAGCCCGAAAGTAGTACATACAAAAACGCGTCCGGCATTGCGGTCTTTTAACTGTTTCGCTACATCCAGCATGCTGCCGCCTGACGAGATCATGTCATCGACGATGATCACATCTTTTCCTTTTACGTCGTCTCCGAGAAATTCATGTGCGACGATAGGGTTTTTGCCGTTTACGATGACAGAATAATCGCGTCTCTTATAGAACATTCCCATGTCCACACCGAGCACGTTGGAAAAATAGACGGCTCTGTGCATCGCTCCCTCGTCGGGACTGATGATCATGAGATGCTCTTTGTCCGGGATGAGATCCGGAACCGCACGGAAGAGCGCTTTCATAAACTGATACGGCGGGTTGAAACTGTCAAAGCCGCTCAGAGGAATGGCGTTCTGTACACGCGGATCATGGGCATCAAAGGTAACGATGCTGGAAACCCCCATAGCTGTCAGTTCCTCCAGAGCAAGTGCGCAGTCGAGCGATTCTCTCTTGGTACGCTTGTGCTGGCGGCTCTCATAAAGAAACGGCATGATTACATTGATGCGGTGGGCTTTCCCGGTAGCGGCGGAGATGATTCTTTTCAGATCCTGATAGTGGTCATCCGGAGACATGTGGTTCAGATGTCCGTTTACAGTGTAAGTGAGACTGTAGTTGCAGACATCGGTCATAATGAAAAGATCGGTTCCGCGGATTGTCTCTCTTAAGATACCTTTTGCCTCTCCTGTTCCGAAACGGGGACACTGGCAGTCTACCAGGTAATTGTTTGATCTGTAGTTGACATACAGGGAAGATTCGGATACTTCGTTGATGGTGTTCTGACGGAAAGATACGATATAGTCGTTGACTTTCCGGCCGAGTTCCCGGCAGCTCTCCATAGCCGCTATTTTCAGAGGAGCAACGGGAAGTGTTTTCTCTAATTGTTCGACATTTGTAGACATTTTTTTCTCCTGTTTGATATAAAAAGTGAAATTTACATATCATTTATATCATTTTTATACCCTAAATTCAAGTACAAGGAGCAGAATAACCTTTGCTCAGGTTGTGAATTGTGTTATACTTGACAGGAATCAAGAGAGGAGTCAGCAGTCTGTTATGAAAATTCATGAACATGTTGTAAAGAGTATCGTTCCCGGAAGTATTGCCGATGAGCTGGGAATCGAGCCGGGGGACAGACTTTTGTCCATAAACGGCAATGTGATCGAGGATATCTTTGATTATCAGTTCTATTCTGAAGATGAGGAGATACTTCTTCTGATGGAGAAAGCCGACGGTGAACAGTGGGAGCTGGAGATCGAGAAAGATGCGGACGAGCAGCTGGGAATGGAATTTGGTCCGGGCCTTATGGATGAATACCGTTCCTGCAGGAATAAGTGTATGTTCTGTTTTATCGATCAGATGCCGGAAGGGATGCGGGATACGCTTTACTTTAAAGATGATGACTCCCGGCTATCTTTCCTTCAGGGAAATTATGTGACGCTTACCAATATGAGCGATCACGATATTGAGAGGATTATACGGTACCGGCTTGAACCGATCAACATATCCTTCCAGACAACAAATCCTGAACTTCGGTGTAAGATGCTGCATAACCGGTTTGCAGGAGATGCGCTGAGGAAAGTGGACCAGCTCTATCAGGGCGGTATTGAAATGAACGGGCAGATTGTCCTCTGCAAAGGCGTCAATGACGGGGAGGAGCTGGAGCGATCGATCCGTGATCTGACAGGGTATCTTCCCCTTTTGAAAAGTGTATCTGTAGTGCCGGTAGGGCTTACGAGATTCCGGGAAGGGCTGTATCCGCTGGAGCCTTTTACGAAAGAGGAAGCGGGAGAAGTGCTCTCTGTCATACACAGATGGCAGAAGAAGATCTATGAGGAGTACGGAGTTCACTTTATCCATGCCGGAGATGAGTGGTATCTGCTGGCGGAACAGGACATCCCGGAAGAAGAGCGTTATGACGGTTATCTCCAGCTGGAAAACGGAGTGGGTATGCTGCGCCTTCTGATCAATGAGTTTGAAGAGGCATACAGCCAGGCAGAAGGAGACGGCAGAAGAAGGTCGGTTTCTATTGCCACAGGAAGACTTGCCGGACCGTATCTGGAGAAAATGGCGCAGAAACTTAAAGAAAAATATCCGAACATCAGGATCAGTGTCTATCCGATCCGAAACGACTTTTTCGGAGATCGGATCACTGTGGCGGGGCTTGTGACTGCGCAGGATATTATGGCTCAGCTTGCGGATAAAGAACTGGGAGAAAAGCTTCTGCTCCCGTGTAATATGTTGAAAGCGGATGAGGATATTTTTCTGGATGATTATACGGTAAGTCAGGTGTCTGACGCTTTACAAGTTCCTATAGTTATTGTAAAATCAAGCGGACAGGATCTGATCGATGCGATCCTGGGAGAGTAAATTAATCAGAAAGGCTGAATATAAAAATGAGTAAACCAGTAGTAGCCATTGTAGGACGGCCCAATGTAGGAAAATCTACTCTGTTCAATGTGCTTGCCGGCGAAATGATCTCGATCGTCAAAGATACGCCGGGAGTGACAAGAGACAGGATTTACGCGGATGTGACATGGCTGGATAAAGAATTTACACTGATCGATACAGGCGGAATCGAACCGGACAGCAAGGATGTGATCCTCTCTCAGATGAGAGAACAGGCACAGATTGCAATAGAGACTGCAGATGTGATCATATTCATTACCGACGTGAGACAGGGGTTGGTGGACGCTGATTCCAAGGTGGCCGATATGCTGCGCCGCTCCGGGAAGCCGGTTGTCCTGGTAGTAAATAAAGTTGACAACTTTGAAAAATTTATGCCTGACGTCTATGAGTTCTATAATCTGGGTATCGGAGATCCCGTTCCGATTTCAGCGGCTTCCCGTCTGGGAATCGGGGATATGCTGGAAGTGGTAACCGGGTATTTCCCGGAGGGCAGCGGTGAGGAAGAGGAGGATGACCGGCCCAGGATTGCTATCGTGGGCAAGCCGAACGTAGGAAAATCTTCTATTATAAATAAACTGCTCGGAGAGAACAGGGTGATCGTTTCCGACATTGCGGGAACGACACGAGACGCCATTGATACGGAGATCGTCCACAACGGAAAAGAATACATTTTTATTGATACCGCAGGATTACGCCGCAAGAGCCGTATCAAAGAGGAGCTGGAGCGGTACAGTATCATCCGCACAGTGACTGCGGTGGAACGGGCGGACGTTGTGCTTATGGTCATAGATGCTACAGAGGGAGTTACAGAGCAGGATGCCAAGATCGCGGGGATTGCTCATGAGAGAGGCAAAGGAGTTATCATCGTGGTCAATAAGTGGGATGCCATAGAGAAAAATGACCGTACGATGAGAGAGTACGAAAAGGATATCCGGCATGTGCTCTCCTATATGCCGTATGCAGAGATCATGTATGTGTCTGCTCTTACCGGGCAGAGATTGAATAAGCTGTATGATATGATTGACATGGTCATTGAAAATCAGACGCTGCGCATTGCGACAGGAGTGCTCAATGAGATCATGACAGAGGCGGTGGCGATGCAGCAGCCGCCTTCGGATAAGGGAAAACGGCTGAAACTGTATTATATCACGCAGGTTTCGGTCAAACCTCCGACTTTCGTGATCTTTGTCAATGATAAAGAACTGATGCATTTTTCATACACCAGATATCTTGAGAACAAGATCAGGGAGGCATTCGGATTCAGGGGAACTTCGCTGAAGTTCTTTATCAGGGAGAGGAAAGAAAAGGAACAGTAGAGTAAAGGAGCAGTAATGATTATGGAACGTTTGATCTGTCTTGCGATCGGATATGTGTGCGGCCTTTTTCAGACCGGCTATATCGTAGGTGAGATGAGCCATGTTGATATCAGAAAGAAAGGAAGCGGAAATGCGGGAACAACAAATGCGCTCAGAGTGCTTGGGTGGAAAGCGGGGATTCTGACATTTGCCGGGGATGTGATCAAATGCGTAGCTGCATTTCTGATCGTATTTTTCATGTACCGGGGAAGCGACTGTCGCCCACTGCTGACGCTCTATGCGGGCGCCGGAGTTACGCTGGGGCATAATTTCCCGTTCTATATGAATTTTAAAGGCGGAAAAGGGATTGCCGTGATGGCCGGACTTGTGGCGGTCAACAGTTTCTGGCACCTTCCGGCGAGTCTTCTGATGATCCCGGTCACGCTGGTATGTTTTCTCGTGCCGGTGATCGTGACAAGATACATATCTGTAGGTTCCCTTGCGGCCTATACGGTTTTTTTCATTGAGATGATCCTGATCGGACAGATGGGCTGGTTTGATATGAGGGAGTCATACTGTTATGAATTGTATGTTATTCTCGGTCTGATGACAGCGCTGGCCTGGTACAGGCACAAAGAGAATCTGAAGCGCCTTGCGGCGGGAACAGAAAACAAATTCGGATCAAAGAAAAAAGAGTAGCAGACGAATAAGGGAAAAGATCAATAAAGGAGTGGCAAAATTATGGCAAATGTAGGCGTACTTGGAGCAGGAAGCTGGGGAACCGCTCTGTCAGTTCTCCTTTCGGACAACGGACATCAGGTGACAGTGTGGTCCATTGATGAAAATGAAGTGAAGATGCTAAGTGAAAAGAGGGAGCATGAACTGAAACTCCCGGGAGTGAAACTTCCTGATGATATGGTAATCACAGGAGATCTTGAACAGACGGTAAAAGGGAAAGATTTTCTCGTTCTTGCCGTGCCGTCTCCTTTTACCAGAAGTACGGCCAGAAAGATGTCTCCTTTTGTGGCGGAGGGGCAGATCATTGTTGACGTGGCAAAAGGAATTGAAGAGTCCACCTTATTGACCCTTTCCCGCCAGATCGAGCAGGAGATTCCGCAGGCGGATGTGGCTGTGCTCTCGGGACCCAGCCATGCGGAGGAAGTAGGCCGAAGGCTTCCGACTACCTGTGTGATCGGAGCGAAGACCAGGAAGACGGCGGAGTATCTTCAATCCATGTTTATCAGCAATGTATTCCGTGTCTATACGAGCCCTGACATCCTGGGAATCGAGCTGGGCGGTTCTCTTAAGAATGTCATTGCCCTTGCGGCCGGAATCGCGGACGGACTGGGATACGGAGACAATACGAAAGCGGCTCTTATTACGAGAGGCATCGCGGAGATCGCACGCCTTGGGGTCAAGATGGGAGGAAAGATCGAGACATTTACAGGTCTGACCGGGATCGGGGATCTGATCGTCACATGCGCCAGCGTACACAGCCGCAACAGAAAGGCCGGATATCTGATCGGTCAGGGAATGTCCATGAAGGAGGCGATGGACGAGGTAAAGATGGTAGTGGAAGGCGTCTATTCCGCCAAAGCTGCGGCAAAGCTGGCAAAAAAATATGACGTACGCATGCCTATTGTGGACGAAGTCAACGCGGTTCTCTTTGAGGGGAAATCTCCTGCGGATGCAGTGAACGATCTGATGATGAGAGAATCACGCAGTGAGAACCATGCGCTTACATGGGATGAATAAAACGTACCTGCATAGAATGAATAAATAAATGTCATACCCCCGCTGTTCTGAGCATACATTGTATCAGCAGAACAAGGGGGTAATTTTATGGATTCATTTCAGGTATACAGAGATATGAAAGCACGCACAAACGGAGAGATATACATCGGTGTCGTGGGGCCGGTGCGGACAGGCAAATCTACATTCATCAAAAGATTTATGGATCTGCTCGTGATTCCCAACATGACGGATGAACATGCGAGAGAGCGGACAAAGGATGAACTTCCCCAGTCTGCATCCGGAACGACGATCATGACGACAGAACCCAAATTTGTACCGAAGGAGGCGGCTTCGGTAAAGCTCTCTGAAGATGTGGAGGTAAAGATCCGGCTTATAGACTGTGTGGGGTTCATGGTGGAAGGCGCCTCCGGACATATTGAAAACGATGTGGAACGGCAGGTAAAGACACCGTGGTTTGAGTATGAGATCCCATTTACAAAGGCGGCCGCGATCGGCACACAGAAAGTGATCCATGATCACGCAACCATCGGATTCGTTGTCACGACAGACGGCAGCGTAACAGATCTGCCAAGAGAGAATTACATAGAAGCGGAAGAAAAAACAGTCAGGGAACTAAAATCCATCGGGAAACCATTCCTGATCCTGTTGAACTGCAAAAAACCATATGCAGATGAAACACAAGCGCTGAGAGAGGAACTGGAACGAAAATACGGTGCGTCTGTGGTAGCGGTAAACTGCGAACAGATGAAACCCGAGGACATCCATGAGATCATGCGTCAGGTACTCTACGAATTCCCCATCACCGAAGTTGAATTCTTTATTCCGAAATGGGTGGAAATGCTCTCACGGGAACATCGGATCAAGAAAGATCTGCTCGAGCAGGTACGGGCAGTGATGGATACTCTCGAAGATGTACGGAGCATCGTATCCAGAGAACTGAATGTCGACAGCTCGTATATACGTGATATGACAGTGGAACAGATCGAGATGGACACCGGAAAAGTCCGGATCCAGATACAGTATGAGCAGTCTTATTACTACGAGGTACTCAGTGAACTTACCGGTACTCAGATCACAGGCGAGTATGAGCTGATCTCTACAGTAAAAGAACTCTCTTCCATGAGAGAGGAACTAAGCAGTCTGAAAGACGCTTTTACAAATGTGAAGATGAAAGGCTATGGCGTAGTTACGCCGTCAAAGGAAGATATCAGATTGGATGAACCTGTCATCATCAAACAGGGCAGCAAATTCGGGGTCAAGATACGTTCAGAGGCTCCGTCCATCCATATGATCCGCGCCAATATCGAGACGGAGATCGCGCCTATTGTGGGGAGCGAGAAACAGGCTCAGGATCTGGCGGAGTATATCAAGAAAGAGAGCGAGACCCCGGAAGGCGTGTGGGGAACCAATATCTTCGGCAAGACAGTGGAAGAACTTGTCATGGACGGCATGAGAAATAAGATTGCCATGATAGGCGATGAAAGCCAGATGAAGCTGCAGGATTCCATGCAGAAAATCGTGAATGATACGAACGGAGGACTGGTGTGTATCATTATCTGAGGGGGATTTGTTTGTTATAGAAATCGTGCGATATTTTCAACAAAAATTTTCAAATGTATAAACTGACACAGAAAAAAGGGAAACTGCATCGCCATGCCGGCCCGCTCTACCTCAAAGATTTGAATGGATGTAACGACGCAAGGGAATGCTCGTCCAGTGGAACTCCTATTCCCTTGCGTCTAACATCCAGAACAAATGCTTTTCGGAACGCTCCTGCCTTGACGCATGGCTCAAACAGTTCCCCTTTTTTCTGCTGTCTTATCAGATCTGAATATTTTCTATCCGGCTATCACAGATATCTCTAAACAAATACTCATAGAAACGGGAAGAGAGCGGAACTTATTCGACAAAGCTCCCCTTCCTTCCCGCTTATCTTAGCGTCCGCAATTCAAA
>ERZ1090862.376-NODE-376-length-19960-cov-11.674403_pt1 | contig 19960 bp, 17 predicted proteins | sample MGYA00478481_ERZ1090862 | MGnify/ENA primary metagenome ERZ1090862 (study PRJEB33644, sample SAMEA5815745) | chicken gut metagenome | biome: Chicken; feature: Gastrointestinal Tract; material: Caecum | place: Ireland | collected 2019-01-01 | study: A study of the... | reverse complement strand
ATATTATATATTATGTATATGAAACAGTTCCATATATTCCGGAACAAAATAAATTCAGGAACTTTTCCATATTTTTAAGCAATTTATGCAGCTTTTCAGGCTGATTTTTTTATCAGATATATGGAACAGTTCCACAAAGGAGGATAATATGAAAGTGAAAAAAGTAATGGCAGCAACATTAACGTTGGCAATGACCGCAGGACTTCTTGCCGGCTGCGGAAGCGGTGGAGCTGAAGGCGGTTCTTCCTCTTCAGGGAAAACAGAAATTACTATTTATCAGAGTAAGATTGAAGCGAACGAAGGATACCAGAAAGCCATAGATACATATGAAAAAGAGCATCCTGATGTAACGATCAATCTTGAGGCGGTTACCGGAAATGATTTTACAGCTTCCCTGAAAGCGAAAATGCAGTCTGATCCGCCCACGATCTTCTCTGTAGGAGGATTCCAGGATCTGAAAGATTATGGTGATTTTCTTCTGGACCTCTCAGATATGGATATTCTTGATCATGCGCTGGAAGGGACAACCGATATGTTTACCGATGACGAAGGAAGGGTACTGGCTGTTCCTCTGTATATGGAAGGCTACGGATTTGTTATCAATAAAGAAATGTTCGAGGCAGCCGGGGTAGACGTCGACTCCATGATGGATTTTGAAGGAATGAAAAAAGGATTCGATACCTTAAAAGAAAAAATTGACAGCGGAGAAATGAAAGATAAATACCCAAATCTGGAGGCTGTTATGGAATACCCGACCAAAGAGCTCTGGATTGCCGGAGATCATGACGCCAACGTAGCTCTTACACACGACTTCAATACGGCAAAAGAAGCATATGAAGCGGCGACACTTCCAGGAACAGGATTTAAAGATTATAAAACAATGGTTGATTTCCAGGCAAGTTACACTACAAATGCGGATGATACTGCCAAACTTAATTCTGTCGACTATACAACTTCTCTGGAAGGCGGTCTTGCAATCGAGCGTGTAGCTGCACTGAAACAGGGGAACTGGATCGCACCTGCAGTTGAAAATACAGATCCGGCCGTACTTGAAAAACTGGATCTGCTTCCCTACTCTGTTCCCGGTTATTCTGACGGGAAATATTTCGTAGGTGTTTCCGGTTACTGGGCAATAAACAGTAAAGCTTCCGACGAGGAAATTGCCGCAGCGAAAGACTTTATTAACTGGATGTACACAGATCCTGAAGGACAGAAAATTGTTGTTGAAGACTGTAAATTTGTTCCTCCCTACGATAATTTCGGTGATCTCCAGGCAACAGATCCTCTTTCGCAGAGAATCATGGAAGCAAATCAGAACGGCAATACCATGAACGGATGGGTATACAGCGGCGCTCCGAATACATGGGGTCAGCAGGTTGCCGGCGTAGAGGTCCAGAAATATCTTGCCGGCCAGGCAACCTGGGACGAAGTAACGCAGACATGCATTGACCAGTGGGCTGAGATGAGAAAAGATCAGAATTAAGATCCGGAAGGTGTTATAAATGAAAAAGAGTAAATTAAGGTTCTGGATATTTCTGGCTCCTGCACTAATTTCTTTTACAATAATTGTTTTAATTCCGACTTTAATCGGTTTCTTTTATTCGTTAACGGACTGGAACGGAATCGTAGGAAGCGATATTGAGTTTGTAGGATTTCAAAACTTTATAGATATATTTACACGAGATGATTCCTTTCTGCATGCGTTTGGATTCACGGCACTGTTTTCTATCTGTGCCGTGATCCTGGTAAATCTCGTAGGATTTGCCCTGGCGCTGCTTGTAACCCAGAAATTCAAAGGCGCGACCTTGCTCAGAGGCATATTTTTTATGCCGAATCTGATCGGCGGCCTGTTACTTGGGTTCACATGGCAATTTATTTTCGTATCAATATTCGAGGCGATTGCCCAAAAGACCGGGTGGGAATTTTTCAGCGGATGGCTCTCCAATGCGCCGACAGGTTTTGTCGGCCTGCTCATCCTTACGGTATGGCAGTTATCCGGATATATGATGATCGTATATATCGCACAGATCCAGCAGATTCCGGAATCTGTCAAAGAAGCCGCCAGAATTGACGGGGCAGACGGCTGGGCTATGTTAAAAAGCATTATACTTCCTTTGATGATGCCGGCATTTACAATCGGACTTTTCCTTTCAATCTCGAGTTCATTTAAAATGTTCGATCAGAACCTGGCTCTCACACAGGGCGGACCGTATAAGTCTACAGAGATGATTGCATTAAATATTTATAATTCTGCTTTTGGAGCTAATGAATTCGGCTTCGCACAGGCAAAGGCTATCATTTTCCTGATCGTAGTCGCAGCCATCGGAATTACACAGCTGGTAATAACAAAACGTAAGGAGGTTGAGATGTAATGGGAAAAGCAAAAAATCCCGGCATACATAAAAGAAAAATGCTGAACCGAATCTGCTTTACCGTAATCGGAATCATATTAGGGTGTATCTTTCTTTTTCCTATTTATATCCTGATCCTCAATTCCTTTAAAAATACAAAAGGAATATTCACAGATGTACTGGGATTCCCGAATGATACTACCTTTACGCTGGAAAATTACCCTAATGCGTTTGATGCGCTGGAATACTTACGCTCATTCCTGAATTCTTTCCTGATCACAGTGATCGCCTCGCTGCTGATCCTGCTGATCTCAGCTATGGCTGCATGGGTTCTTGTACGTTACAAAACCCGGACAAGCAGAGTCATCTTTCTTCTGTTTGCCGCGGCAATGCTGATCCCTTTCCAGTGCGTCATGCTTCCGCTCGTCGGATTTGCCAGTCGTATTAACCTGATGAATCCGCCAGGACTGATTTTTATGTACATGGGGTTTGGAACGAGCATGTCTATTGTCATGTTCCACGGATTTATAAAAAACATCCCGGAAGAGCTTGAAGAGGCAGCCACAATCGACGGCTGCGGAGGATTCCGGCTGTTCTTTACCATTGTCGTACCCCTGATGCGTACGATCCTGATCACTGTAGAAGTTTTAAATGTAATGTGGATATGGAATGATTATCTTCTTCCTTCGCTTATCATAAACAGACCCGGATGGCAGACACTTCCCCTCAAGACATATCTTTTCTTCGGACAGTTTGCCAAAAGATGGGATCTCGCCTCCGCGGGCCTGATCATGTGTATCGTTCCGATCATCATCTTCTATCTGCTGTGTCAGAAGTATATCGTAAGAGGCATTACAGACGGTGCCATTAAATAATCTTTATTTATTAGAAAGGGAACTATTATGACAGAATGGTGGAAAAATGCCGTTGTATATCAAATTTATCCCAAAAGTTTTAAAGACAGCAACGGAGATGGTATCGGAGATTTAGACGGGATTACCGAAAAACTTGATTACCTGAACGATCTTGGAGTTAATGTAATATGGATTAATCCCATATACTGCTCGCCTATGGCGGACAACGGATATGACATTTCCGATTACTACAGAGTCAATCCTATCTTCGGATGCAATGAAGATATGGAACGTTTATTGGCGGAAGCCGGAAAAAGAAATATAAAAATACTCCTTGATCTTGTTGTAAATCACTGTTCAGATGAACATCCGTGGTTTCAGAAGGCGGTAGCCGATCCCGATTGCGAAGAAGCAGGCTATTTCTATTTTAAAACGACCAGTGACGGGAAAGCTCCAAATAACTGGCGTTCCAATTTTGGCGGTTCTGTCTGGAGCCAGCTCCCGGATCAGAGATGGTACTATCATACTTTTTCCTCCAAACAGCCGGATCTGAACTGGGAGAACCCTAAACTGAGAGAAAAAATATATGACATGATAAACTGGTGGCTGGATAAAGGCGTAGCGGGTTTTAGAATTGACGCGATCACTTTCATAAAAAAAGATCTTACCTTTGCGTCAAGGGAAACCGGGGACGGACATTTGTATCCGATAGAAAATCTCACGGACTATCCCGGAATAGACGCTTTCTTATCTGAACTAAAGGAGAAAACATTCAGCAGATATGACTGCATGACAGTGGCGGAAGCGCCCGGAGTAGGAGAGAAAACTTTTCGTTCCTACGCCGGAAAAGACGGATTCTTTTCCATGATCTTCGATTTTAACTGGGAAAATATGGAGGGCGAGACTGATAAGTCCGATACCGCCGCCGTAGACCGCTGGAAGGATAAAATCTTCCAAAGCCAGAAATTCACTTATAAGAACGGATGGTCCGGAGTCTTTCTTGAAAACCATGACCAGTCCCGCTGCGCAAATAAATTTCTTGAGGAAAAGTGCCGGAACTATTCCAGTATAACTGCACTGGCTGTTTTATACTTTTTCTTATATGGAACTCCTTTTATCTATCAGGGACAGGAAATCGGCATGAGGAACGCACTCTGGAAAAATATTGATGAAATGGATGACTTGAGAGCGAAAGGAATGTATTATGAGGCGATAGAGAGAAATGATGATCCGGACAAAGTGTTAAAATATTTCGAAGAACTGGGGCGGGATAACGCAAGGACCCCCATGCAGTGGAATGATAATGCAAACGCGGGATTTACAGAGGGAACTCCCTGGATGAAAGTCAACGAAAACTATCCGGCGATCAATGTAGCTGAGCAGGAGCAGAATCCTTCATCCATACTTTCTTTCTATAAAAAGGTGACGCGTCTTCGCCGCGATCCGAAATACCGGGAAACATTCGCAGAGGGAAGTTTTTCGCCTCTGTATGAAAACATTCCTGCACTGATCGCTTATACGAGAAAAAGAGATGTACAGACTATAACCGTAATCGTAAATTTCAAAAATGAATGCCAGGCTATACCTTCTGTCAACGGCAAATGCATTTTGAACAATAACGACAGCCTTTTAACAAAAGAAAACCGGCTGCTTCTGCAGCCGTATCAGGCAATAGTCTTTGCCGACTAAAACATCCCCCGGAACAAGATGACTCCTTGTTTCCCGGGGGAATCCTTTTATTTCCATTTATTCGATTCCCAGCGTCGCCATCATGACAGCCTTAATAGTATGCATCCGGTTCTCCGCCTCATCAAACACTTTCGACTGTTCGGATTCGAACACCTCGTCCGTCACTTCCATATCCTCTATATTAAAGCGTTCGCCCATTTCTTTTCCGATCTTTGTCTTCAGATCGTGGAATGCAGGCAGGCAGTGCAGGAAGATCGCGCTGTCTTTCGCGTTTGCCATCACTTCTTTTGTCACTTTATATGGAGAGAGCTCTTTGATCCTCTTCTCCCATACCTCGTCCGGCTCTCCCATGGATACCCACACGTCTGTATAGATGACGTCGGCGTCCTTTGTTCCCGCTTTCACGTCAGACGTCAGCGTGATCGTAGCGCCGGATTCCTTTGCATACTCCTGACACTGTGCGACAAGCTCCGCATTCGGGAAATAGTCCTCTGTCGTACATGCCACGAAGTCAAGCCCCAGTTTAGAGCATGCGACCATTAGGGAATTGCCCATGTTGTAGCGTGCGTCTCCCATGTAGACCAGTTTCAGATCTTTCAGGGTGCCGAAATTCTCGCGGATGGTCAGCATATCGGCAAGCATCTGAGTCGGATGATATTCATTTGTCAGTCCGTTCCATACCGGCACCCCTGCATATTTTGCCAGTTCTTCTACAATCTCCTGTCCGAAGCCGCGGTACTCGATTCCGTCAAACATCCTGCCAAGCACGCGTGCCGTATCCTCGATGCTCTCCTTCTTGCCCATCTGGGAACCGGTGGGTCCGAGATAAGTCGTACCCATACCCATGTCATGAGCCGCCACTTCAAATGCACAGCGGGTCCTTGTGCTGTCTTTCTCAAAAAGCAGGGCTACATTTTTCCCTTTATAAGCATCAACTGGTATTCCTTTTTTCTTTTTTTCTTTCACTTCGGCGGAAAGATCGAGCAGATAAGTAATCTCCTCAGGAGTGAAATCTTTTAATGTCAGAAAATTACGTCCTTTTAAATCCATGATAAATCCCTCGCAATCATTGAGTATGAAACATGGTTATTATACATACTTATGCATAAAAATGCAATACTTATGCATAAATTTTCATAAACAGTTCAACAGTCTGTTCTGCTGAAAATATTCGAATGTAATTCCACTCTCTCCCAGTCTCCTGGGATTTTTTACACCTTTTTTGTAATCTGCATGATAATCCGAGCCCCCTGACATGATCGGCAGTCTTTCTGCATATGCAGTTCTGATGTAATCTTCAATCTCTTTGTCACTCATCTCGCCATCATAGCTGGTCTTACTATATGTATAACATGCCTCTATTCCGTCAAGACCTGCTGCAATCAGTCTCTCTATATAATCATCCCGATTCATCTCTTCCGTTCCTATCATAACCTTTTCGCTGATCAGGAACGGATGCGCCAGAATACATATTCCTCCGCACCTTTTCACTTCACGGATAACGGCAGTCGGATCCGGCTTTTCTCTTTCGACTCTGAGACGTCTGTCATTTTTCACCAGAAGTTTAGCGTCACTCCACTGCTGCACATATCCTTTTTCTGCCATAATTTCAAAAATCCGCTTTTTCTGAACATGTTCCTCGCTGATCGGCTTCCCTCCGCGGTCCAGAACCTCGTTCCACGTCACAGGCATACCGCACTCGCCCAGACGTTTCAGAAGCTCTTTATAACTTTTAATCTTAGAGACAACAACACTGCCCTCCAGCTCCTGAAAGAACGGATCACTCCAATCACAGCCGAAGCAAAGTATATGAACATCTTCCACTTCTGTCTGACACGAGATTTCAATCCCTCTGAGCAGGATAATTCCCATCTCTTTTGCCAGTTGCACAATATCTGTCTCCCGCCCATCCTCAGTTTGCACTGTCATGGGCGGTCTTATATCATGATCTGTTATGGCAAGTACTTTCAGTTCCGCTCGTCCGGCATTTTTAATCAATTCCAGCGGCGTATCCGCACCGTCTGATCTTGTTGTATGGCAGTGCAGATCACACTCATACGTTTTATTATGCATAAATTTTCTCCTTCCCGCAAAAGTTTATTGATAATCAGATGTCTGAACTATTGAAACAAAAATATACAAGCCTTTCCCAGTACTGTGAAAGACCTGTATATTTTTGTTAAAGCTCCTGATTTATACCATTTCCAGTAAGATACCTTTTTCTCTGATCAGCTCCTGCCATTCTTCCGGCAGTCCGGTATCAGTGATCACTCTGTCAAAAGCATCTATATCAGCAATGAACCACGGCTTGATCACTCCGAATTTGCTCGAATCTACAAGCAGGATTTTCTCGGCTCCTGACTGAATCAACTCCCTTTTTGTTTCCAGTTCGTAACTGTTCATGCCGGTCACGCCCATTGTAGCATGCACTCCGGCAGCCGATATAAATGCTTTGGTTGCCCGGATCTTTTTCAGCAATGCTATACTTTCCTGACATTCGAACAATGTCGTATCAGGATGATAATATCCTCCTCCAAAAATCAGAGACACATTGGGATGATTTGCGATCTTATTCAGGATGTTAAGGTTACATGTAAAAACTGAAATCCGCATTTCAGCTCCAATATTGTCCGCCAGACATTCTGTTGTAGAACCGTTATCAATAATAATACACTCATCGTCCTGAATCAGTGACGCCGCGTATTTCCCGATTCTCTCTTTCTCTCTGGCATGACGTGTTGTCGCTCTGGAAAGAAGGTATTCTTCTGTTTCTCCGGCGTTTCCACTGTTCAGCACCGCAACACCTGGAATGTCCAGTATAATGCCGCTCGCTTTCAGAGTCTCCAGATCACGTCGTATCGTCATCTCTGACACATTCAGCAAAACCGCCAGTTCTTTGATCGTTGTGCTGTTTCTTTTACTTATGATCTCAACCAATCGGTTCAGACGTTCATCCTTTTTCCTCACACTATCCCTCTTACTTCCCGTCTCGATTCCACTTCCAATGCACCACAGTATCTTACATAATTATAACATAAGTCACCCGTTAATTGACATATGTTTTTATTATTTTCCTGACATTGTCCGCTGTAAACCCATATTTCTCAAATAACTGTGCGGCGGGTGCGGAAGCGCCGAACGTATCCATCGTAATATAACATCCGTCAATTCCGGCATATCTGCCCCAGGACATGCTGCTTCCGGCTTCAATCACTGCTCTTTTTGTTATCTCAGGCGGCAGCACAGCATTCCTGTATTCCTCTGACTGCTCTTCAAACAATTCCATACATGGCATACTCACCACTCTTGCGGATATACCGTCCGCCTCAAGCATTTCCGCGGCTTCCACTGCAATACCCGTCTCGGATCCTGTCGCTACCATGATCACATCCGGACTGTCTTTTTTCTCATTTCTCAGGATATATCCGCCTTTTAATGCATCCTTCGATGAATTTTCCAACACCGGAAGCGATTGTCTTGACAATACAATAGAAGTAGGCGTTCTCATAGATGTTACCGCGCAATACCATGCTGCTTTAGTTTCCGTTTCATCAGCAGGCCGGAACACGTACATGTTCGGCTGCGATCTGAGCATTGCAAGCTGCTCGATCGGTTCATGTGTAGGACCGTCCTCTCCCACTCCAATGCTGTCATGTGAGAATACAGCGATCTGCGGAATCTGCATCAGCGATGAAAGCCGCAGCATCGGCTTCATATAATCGGCAAATACGAAAAACGTAGCGGCATATGTACGCAGACCTCCATGGAGAAGCATGCCGTTTACAATTGCAGTCATTCCAATTTCCCTTACTCCAAAATGTATGTTGCGTCCTTCCGGAGATTCTGCCGAATAATCGCCTGCCCCGTTCATTACCGTTTTATTTGACGGGCCCAGATCTGCTGAACCGCCGACCAGATTCGGAAGTCTGTCTTTAATATAGTTTAAAGCCTTTCCTGAGATATTTCTTGTAGCATCGGCTTTGTTCTCACGTTTCCAGTACTCATCGTCGTCGAGAAGACTCTTGCCTGACTCTTCATCATACCAATTGTCCAGTTCCTCTCTGAGTTCCGGATATGCTTCGCTGTATGACGCAAACATCTCATTCCACTTTTCTTCCGCTTCTTTTCCGGTATGGGTAAGCTGCCTGTAATGTTCATACACTTCCTCCGGCACGGCAAACGCCTCGGTCAGAGGCCAATCCAGATTTTCGCGAAGAATCTTTACATTCTCCTCTCCCAGAGGCTCTCCATGCGCGCTTGACTTTCCTTCTTTCGCAGGAACGCCATAACCGATTTTTGTTGTGATCTTGATAAATGACGGTCTTGAAGTATCCGCCTTTGCCTTCTCTATCGCTCTTCCTACCGCCTCTATATCATTTCCGTCGCGGACGCTAAGTGTCTGAAATCCGAATGCTTCGAAACGTTTTGACACATCTTCCGTAAATGCAAGATCCGTACCGCCCTCAATGGTAATGGAATTGGAATCATAAAGAATGATCAGCTTTCCAAGCCCCAGAGTTCCCGCAAGCGACATTACCTCTGAAGAAATACCTTCCATCAGGCATCCGTCACCGCAAAGAGCATATGTATAATGATCAAATAACTGATATCCTTTTCTGTTAAATTTCGCAGCAAGATGCTGTTCTGCCATAGCCATGCCTACAGCCATTCCCAAACCTGCTCCCAACGGTCCTGTAGTCGCCTCAACTCCGGCAGTATGCCTGTACTCCGGATGCCCGGGAGTCAGGGAGTCAAGCTGTCTGAATTGTTTCATATCATCAATAGTCAGACCATATCCGAACAGATGCAGCATTGAATACAACATTGATGATCCATGTCCTGCCGAAAGAATAAATCGGTCTCTGTTCATCCAGTTTGGGTCCGCCGGATTGTGTTTCATGTGATGAGCCCACAGCTCATATGCGATCGGAGCCGCTCCCAGAGGGAGTCCGGGATGTCCGGACTTTGCCTTCTGAACAGCGTCTGCCGATAATATCCTGATCGCGTTTACCGCCATTTTTTCTGTCATGCCAGTTTCTCCTTTTTCTTCTTTACTTTTACTACGCCCTGCACTTTACGTTTCCGCACATAGGAGCTGACCGCCAACGCTGCGATCGCCAGCATATACGGGAACATATCGATGATCGCCGGCGGGATCGATAATCCCAGCAGTTCGATACGGATGCCGACCGCCTCTGCCAGTCCGAAGAGCAGGGATACAAGGGATGCATAGATCGGATGAGACGCGCCGAACACATAGATCGTAAACGCTGTGAATCCTCTTCCCTGTACCATATCCTCTGAGAACTGGGATACCGAGATGATAGACAGGTATGCGCCTGCCAGTCCTGATAATGCGCCTGACAGCAGTACCACTTTCCATTTCACGATCTCCGGTTTGATACCTGCCGTTCTCGCCGCCACATCAGACTCTCCTACCGCGCAGATACCAAGACCCGTCTTTGTCTTAAAGAGCATGATGTATATCGCTACCATCAGGATTACAGCAAAGTAAGTTACTATGCTCTGTCCGCTGATACAGTTAAGTATCGGTATATCTTTTATGATCGGTATCTCGATCATGCTCAGCTTTTCGATATTATCGGGAGCATAAGCGCCCTGTACGTCGAACATTGCGCGGAGCAGATATGACGTCAGTCCGGCGCCGAGTGTGTTCATCGCAAGACTGGCTATAATGTTGTCAGCTTTAAACTTCGTCACAAACAATCCGAATATGGCGCTGTATAAAGCTCCGATGACCAGAGCTCCCAGAAGTCCGATCCATACGCTTCCGCCGGAAAACTGCACGCAGGCGACGGCTGCAAACGCTCCCACGAGGGCAAAGCCTTCCATCGCGATGTTAAACACGCCTGCCCTGTCGCACAGAAGCCCGCCAAGCGCCATCAGCATCAGAGGAGTTGCAATTCTTATCATGGATGCCAGCGTATCTGAAATAACTGCTATATTCATACTTAATTCCCTCCTTTGCCCTCTGCTCTTTTAACCGCCATCTTTTTCCTGATCTTCGGAAGAACAAATTTTGCGCCGATCATCAGGAAGATGATACCTGTGACAATATCCGTAACTGCTGACGGAACTGATGTAATACGCTCCATGTTGATACCGCCGTTATGTATCGCTCCGAAGAATGCGCCGGAGAACAGAACACCGATCGGGTTGTTATTTGCCAGAAGCGACACCACGATACCTGTCATACCGAAGTCCGGGTTAAAGCTTGTAAGAAGTCTGTGTTGTACCGCCGCCACTTCAATCGCTCCTACGATACCTCCGATCATTCCGCTTAACGCCATGACCTGGAAGATCGTCTGCTTCGGTTTCATGCCAGCGTATCTTGCCAGCGTCGGATTGGCTCCGACGATCTTGATCTCGTGTCCAAACGCCGTTTTATAGAATATAAACGCCAGTATGATCATCACGACAACAGCGATATAGATTCCCACGTTTGCCGTCGACGGCTGAAAGAAGGACAACCTGGGGAGCCATGTATTCTCTGCAAATATCTCGCTCGCGTTGAGGTTCGTGCCCTCAGCCGGATCCCTCAATGGTCCTGTCACAAGATATTCTACGAATAACTGGGCTATAAAGTTCAGCAGCAATGTAGACACGATTTCATTTGTATTTAAATACACTTTCATAAGCGCAGGTATCATGGCATAAGCCGCGCCCGCCAGCATAGCTGCGATAAAGATAAATACAAGAGAAACACCCTGATTCATGCTCTCCGGTATTGCCAGCGCTACGGCAGCCGCTGCTGACGCCCCCATGTAGATCTGTCCGTCCACGCCAAGGTTAAATACTTCCGCTTTATATGTAACACAAACTGCAAGTCCTGACAGTGCCAGCGGTATTGTCCACCGGATCGTTCCCGCTATGTCAGCCGTCAGGCTGTTGCCGATACCTTCCAGTATCGCAAACGGCTCATATCCGGACGCCGCCAGGAAGATTGTCGCGAGAGCAAGTGCTATAACGATCAGTCCGATCTGTTTCGCCACAATTTCCGCTGATAGGATAAATTTGTTATTCGCTTTATTATTCATTGCTCTCACCGCCCTTTCCCTGTCTCTTTGCGCCGGTCATATATCCGGCAAGGGTTCTCTCGTCCGCCTCGCCTCGTTTGAATTCCGCCATGATCTCGCCCTCATACATAACCAGTATCCTGTCTGAGAGGGAAAGTATCTCGTCCAGCTCCGCGCTTACGAGGAGGATGCCTCTTCCGGAATCCCGGACTTCTACAAGCTTATGATGGATAGATTCGATAGCGCCGATATCCACTCCTCTGGTAGGCTGTGCCGCGATCAGGAAGTCCGGATCCGCCTCCAGCTCTCTTGCGAGTATGACCTTCTGCATATTTCCGCCTGAAAGCGTTCCCAGTTTATATCCGGAATCCGGAACTTTAACTTCAAAATCTTTACACAGTTTTTCCGACAGTTCCAGAAGTTTTTTGCTGTCCAGAATGCCTGCCCGGCAATACGGCTTCTGATAATACCGGTTGAGGATCATGTTATCCCGTATGGTACATTCTTTCGCGCTTCCCATTTTCAACCGGTCTTCAGGGATATGTGACATTCCCTTTTTCCTTCTGTCTCTGACAGAACAGCCTGTCACGTCTTCTCCCTTGAAGATGATCTGTCCGCCTGTAGGCTTGAGCATTCCGGATATGGTTTCTATCAGCTCTGTCTGTCCGTTTCCTTCCACACCGGCGATTCCCACGATCTCGCCTTTTCTCACATACAGATTTACCCCTTTGAGCGCCGGAACTCCTCTCTGATTCAGTGCGCTGAGTCCTTTTACTTCCAGGACTTTCTCGCCCGGATTGTAGGCGGCTCTCGGTATTTCAAGGTTTACTTTTCTTCCCACCATCATATCCGAGAGTGCATCCGTACGCGCTTCTTCCGTACTCAGAGTACCTGTTACCAGACCCTTTCTCATAACGACGATCTTATCTGTTATCGCCATTACCTCTCTTAGTTTATGTGTGATAAAGATGATCGTAACTCCCTGTGATTTGAGCTGCCTCAATACCTCCAGCAGCTTGTCTGTCTCTGTCGGCGTCAGTACCGCCGTCGGTTCGTCCAGAATAAGTATCCTGGCGTCGCGGTACAGCGCTTTGATGATCTCCACACGCTGTTTCTCTCCTACTGACAACTGGTATATTTTCTCATCCAGATTGACCGGCAGATCGTATTTCTTCATGATCTCATTGATCTTTTCTTTTGCTGTTTTGACATCGATCAGTCCTTTTCTGGTCGGTGTATTTCCAAGGATGATATTCTGAAGTACGCTCAGGTTCGGCATGAGCATAAAGTGCTGGTGGACCATGCCGATCCCCATCTTGATCGCCATAGTGGGCGACTGGATCCTTACTTCTTTTCCAAATAGTTTTATCGTACCGATATCCGGTTCTGTCATGCCGTACAGCATGTTCATCATCGTAGATTTTCCCGCGCCGTTTTCGCCGATAAGCCCCAGCACCTGTCCTTCATCAACGCTGAACGATACGTGGTCGGTCGCCACTACGCCCGGATAGAATTTTGATATATTCAACATTTCTACTGCTGCTGCCATAATGTCTCCCTCTTATCTGTTCAGGTTAATATCCATCTGCACTTTGCCGGACTTATCCCACTCCATAAGGATCTTCATTGCCTCTGCGGCCGCCAGGCACGCCTTTTCTTCTCCGCCGTTATCGCCCCAGCGGTCAAGTACGCGGTTGGAGATAACAGAAAGGATCGCTCCCATCCTCATTCCATGGAGATATCCTACTACAAGCTGTCCTGATGTCTCCATCTCGATATTTGTCACACCTGCCGTCTGCAGGTCAGGGATGATCCGCTCCGCAAACGACGGCCAGTATGTCGCCTTTCCGTCCTCATTGAGCGGACGGCCCTGCCCGATATAGAAGGAGCCTACCGTGTAGTCCAGACCCAGGCCGTAGCGGAATCCGAGACGTTCACATGCCTGCATAAGAGCCATCACCACATAGGTGTTTGCAAATGCCGGGAATTCCGGTTCGATGTATGTAGCGCTTGTTCCGTCTTTCCTGTATGCAGCCACCGGAATAATAAGATCGCCCAGGTCAAACTCCGGCACGATACAGCCTGTCGTTCCTACTCTGATACAGGTATGTACTCCCAGCGTGTTGAGTTCATGCAGACATATCTCAGAACTTGGCCCGCCGATACCTGTTGAAGTGCATGCCAGCTCGACTCCCTTATACTTTCCTGTCACTGTCTTGTATTCCCTGTAGGAAGCCACTTCCTTTACATCTTCCCAGTTCTTCGCAATCTTCAGGGTTCTCTCAGGCGCTCCCGGAAGTATTACGTACGGCGGTACGTCTCCCTGTTTCAGCTGAAGATGATATACTCCCTCATTTGCTGCTTTCGGCGCTGACGCCTTGTTAATCTTTTCTCCCATGATAATGTCTCCTTTCTTATCGTTCAAAAACTGCCCCGGGCCCGCAGCCTCGGGACAGTTTGTTGATATCTGACCGGTTATACCTTATTCGCCATATGTTGTTTTTATCCTATCCCAGTTCGGAACTTCTGTATCGAACGGAACTTCCAGTGTACCGTCTTTTATCTGCTGCTCAAGTTCCTGTGCCTTTGCGATAGCATCAGTCATTGCCTCGCCGTACTCGCTGTTGGCTTCCGCAAATCTGTTGAATGCATCCCAGTCCATAAAGTAACCGCCGTTTGTCAGGTCGCGGATACCATGCTCGCCGCCTACGAACTCGTCGTTGATCATAGCTTCGATCGCTTTGTAAACAGTATCTCCGAATCCGATACCCTCGATTCCGTAGAATCCTTCATAAGTATCCCAGTAATCGGTGATCTCACCCGCGCACAGGACGCCTGCTTCCTGGCAAGCTTCAACAACGCCTGCATTGGATGCGCCTGAATCTGTCTGGATCACGTCGCAGCCCTGTGAGATCATAGCGCTTGTTACTTCTTTTGCAGTTGCCGGGTCTTCATAGCTTCCTACATAGGAGAACTCAACTTTCGCGTCAGGATTTGCAGCGAGCACGCCCATCATAAATCCGTTGCCCTCTGCATTTGGGGTAGGCTCCTCTGCTCCAACGACAAACCCTACATGATCTGTCTTTGTGATCAGTCCTGCTATATATCCGCCGAGGTAGAACGCTCCCTCTCCGTGGAATTCTGTATCCCATACATTGTCATATTTCTCTTCTCCGTCGTTGATCGTCTGGAAGATCGCGGAGAATTTTGTGTCCGGATATTCTTTTGCCACCAGCTTTGTAGCGTCTGTCATATATGCATACGTCGTAACGATCATGTCGTATCCCTGGTCTGCCATGGCACGGATATCTTCTTCGTATCTTGACGCATCCTGCGACTCTACTTTTGCGATCTCAACGCCGAAATCCTCTGCCGCCTGGTCTGCACCTGATGCCAGGTCGTCCATAGAAGCCTTATCGCCGAACTTCTGGTTTACGACCAGCGCCACTTTGTATTCGGCATCGCCACCTTCTTTGCTGTCGCCGCCGTCACCGCCGTCTGAGCCCGATTTTCCGCCGCATCCTGCTGCCAGCGTCATCACCATGGCTGCCGTCAATAAGATTGATACGATTCGTTTTTTCATAATGTTGTTCCTCCATTCTTTCTTTTGGTGTCTCCCATTCCGGGTAATTTATAAAGAAGCCGTTATTTTGTCCGAGGCTTTCTTTACTTTTTTCATAATATACTCCACGTCTGCAGTAAGCAGTTTCCGGTCTTTTACCACCTGCCGCCCGTCAACAAATACGTCTGTCACATCCTGCCCTGTCGCATTAAAGACCAACGTGGATGTCACATTTTCCTTTTTCCCCAGCCTCAGCGGCTGCATGTGCGGAGTCCTTGTTTCCAGCAGGATAAAGTCTGCCTTTTTCCCTTCTTCTATTGTTCCGTAATCTTTCTCGAGGTCAAAGCACATCGCGCCGTTTACGGTAGCCATATCCAATATCGTTTTTGTGTCCAGACTGCGTATTCCGCTGTTCATCGTGTGGATCAGAGATATCCCCTTCATCTCACGGAAAATGTCATTCGAGTTGTTCCACATGGCGCCGTCCGTTCCCAGGCATACCCGTATCCCCTGTCGTACCATTTCAGGGATAGGCGCTATCCCGTCGCGAATTTTCATTTCACAGAGAGGTGTATTTACAACCTTTACATTTGCCTGCGCCAACTGAGCTATTTCTTCCTCCGTTGCATAGACTACATGAGAGCCGATCACATTTTCATCCAACAGATCATTCTGATACAGATAATCGATCGCCGATGTCTGATATCTCTGCCGGACGATTTCCCTTCTCCAGGTGTTCTCTGCAAGATGACAGGTAATCTTCATTCCTTTCTGCCCGGCAATCCCCTGTATTCTTTTAAGACGGTTTGTCTCATAATCCTCTTCGGATATGCCGCCTATGACCGGGATCAGACCGGCTTCTTCACACTGTTTCTTATATTCATCCAGAAATTCACCTGATACAAACTCGTCCGGTCTCATAAAGTCTACGCGGATATCTTCCGCAAGCGCGCCCCGGATTCCCACCTCCTTCATTGCACGTACAGATTCTTTCCCTAGCCCCCAGTACATATTTTCCATAATAAATGTAGTTCCACAGAGCAGCGCTTCGCAGTAAGTAAGCTGACGCGAATAGAATCTGTCTTCATCATCGATCAGTGTATAGAACCATCCGGTATCGGCAAATGCGTGGTTCTGTTCCAGCAGCGTCATATCGTCGCCAAGCCCTCGCGCCAGTGTCATATCTCCATGGCAATGCCCGTTCACAAGCCCCGGCATAAGAATCTTTCCGGTTCCGTCGATCCAGATTTCGCATTCTTCTTTATCTATTTCGCCGTGCATGACACATGTGATCCTGGTCTCTTTTACTCCTACAGACCCGATAAACGGTTCGTATCCATTATGGGATGAGACAATGACCGCATTGCTGATACCTATGTCGTATTTCATAAGTTCCTCCTGAAAAATTCTGCTGCATCTTTATTCTGCAAGTCTGTATATCGCCTCGACGTCATCGGCGTTCAGGCTTTTCAGTCCGCCGATATTTCCAAATCTGCAGGCGTCCTCCGCCATCTTACGGAACTTCTCATCCGTTTCGACCCCGAGATCTTTCAGCGTTGCCGGACCACCCATGGAATGGAAGAATTCCGCAAGCTTCTCTATTCCTTCCAGCGCTGTCTTCTCCTGGTCGTAAAAGTCAACTTCAACATCGAATACTCTGTTTGCAAACTGGACGAATCTCGGAAGATTTTCTTTATAGACGTATTTTGCCCAGTTAGGGAAGAGCACGGACAATGTTGCGCCGTGTACACAGTTATACTGAGCGCTCAACTGCGCTCCGATCGTGTGCGTTGCCCAGTCCTGATTTCTTCCTGTCGCCAGGAGTCCATTGTGTGCAACGATCGCAGTCCACATCAGTTCGGCACGAGCATTATAATCTTTAAGATCTTTCATAAGCGCCTGCGCATTGACTATAATGGACTTCATCACGCCCTCGCACATATAGTCTGTCAGATATGTATCTTTTGAGCTGGAAAAATAACGCTCCATTACATGAGAAAACATATCGATAATACCGAATACTGTCTGACGTTTCGGGATCGTCAGCGTCAGGTCAGGGTTCATCAGAGTAAAGGACGGACGCAGGCAGTCAGCCATTACATCAGCGCTTTCTCCCGTCTCCGGGTTCTTCAGCACACTGCCGTTGCTTCCCTCGCTTCCGGTAGCCGGAAGAGTCATCACTGTTCCGATGGGGAGAGCCGTCTGCGGAACTGCTTTCTTGCTGTAGAAATCCCACACATCTCCGTCGTATTTCACGCCGATCGCCACAGCCTTCGCAGTATCGATCACGCTGCCGCCGCCGACTGCCAGCACACAGCCGATCTGGTTCTCCCTGCAAAGCGCTATGCCTTTTCTTACAAGTTCCACCTTCGGGTTCGGCTCCACTCCCGGGAGTTCATAGCAGGTTACTCCCGCATCGCTCAACGCGTCCGTGATCCTTTTGTGTAATCCTGATTCATATGTGAATTTATCACCATAATGAACAAACAGTACCTTATCTGAGAATTTCTTTACTTCCCTGCCGCAAAGCTTGTCCGCATCTTTTTCAAGAATAAACTTTGTAGGCGACATAAATTCAAAACTGTCCATATTTCCTCCTGACTGCTATTTCTTTATTTCTTTCAGGAAAGAAGTTCCTGTCGGAAATCCATAGCCAAAATATTCTGCCACAGTAGCTGCAATATCTGCAAATGTACTGCGTATTCCAAGATCCACTCCCTGTTTCATCTGTTTTCCGTACACCAGGATCGGTATATACTCTCTCGTATGGTCGGTACCTGGCGTCGTCGGATCGCATCCGTGATCCGCTGTAATGATCAGCATATCTTCTTCATTCAGCCTGCTGATGATATCCGGCACAAAAGAATCGAAATATTCGAGCGCTTCCGCATATCCCTGAGGATTATTCCTGTGGCCGTAGAGCATATCGAAATCCACCAGATTCACAAATAACAAACCGTCAAAATCTTCATTCAGATAATCAAGCGTAGCCTGGATCCCGGTTTTATTATTTTTTGTATGGTTGATCTTCGTGATTCCCCGTCTGTTGAAAATATCCTCTATTTTTCCTACAGCGATAACATCTTTTCCCTTCTCCTTAAGCAGGTCGAGAACTGTATCCCCCGGCGGATCCACAGAGAAATCCTTGCGGTTTTCAGTGCGGTAATAATTGCCGCTCTCCCCGGTGAACGGACGGCAGATAACTCTGCTCACAGTATCATCCCCGCTCAAGAGTTCTCTTGCGATCTGACAGATTTCATACTGCCGCTCAAGAGGGATCACACTCTCATGCATTGCAATCTGCATCAGACTGTCAGCCGAAAGATAAACAATAGGATATCCTGTTCTCACATGTTCATCTCCCAGCACCTGTATTATCTCTGTTCCTGATGCCGGATAGTTCCCGATCACCTTCGTTCCGATCCTTCTCTCCAGCTCAGAAATAATACGCGGCGGAAATGAATCTCCAAAAACTTTAAACGGAGTTTTAACTACCAGGCCTGCTATCTCAAAATGCCCGTTCGTCGTATCCTTTGCCTTGCCTTTTTCAGCCGCTTTCCCGAAGCATCCTATCGGGTCTTTCACCGGTGCAAGTCCTGTATCTCTGATATTGAAAAGCCCCAGCCTCTTCATATTCGGAATGTTCAGTCCTCCCCGGTATTCATCCACATGCCGAATCGTATTTGTTCCTTCATCTCCGAACTCTGCAGCATCGGGAAGTTCTCCAATTCCCACACTGTCCAACACGATCAATACTGCTCTTGCCATAAACTGCCTCCTTCAATGTTTCCTGTTTCTGAAGTTACACTTACAGGAGTCCCGGTCCGTTTCCTTCTTCCCAGGCAAACACTTCCCATACATTTCCCTCGCAGTCCTGAAAATATGCCGCTCTTGAGCCGAAAGGATATGTGGTGGGCTCTGTAAGACATTTCACTCCGTTATTCTTAAGCTCATCGGATATATCATCCACATCCTGTAGTTCCGGCACTTTGACTGCGATCATGAAATGATGACCGTCTCCGTCAATATATCTGTGATCTACAACCTCGCAAAGTCCTTTTTTATCCCATAACGTAACCGCTGTTCCATGGAAATCGAACTCTGCATAATTCGCATGTTCCGGATCCGGCTGAAGTCTTTTAATCTTAAATCCGAACTTTTCAGTATAAAATTTAAGTGCTCCCTGAAAATCCTTCACAAACAGACATATGTCATTGATATGCGTCAGTTTATCAAGTTTACTCATTTTTTCTCCTCCTTTTTCAGGCTTTTAATCTTTCTTTCAAACCTTGTGCGGAACAGTATCGTCATAAAACCGCTGGAAAGGCCCAATACACAATACAGCATTACGATTCCCGCAGCCTGAACTGCGCTGATTCCGTCCACATAATTCAGAATACCATAATACGCTCCGGCTCCGACAAAAAATACTGCCACATTACTGATACACCATGGGGCAAATTCAAA
>ERZ1090862.371-NODE-371-length-20083-cov-14.178600_pt1 | contig 20083 bp, 16 predicted proteins | sample MGYA00478481_ERZ1090862 | MGnify/ENA primary metagenome ERZ1090862 (study PRJEB33644, sample SAMEA5815745) | chicken gut metagenome | biome: Chicken; feature: Gastrointestinal Tract; material: Caecum | place: Ireland | collected 2019-01-01 | study: A study of the... | reverse complement strand
TGCTGCTCACCGACAGCGCCGCCATCCGTGACGTATTGCTGTTCCCGACAATGAAATCTCAGGGAGCTGCCAAGAACGAGGCCAACAACGCGGCCCAGGCAGGCGCCGGGGCGGAGAAGATCGATCTCTCTAAAGTGAAGATCGAGCCCCTGTTTGAAGAGTTTGTGGATTTTGACACCTTCAGCAAGTCTGATTTCCGGGCGGTGAAGGTAAAAGCCTGCGAGGCGGTTCCCAAGAGCAAGAAACTCCTGAAGTTTGTGCTGGACGACGGAACCGGCACGGACCGGGTGATCTTAAGCGGCATTCATGAGTACTATGAGCCGGAAGAGCTGGTGGGCAAAACCTGTATCGCCATTACCAACCTGCCGCCCAGAAAGATGATGGGAATTGATTCCTGCGGTATGCTGATTTCCGCTGTCTGCGAGTACGAGGGACAGGAAATGCTGAACCTGCTCATGGTGGACGACCGGATCCCGGCGGGAGCGAAGCTGTATTAATTGATGCAATAAAACACAGCGAAGAAAAATGAAAGATTCGCGGCGTAAGAATAAAAGGGCGGTGTCCGGACAGAAGGACATCGTCCTTTTGCCTCTTACGGTCAGGGAGGCCAGCCTGGCCCGTGGCTTGCGGGAATAAAAAGAGGACGTTCCGGCCAGCAGGTAATTTTCCTAAAGGAGAAGATTTCATATGAGGGATAAAGAAACAGAAGAACAGCAGATGTCTTATCAATCAAAGCTGATGCCCTTTCCGGATTTTCAAAGACTGAAAAGCGAAATAGAAAAGATGCGCACAGAATTATCCATGCTTTACTGGAACGGGATGAACTGCAATTTGTCATCTGCAAAAATATTGAAATGGAATATCTGTTAAAGTTCGGAAGCGTTGAATACAAAATATATGAGGCAGAATGTACGGCTCTGCGTCTAAAACGCAAGTGCGAATTGATCCGGGCAAAAAAGAACCGTCAGGAAACGATTGCGATGGATGCCATTGAGGAGAGGCTGGACGCTGAATTTACCGAATATCAGGAACAGCTGAACCAGCAAATAGAAAAAATGAATCACGCGCTGCAGCGAAGTAAGGCGGAAATTCTGTCGGAAGCAGACAGTCGGGAGTTAAAAAGACTATACCGCAAAATCGTGAAAGTTCTGCATCCGGATCTGCATCCGGAAACAGCCCAGACCAGACTTACGCTATTTGACCATGCGGTATCTGCCTACAAAAACGGCGATTTGGAAACTTTGAAAATGATCGGAGAGCTGGTTGCGGACAACCCGGAGCCGAAGCAGATTCTGGAGCAATATCATGAGTGGATTGCGATTTACAGAAAAAAGATAGAAGAAATGGTGAGGTAATTTTACAGATATGGATGAGCTGATAAAACCAGAAGGGAACAATTTGCTTCGCCTTCTTCATGGAAAAACGCGGAAGTGTCTATGCCGAAACCTTTCGAAGGAGATATTTTTCTTTTTGATACGTATGTGGCGGGGACCACGCATATTGAAGGAATCGAAGAATTAGAACCGTATCTGAACATAGATGACCGTCTGGAATTTCTCAGAGAGCCGGATAATCCTTATGACAGCCGGGCTATCGTTGTTAAGACCACGGATGGAGTGAAAGTCGGTTATGTGCCTCAGCAGGATAATATCATTTTTTCCAGGCTGATGGACGCAGATAAACTTCTTTTCGGAAAATTACAAACAAAGAAAAGAAAGGAAAATGGATGAAACTTTCTATTGGAATTTTTCTTCATGAATAGCGAAATTTATTGCTGATGCTATAACCTGACTTTTACAAATTTTATGAGTGCGTTTCAGCTGATTCCGTATCAAAGTACGGAAGATGCTGTCTTTAAAGCTTTAGGAATATGACCGTGTGGATGATGAAGATGTAAAAGTGACAGCAACCAGTCAGATTGCAGCAATGTATATTCGTAAACAAAATATCTTTACGGAAAAGAAGATTTAACCTTTTGTTACGATGGCTGATTGAATAATTCGCAAACCCCCATCTGAGATGGGGGAACAGGCGAAGCCGTAGCGTTGCATAAGGTACCATAGGAAAAACCTCCCATGCTATAATGTTGTGGGTTCGCAGCCATAACATCAGACATAGGAGGTATCCAAATGGACAATCAAAGTATACAACATACGCGATGGAATTGCACCTACCACATTGTATTTATTCCAAAATATAGAAGAAAAATAATGTATGGAGCAAATAAAAAAGATCTGGTGGAGATTATTCCAAAATTATGTGAAATGAAGGGGATTAGTCTCATAGAAGGGAAAGTGTGTAAAGATCACGTACATATGTATGTAGCAATTCCGCCTAAGTTATGTGTTTCTGAAGTTGTTGCATATTTAAAAGGAAAGAGTGCATTAATGTTTTTTGACAGACACCCGGAACTCAGACCTAAATATGCGGATCGACATTTCTGGGCAAGAGGATATTACGTTGCTACAATCGGCAATGTGAATGAAGAAACAATACGACAATATATAAAGGAACAAGAGGAAAACGATAAACTGGAAGATGGAATGAAATAAAAGAGCCTTCCATGGGAGGCCGCCGGCAATAAGGTGTCTGCGAACCCGCTTTAGCGGATACCAGTACTATACCCCGGAGGGGTCAGAGTTAAACCCCCATTTGAAATGGGGGTTGCTAACTTTGAAACCAGATTTTGGCGTACGCCTTTTAGCAGAGACGAAACAGCACTGCCCGATGTTAGGATGCTTCAAGCCCCTATATTTTGAAGAAGCTGGGCGTAGTACATTTGACTATAGAATAGTACAGGTGAACCCGAGGCTACCACGACATGTAGCAGATAATCTTGTGGCTATGTGTCCGACATGTGCTACGCGGTATATGGCAGCAATGACTAAGGAAAAAATTGCTGAGCTTGAAGATATAAAGCTGAATATCTCCAGTATCATGGAAGCTCTCGATTCTATGCCAGAAGAAAGACTGGTGGCAGGTGTCAAACGTGTTGTTAGCAAGATAGGTTCTATTCCGATCGAGAGAATAATGGATTTGAACTATAACCCGACAGAGGTTATTAAGAAGATGGATAAGACGGATCCGGGATTATTCTTCAAAATCCAGCATTACGTCTCCAAGTACTACCCGATTGTCAGAGACGATTGCAAGGAAATGGAGATTGAAGGCACACTGAACTTTGAGAAATTCTGCTCTCAGATGAAATTCAAGTATCAAGATCTGCGGGATCGGGGATTAGATCAAACACAAATTTTTGATGTTTTGACAGAGTGGATTGCGGGAGAAACGCATGAGGAAAAATCATCATGCGAGGTAGTGGTTTCATACTTTGTCCAGAAGTGTGAGGTCTTTGAAGCACAGGAAGGAGCTGATGAAGATGCTGTTTCCGAATAAGCTGATAACATATAACGAAAGTGTCATTTCAAAAATACCGATGATCCTTGAAATCGTTGAGCGAGGACCTATTGGGATAAAAGATTTATATCATCGGGTAGCGCCAAAACTGACCGGTGTAAATGAGTATATGGACGTATTGGATTGCCTTTATGCTCTTAACAAAATCGAATTCGATGAAGAACAGGGGGTAATTTTGTATGTATGACGGCGCAATGCTGAAAGAGGTTTATTGCGAACTCTTTAAGTCTACGGCGGGACCGCGAGGAAGAATTCAATTTCATCAAGGATTAAATACCGTTTTGGGCGGTGAGGCAGCGGATAACTCTATAGGAAAATCAACATTCCTGCTTATCCTGGATTACTGTTTTGGCGGTGAAACGTATGGGAAGGCTAATGTAAAAAATTATGTTGGAGATCACACTATTTGCTTCACATTTCATTTCAGGGATGGCGATCACTATTACAGTAGAACTGTATCAGACAGCAAGCATGTAAACAGATGTAATAGTGAATACCAACCAGTTGGAGATCCTATAGATCTAAAGGCTTTCAGACAAGAATTATTTGATGGATATGAAATAGCATTAGAAGACATTACGTTCCGGGATATGGTGGGACGCTTTTTCCGTATTTCCGGGAAAGGTAACGATGAGATAGAAAACCCGCTGCATTACAAATCGCCAAAAGGAGAGCAAGCAGTTACTGCAATGGAAAAACTATTTGGCATGTACCAGTTTGTAGGGGCTCTCAAAAAACGCTTAAAAGAGGCTGACGAGAAGAAGAAAACATATAACAAAGCAAGGCGATTAAAACTTGTACCTAGTGCAATCAAGACAGACAAGCAGTACGCGAAGAATATCGCGAGAATAGATGAGCTGCAGGTAGAATTAGCTGGTCTTACAAAAGATACGGATAGTGATCTGCTTGAAAAAGAGCTGCAGAGAAAGTCGGAAGAGGCAGAGGCCGCAAGCAGATTAAGAGGCATGAAACGTCAATATGGTAGGCTTGCATCCCAGTATAGAGTGGTTACAAAAAACCGTGATGACGCATTTGTAACAACTGAAGACAATCTACAGACGCTGGCTTCATATTTTCCGACTGTAAACATAAAAAGGATAGAGGAAGTAGAAGCATTTCACAGAAAACTTCATGGGATTCTGGATTCCGAACTTAGCGACGAAGCGCAAAGCCTTCAGGTGCTTATGCAGGCGGCGACTCAGGAAATACAGAAGCTGGAGGCAGAACTTGTCGAGCTGGGAATTCCCATTCAAGTGCCGAAACCATTCCTGGAAAAGTATTCGGAGCTACAAAGAGAAATATCGGCTCTTGAATCGCAGAATGAAGCTTTTGAACAGACGGAGCAATTCAAGGCTGATGTTGAAGCTGTGGAAAAGGACTTGGATGTTGCCGAGAGTCAGGTGCTTCGGGATATCGAGGATATGCTAAATGCCCAGATGGTTCGATACAACGATCGAGTATATGAAGTACGCCGGGAGGCTCCGACTATAAAATTTGAATCAAAGGCAAAGTATGACTTCCACACTCCAAGGGATGATGGAAAGGGTACTGCGTTTAAGAGCTTGATTGTTTTGGATTTGAGTATTTTGAAATTAACAGAGCTTCCGGCTATAGCGCATGACTCTTCAATCTTTAAGAACATAGGTGATCTTCCGATAGACGGAATTATGGATATTTATCTAGAAAGTAAGAAACAGATCTTTATTGCTTTTGATAAGGAAGGCGCATATACAAAAAAAGTTGCAGATGCAGTGACCGATACGGCAGTAATCAAACTTGGAGAAAATGGTGATCAATTGTTCGGTTGGACATGGGCAATAAAAGAAGGAAAGTGATGGTTTATTCATTGTGGCGGAGGAATACAAGATGCATGTAAGCTACAACAAATTATGGAAGCTATTGATTGATAAGAATTTAAAAAAGAAGGATCTTTGCGAAAGATGTGGCATAAGTACAGCATCCATATCAAAGCTGACGCGTGGAGATAATATAACTACGGATGTGCTTTGGAGAATCTGTAATGAGCTCCATTGCGACTTTGGCGATATTATGGAGTTTGTGCCACCCAAAAAGGAAGAGGCAGAGAAGACAGAATGAGTCCGTTTTTTAGGACAGTTCATTTGATATGATACGATCGGCGGATGCTGGATCGTATCTGATTAGTGCGGAATGGAAATCAGAGTAAAACGATGACAAGGAAGGAGGTCAGTTCCTGTGGAGATATTTGATAACATCACCAAGGTAGTACGGGATGACCTAAAAGAGAAGATAAAACCCAGAAGCAAAGTCTCCATCGCGGCGGCCTGCTTCTCTATGTATGCGTATAAGGAACTGAAGAGCCAGCTGGAAAAGGTGGATGAGTTCCGCTTTATTTTCACGTCTCCGACATTCATAAAAGAAAAGGCTGAGAAGCAGAAGAGGGAATTCTATATTCCACGTCTCAGTCGTGAGAATAGCCTGTATGGTACCGAATTTGAGATTAAGTTGCGTAATGAAATGACGCAGAAGGCAATCGCCAGGGAGTGTGCTGACTGGATCCGAAAGAAGGCAACGTTTAAGTCCAACGTTACCGGGGAGAATATGGGCGGATTCATGACAGTGGATTCTCCTGTGGAGCAGACGGCGTATATGCCCATCAATGGCTTTACGACCGTTGACATCGGATGTGAGCGTGGAAATAACAGCTACAACATGGTAAATAGCATGGAGGCTCCATTCTCCACTCAATATATGCAGCTGTTTGAAACGCTGTGGAATGACAAAGAGAAGATGCAGGACGTTACGGAGATGATCATCTCCAACATCAGTACTGCGTACAATGAGAATTCTCCGGAGTTCATCTATTTCATGACGCTGTATAACGTCTTCAGTGAGTTTCTGGATGACATCTCTGAGGATGTGCTGCCGAATGAAGCGACCGGCTTTAAGCAGAGTAAGATTTGGAGCATGCTGTATGACTTCCAGCGGGATGCGGTCCTTGCCATCATCAATAAGCTGGAAAAGTACAATGGCTGCATTCTGGCAGATAGCGTTGGTCTTGGTAAGACCTTCACGGCGCTGGCCGTTATCAAGTATTACGAGAACAGGAACAAGACAGTGCTCGTGCTTTGCCCGAAAAAGCTTTGTGAGAACTGGAACACATACAAAGACAACTATGTCAATAATCCGATTGCCTCTGATCGGTTGAATTATGATGTTCTTTTCCATACGGATTTGTCGCGTAATGGCGGCGTTTCCAACGGACTTGATCTGGATCGACTCAATTGGGGCAACTACGACCTGGTCGTGATCGACGAATCGCATAACTTCCGTAACGGTGCCGGTACACATGCCAATACGCAGGAGAACCGGTACGTGAAATTGATGGATAAGGTTATCCGTGCCGGAGTTAAAACAAAGGTGCTGATGCTTTCTGCAACGCCAGTAAACAATAGATTCACAGATCTTAAGAATCAGTTGGCTCTTGCCTATGAGGGCAATTCTGAGTTCATCAATGAGCAGTTGGACACGAAGAAGCCGATCGAAGAAATATTCCGTCAGGCCCAGAAGGCCTTTAATGCCTGGAGCAAACTGGAACCGGAAGCCAGAACGACGGATGCCCTGCTGCGGACATTGGATTTTGATTTCTTCGAGGTTCTGGACAGCGTAACGATTGCAAGATCCAGAAGACACATTGAGAAGTATTACAACACAGAAGAGATCGGAAAGTTCCCTGAGAGACTGAAACCGATATCGAAGAGACCGAGCCTTACGGATCTCAACAATGCTATCAACTACAATGAGATTTATGAGCAGCTGATGCAGCTGACTCTATGCATCTACACACCATCAAACTACATCTTCCCAAGCAAGATGTCGAAGTATGTGGACTTGACTCACAACAAGGGGAATAACCTGACGCAGAGAGGTCGTGAGCAAGGTATTCAGCGCTTGATGAGCATCAATCTCTTGAAGCGTTTGGAGAGCTCCGTGTATTCCTTCAACCTGACGCTTGGAAGGATTCGTGATCTGATCCAGGGTACCATTGATGCCATTACTCAGTTTGAAAAGTATGGCAAAGCGGATCTGGATATGTATGAAGCCAACGATAATGACTTCGACATGGAAGACGGCAATACCGATTTCTTCACAGTTGGTAAGAAGGTAAAAATAGATCTGGCAGATATGGACTATAAGACTTGGATGGCGGAGCTTCAGCACGATGCTGATACTTTGGAACTTCTTACCCTTATGGTTGCAGATATTACGCCGGAACACGACCTGAAGCTTCAGACTCTTTTCAAACTTCTTGATGAAAAGATGGCGAATCCTATCAATGAAGGGAACAGGAAGGTGCTGATCTTCTCAGCATTCTCTGATACTGCAGAGTACCTTTATGATCAGGTGGCCAGCTACATGAAGACTCATTATGGTCTGGACACAGCGGTCATTACCGGAACTATCGATGGAAGAACGACTATAAAAGGATTGAAAGCAACGCTGAATAATGTGCTGACCTGCTTCTCACCGATATCCAAGAGCAGGGATGTTCTGATGCCGGGCAGTACAAAGGAAATCGATGTTCTGATCGCTACTGACTGTATTTCTGAAGGTCAGAACCTGCAGGACTGCGATTATCTGGTAAACTACGATATCCACTGGAATCCGGTGCGTATTATTCAGCGGTTTGGTCGTATCGACCGTATCGGCAGCAGAAACCAGTATATCCAGCTGGTAAACTTCTGGCCGGATATGACGCTGGATGACTATATCAACCTGAAATCTCGTGTCGAGACAAGGATGAAGATATCCGTCATGACTTCTACCGGTGATGATGACCTGATCAATCCGGAAGAGAAGGGCGATCTGGAATACAGAAAGCAGCAACTGAAGCGACTACAGGACGAGGTGGTGGATATCGAGGACATGTCTACAGGTATATCCATCATGGATCTGGGATTGAACGAATTCCGCCTGGATTTATTGGAATACATAAAGACGCATGAGGATCTGGCAAAGAAGCCAAAAGGACTGCATGCTGTGGTGCCGGCGACAGAAGAAAACCCGGAAGGTGTGATCTTCGTTCTCCGGAATATCAACAACAATATCAATATTGATAATCAGAACCGGATTCATCCGTTCTATATGGTTTATATCGGAATCGATGGAGAGGTAGTCTGCGATTATCTGAATCCGAAGAAGCTCCTTGATACAGTTCGATTGCTTTGCCGTGGTAAATCTGAACCAGTATTGGAGCTTTGTGAGAAGTTTAATAAAGAAACAGATGATGGGCGTGACATGGAGGAAGTATCACAGCTTCTTTCAGATGCCATCAACTCCATCATTGACGTAAAGGAAGAAAGCGATATTGACAGTCTGTTCTCCGCAGGAGGTACTTCGGCGCTGATGTCTGAGATCAATGGACTGGATGATTTCGAGCTGATCTGCTTCCTGGTTGTGAAATGAGGTGCTGAAATTGATTGGTTTACCGAAAAGCACGGAGTTCAACCGGCGAATACCGAAGCAGAAATTTTATGAGAACCTGACGGTATCGCCTGCTCTGAAGCGCTTCTTTGTTGATCAGATTAAGGTGATCTATTGGAGAAATAAGATCGCTGCTACCACAATGAATCTGGCAGCAGGTGAAGTGGTTACAGAGATAGAGGTCTTTGAAATCAAGCTTAACGAATCGAAACTTGATGAATCTGTTCTCCGTCAGATCGATAAAGAAATACCGTATCATATCATTTTCCTGCTGGAATACGATGGAAAGTATCAGGCATGGACAGCGTATAAAGAAGCAGCAGCTTCCGGTAATAATGCCTTTAAAGTGGGAACTTATTATCATACGGACTGGTTGGAAGAATCTGATCTGCCGCTGAAAATCGATGGCCTGAATGTCGATAAGGTTTATGAAAACTATGTCCGGCAGATTGCAGGCGATGCTTTACAGGCTGAGAAGCAGGAAAGCCTTAAAGATTCTGTTGAACGTGATAACAGAAGGCAAGAGCTGCAAAAACAGATTGTAGCTTTACAGCAGAAGGTTCGGAAGGAAAAACAATTAAACAAACAAGTCCAGCTGAATACGGAGCTGAAGAAACTTAAGAAAGAGTTGGAGGATCTCTAAGATGGAAAAAATGAGAATGGAGTCAGTGAATATGACGGAACAGAATGTGGATAAGATTGCCGCCTTATTCCCTAATTGTATTACGGAGGCTTTAGATGAGAAGAAGAGCACTCCGGATGTGAAAGTATATAGAAAAATTATTAATTTTGACTTACTTAAGCAGATGCTGTCTGAAGAGATAGCGGAAGGCGATGAATCCTATGATTTTACTTGGGTTGGAAAAAAAGCGGCAATAGTAGAAGCAAATAAACCAATCAGAAAGACACTGCGCCCTAATATAGAAAAAAGTGTTGGATGGAATCATACAGAAAACTTGTATATTGAAGGAGATAATCTTGAAGTGCTGAAACTGCTGCAAGAAAGCTATCTTGGAGCAATAAAAATGATATATATTGATCCTCCGTACAATACTGGTCACGATTTTGTGTATCCGGATTCCTTTATCATGGATAATGATGATTATAACGAAGGGACTGGTTATTTTGATGCAGAAGGGAATGTTAATTTCAGCAGAGAGAATAACGTTTCGGCCGGAAAATATCATTCTGATTGGTGCTCGATGATCTATTCGAGGTTGTTGCTTGCAAGAAACCTTCTTACAGATGACGGATTCATTGCCATTAGTATAGGCGAGGAAGAATCCTATAATTTGAGAAAAATCTGCAACGAAATATTTGGAGAACCTAATTTTCGAAACATTTTAGCTGTGAGGCGATATGATAAAAACCTAAATCTCCAGTTTGCGTCTAATGGGCTTAGTACTATGAATGTTGGTTTGGAATATATCTTGATTTACTCCAAGAATCCTTCTTCTAAGATGACAGCTGTATACAGAGAATCGTCTGATGAAAGAAGCCAGCAGGGATATTGGAAGGGGTTTTGGAATAACGCAGATAGACCAACGATGAGATACGACGTTTTGGGAGTGCTGCCAACTGAAGGACAGTGGAAATGGAAAAAAGAAGTTGCAGATGAAGCAGTTGCCAATTACAGGGAATACGAAGACAACTATGCATCTAAGATGTCTCTAGAAGAGTATTGGAAAAAAACAGGGAAGTGTAAGAGGTTTTTGCGACGTAATCCTTCTGGGACGGGTAAAAACTTGGGAGTTGAACACTGGGTGGCACCTGCAGAAGGCATTTTGAGAAGCAGCAACTGGTCCGATTTTCTTGTCTCTAAACCGGCCGGTATGGATATTAAATTTGATAGCCCTAAAAATCCAGAAGTGATTTCAGAGATTATTGAATTATTTGGGGTAGGAGACGGGGACATTGTTCTCGATTTTTTCTCCGGATCGGCTACTACAGCTGATGCCGTTTTACAGAAGAATCTAAAGGATAATTGTCGCAGGAAGTTCATTATGGTTCAAATTGCAGAAACCTGTAACGAAAAAAGTGAAGCATATAAAGCAGGGTATAAAACCATATGTGAGATTGGAGAAGAGAGAATTCGTAGAGCTGGGGAAAGAATCAAAAACGATAATCCGATCATAGCAGAATCGCTTGATATGGGTTTTCGTGTTTTCGAATTAGATGATAGTAATATGAATGACGTCTACTACTCAGCTTCTGAGTACACACAAGATCTGCTTTCACTGCTTGAGTCAAATGTAAAAGCAGACAGAACAGATATGGATCTTTTGTTTGGATGCTTACTTGAGTGGGGCTTGCCTCTCTCTCTATCGTATAGATCCGAAGTGATAGATGGATTTAAAGTGCATACGTATAACGACGGTGATTTGATAGCATGCTTTGATGAAAATATTCCTGATTCTGTAATCAAAGCAATTGCAAAACGTCAGCCTTTGCGAGCTGTGTTTCGTGATAGTAGTTTCTATGGAAGCCCTGCAAAAATTAATGTGGGTGAGATTTTCAAGATGATTGCTCCTGACACGAGAATAAAAGTGATCTGAGGAGGAATTTTACATGAGAATACAATATAAACATCAAAAATTTCAAGCAGATGCAGCAAAAGCTGTTGTAGATGTTTTTGCAGGCCAGCCGTATCTGACTCCTACCTATATGATGGATAGAGGTTCTGGATATATTCAACAAAGTCTCACAGATGATGTTGATTTTACAGGATGGAGTAATCAAAAAATCGTTCCTGAATTAAATGATCATTTGATTTTGGAGCATTTGCAGAAAATACAGCGAACAAATCAGATAGCACCTTCAAATAAGCTGGAAGGTAGGAGCAGTGGTTTTAATCTTACTATTGAGATGGAGACCGGTGTTGGTAAAACATATACCTATATCAAGACGATGTATGAGCTTAATAGAGCATATGGCTGGAGTAAGTTCATCATTGTTGTGCCAAGTATTGCCATCCGTGAAGGTGTATATAAGTCATTTGAAATGACACAGGAGCATTTTGCAGAAGAGTATGGAAAGAAGATTCGATTTTTCATTTACAACTCCACTCAGCTGACTGAAATCGATCGTTTTGCATCGGATAGTTCCATCAATGTAATGATCATCAATTCCCAGGCTTTTAATGCTAAGGGAAAAGATGCCAGAAGAATATACATGAAACTGGATGAGTTCCGGTCACGCAGGCCGATTGATATCATTGCGAAGACCAATCCGATCCTGATCATTGATGAACCTCAGTCTGTAGAAGGAAAGCAGACAAAAGAAAACCTGAAGCAGTTTAATCCGATGATTACGCTGCGTTATTCGGCCACGCATAAGAGCGATAGCATCTATAACATGGTCTATCGTTTGGATGCAATGGAGGCATACAACAAGAGGCTGGTAAAAAAGATTGCTGTTAAGGGCATTACGGAGACCGGAAGTACTGCAACAGACAGCTACCTGTATCTTGAAAGCATCAACCTGTCGAAGGGCAATCCGACTGCTACGCTTCAATTTGAAGTGAAGATGGCAAGCGGAGCTCCGAAGAAAAAGAGCAGGATTGTGACAGAGGGGGATAACTTATACGATTATTCCAATGGTCTGGAAGAGTATAAGAATGGCTTTGTAGTAAGCCATATAGATGGCCGTGATGATTCTGTTGAGTTTATTAACGGCATCAAGATATATGCCGGTGATGTTGTCGGTGCGGTTGATGAGGATCAGCTTCGCAGAATTCAGATTCGTGAAACAATTTTGTCGCATCTGCAACGTGAGCGTCAGCTGTTCTATAAGGGAATCAAGGTTCTATCGCTGTTTTTCATTGATGAAGTGGCGAATTACCGTGAATATGATGCAGCAAACCAGCCGGTCAATGGAAAATATGCTGTCATGTTTGAGGAAGAGTATGAGGATATTCTGAACAACATGCAGCTTACTCTGGGAGAAGATGATTATATCAAGTATCTGCAGTCTATTCCTGCCAGCAAGACGCATGCCGGATACTTCTCTGTGGACGGCAAGGGTAAGATGATCAACTCCAAGGTAGGGAGAAAAGAAACGACTTCGGATGATGTCAGCGCATACGAGCTGATCATGAAGAATAAAGAACTGCTTCTAGATCGCGATCCGAAGAAGTCCCCGGTACGTTTCATCTTCTCACATTCCGCTCTGCGTGAAGGATGGGATAATCCGAATGTTTTCCAGATTTGTACACTGAAGCAGAGCAGCAGCGATGTCCGCAAGCGGCAGGAAGTAGGTCGTGGACTTCGTCTTTGTGTCAATCAGAACGGTGAACGTATGGATGTTAATGCTCTGGGCAACGACGTTCATAACGTGAATGTACTTACGGTAATCGCAAGTGAGAGCTATGATTCATTTGCGAAAGGCTTGCAGACTGAAATGGCAGAGGCTGTTGCTGACAGACCGAAGGCAGTTACCAGAGATCTATTTGTCGATAAGCTGGTTAAGGATGATCAGGGCAATGAATTCCTGATCACAAGTGACGTGGCATCTGCTATCCATTTCGATCTGATCGTAAATGGATATATCAATAAGCTGGGAGAGCTTACTGATAAGTACTATGAAGATAAGGCAAACGGAGAAATCAAGATAGCAGAAGAAGCGAAGGATATTGCTTCGGGTGTTATCGAGATTATCGATTCTATTTATGACAGTAAGGCAATGCAACCGGAGAATGCCCGTAGCAATAATGTTGAGCTGCAGGTGGATGATGAGAAACTGAACAGCAAGGAATTTAAGGCTTTGTGGTCAAAGATCAATGCCAAGTCTGTTTACGTAGTGGATTTTGATACAGATGAGTTGATCCAGAAGGCAATTGCATCGCTGAATTCTAAGCTGCGTGTCTCAAAGATCTATTTTAAAGTAGAGACGGGAACGATGGACTCCATCAAATCAAAGGAAGACCTGATTGCCGGGGCTTCGTTTGTGAAGGAAGAGTCCGGAAGCTATGGTGTGTCCGTGGCAGCCAATTCCAACGTGAAATATGATCTGATCGGAAAACTGGTGGATGAGACCGGGCTTACACGTAAGGCGATAATCGCTATACTGCAGGGGATTCAGCCTTATGTATTCAACCAGTTCAAAGATAATCCGGAGGAATTTATCACGAAGGCGGCACAGCTGATCAATGATCAGAAAGCGACTGCAATCATAGAGCATATTACCTATGATGTGCTGGATGAGCATTATGGTACGGATATCTTTACAGATCCGACGATCAAGGGCAAGCTCGGCATCAATGCCATGAAGGCAAAGAAGCATCTGTATGATCACATTGTATATGATTCATCTAATGAGCGTGATTTTGCTACCGATCTGGATACCAACGCGGATGTCGCTGTATATGTGAAGTTGCCTGACGGATTCTATATTTCAACGCCGGTCGGACATTACAATCCGGACTGGGCAATTGCATTCTATGAAGGCAGCGTGAAACATATCTACTTTGTGGCAGAGACAAAGGGATCTATGAATTCCATGCAGCTGAGACTGATTGAAGAGTCGAAGATCCATTGTGCGAGAGAGCACTTTAAGGCTATTTCCAACGGAAATGTTGTCTACGATGTTGTGGACAGCTATACATCGCTGATGGAGAAGGTAATGAAATAGGAGGGATGCGATTGTGTATAGTCTTGTATGGGGCAAAGCGCAGCAATTATGCTTTGCGGATGATCATGAATACTATCGAGCCTTGGGTAGTCTGTGTCGGACAGATTCTTATACAATTACTTTTGAAACAAACTCAGAAACAGAGTCTTGGGGGATGCATTTAGAATAAAATGCCTACGTTCAGATAGTCAAACGCCAGATGCATTTATTGATGCAATGAGAACCGCGAGAAGAATAAATTGCAATGACTATGTTCAAAATCTCTACGAATATCATGATTTTGATTTTGATGTTGGAAATAAAGTATTAATAGGTAACTATGAAAAAGTGAAGAAAACAGTGCCGTCTTCTTATTACTATGATTTTGAAGAGGGGTATAATCTTAGATTTACTCGTTATGATCGTAAGGATAGAAAGAAGAAGCAAAGTGTAAGCCACTCAGAAATAAGAAGAACTGAAATGCAAAAGAAGAATCAGTCGATAGTTAAAAATGAGCAGACTGTACCGAAAGACACTAAGGCGAAACCAGAACCAGTTCCAATTAAAGTGAACAAGGGCGAAATGATTATTCATAAGTCCTTTGGACGTGGCAAAGTCGTATCTGCTGATGGCAAATACTTAAAAGTTGTTTTCGATGGAATAGGAGAGAAAACGTTTGCAAATCCGGGAGCTTTTGAAGGAGGATTTATAAGAAAAGCCTAATATAGAGAATGGTGCAAGAGGATAATAATGAAGCAGGTGCAATTAATCACAGTCGAAAATTCGGGGAAACTAATAAATACTATAGACAGAAAAACATTTACTTGTCTTGAACTGAATATACCTAATAACGGAGATTGGATGAGGCGTATTTCTGCATATGCAGATGCGATTTTAGGTAGCCTCAATAGAGGACAGGCAAATACTTCAACGCAAAGAAGCATGAGCATAGTAGAAATTGATAATCTGTCTGGATTAATTGCAGAAAATGCATGTGATACCATTCTAAGGTGGCAATTTGGAGATAATAGCATTATTAAACCATCGTCAGAGAGCTCATTGAATCAAATAGATATTCAGTTAGCTACTGGTAAGACGATAGAGGTGAGATCTTCATGTGTTAGAAATGGTATCGATTTCGCACTGTTTGCCAAAGATACAAACAATCGTGATCAGCAATATTTTGATGTAATTGGACCCTATTCAAATGAGTATAAACCGATTGAACATTTAAAAGACTATTATATGAGAGTCCTTTATTGGTGCGAAAAAAGGAATTATATGAAATTGCTTGAAAAACCTGCACTACAGTTGTTTATAACAGGTGGGGCAACAAAAGCAATGATGTGCGACCCTAATTATTACCAAAATAAGCATTTGATTCCTGCTGGAGGACAAGTGCAGGTAGAATCAGATTATAGGGTGATCCCACTAGGGAAAAGTTTAGATGCTGTACAGTTTTTTGAGCTACTAGCAGAAGAAAATAGACTGATCGGCCGGCATGATATAAGCAAATTATAATTAGTCGGGTTAAATAAGATGGTATAGGAGGTGGCTTATGGCAATGCACATGAGCTTAAGACTGGCCTGGCATGATCATGGCTGGAATGGACATATATGTGAGAACCCATGCAATAATCCATATTGTGTGGGCGCTCATTCCTATCCGGGGGATCTGATTGCAACAAAAAGAGATCTCGAATTAGAAAAGAACCATTGCGGAGAATCTGCTGGTAAATATCCATGCCAGATAGCGTGTGGGCTAAGTATAAATGCATTTGGCAAGGAAACAGTGCAGACTCGTGTGGATCCTCCCGATTGGTGGGGTGATGGTAATGCTGATCCAGTAACTTTGACACTTCCACCGGCTACCGCATGTACATGGTGCTATGAAGCCATGTACAAGAAAGATGTTTCACCAGAAGCTGGCAGCACCCAGACTTATGATTATAACAAGCGATTTAACAATGCCAAGGAGTATTTTGAACAGTTTGATGAAGGAAAATCACTTGTTTTCTATTATGCGGGTTACAGCAATCCTTTCTCAGAGGGCGAAGAGGAAAACTATGTCATAGTAGGTGTTTCCAGGCTGAAAAAGATAGACAGTTTTCATTTCTATGAAAATACTACGGAGGATATTAAAAGAAAATATGGTGGAGGTTTTGCTTGGCAAAAGCCTGTTACATCCAAATACCCAGAAGAAGGTTTTTGTATTCCTTATTGGAAATACTTACATGATGACGAACTAGCTGAACGTCTGGCAATAAAACCGCTCAACAGAACACCTTTTAAGTATGGTAGCCGCGAAGTGACGAATGATGATGCGATTGAAGTTATTCATCAGATGCTGGAGACTATTGATGTCTTAATAGAAATCGGAGATGATGCCGAAGACTGGAGCAAGAGAAAAGATTGGCTTAGTTCTGTACTTAATGAATTGTGGAAGGCTAGAGGACCGTTCCCGGGGATGGGGTCTGTCCTTGAAGCTTTACAGTTGCCAGAACTGATAAAGCCGTTTCTTGACATAACAAATGATGCTGGAAGGAAAGATTTCTACAGACAACTGGAAGATTTATTAAACGGTGATTCTAATACTATTGCAGGAGTAGAGTACAGTGACAAAGACCTTAAGATAGTACGCCGTCAATTCCAGATGAAGGAAGATGAAGAAAAAGATCTTCTGCTGCATTTGCTTCCGAGATTTGATTTAACCGCCAAGCAGGTAAGAGGAATAATATCAGAGAACCGCGAGGATGTGTCGATTACTGCGTCAGTTAGCGAACTGGTGGAGAATCCTTATATTATCTTTGAACAATATGTTGGCGAGGATTCTGACGACACGATTCCGTTTTATAAGATTGATAACGGTATTATTCCATCACCTGAATACGGATTGGAAGAAATCATCGATGCAGGATCCACAGAGCGATTGCGTGCTCTTTGCGTTGATGAATTGAATAGGATTCCGGCGCATTCTTTTGGAAAAGCAGAAGCATTATTAAAGTCAATCAATGCCAGACTGGACAGAATGCCGGAATGGAAGCGTTATGTCTATTCTTTGAAGAATTTTAACGTTGAGAAAAATATTCTGAACGGCGGTCTCTTTATGAGACAGGATGAGAACAAGAATCTTTATCTTTATATCCGGAGTGTCTATGAGGATGAGCGGACAGTTGAGGAAGTATTCAGATCCTTAGCTGACCGCACCGATATTGAACTTAAGATTCCGATTTCACCTGAAAAGTTTAAGAAGAATCTGAAGAACGAAAACTCCAAACTGCTTGATAAGGAAGAAACTGCAGAAAAGTATGAGTTTATTCTCGATAGGCAGGCTGAAGTATGTATGCAGATATTCAGGAAGCCTATTTGTGTTTTGTCCGGTGCCGCAGGTACTGGTAAGACAACGGTAATAAAAGCAATTCTCGATAATATTGAAAGAGTGCATGGCGCAGGAACCAGCTTTTTGCTTATGGCACCAACAGGAAAAGCAGCCGAGCGAATTAAGGTTCAGACAGGAAAACCTTCATCGACAATCCATTCTTTCTTAGCTAAGAATGGGTGGCTGAATAAGAATATGACGATGAAGAGATCTGGGGGAAAAAAGAGCCAAGATGTAAATACGCTTATTCTTGATGAATGCTCTATGATAGATCTGAATCTATTCGCAACGCTTGTAAGAGCAATAAACTGGAATAGTGTGCAAAGACTTATATTGGTCGGAGATCCGAATCAGCTTCCACCTATCGGAAGAGGTAAGGTTTTTGCTGATGCTATTGAATGGCTAAAGAATAGCGAAGAATATGCAGAAAGTGTCGGCGTTCTCACTGAGAATATCAGGCAATTGGTTAATACAGCGGAGGGAAATGGAACAGGAATTCTGGATCTGGCAAATGTCTTTATTCAGGAAAAACAAACTGCCGGAGATGATACAGATGCGGCAACAAGACATAAGCTGGAAAAGGAAACTATCTTCACCAAAGTTCTTGAACATGGTAATGATGATGTAGATAAAGACTTGAGCGTTTACTTCTGGCAGGAGCAGGAGGATCTTGAGAAGCTGTTAAAGGATAGGCTTGTAACTGACATGCAGGCACTAACCGGAAAGAGTGCTGAGACCGAAAGAGAACTGCATGATCTTTGGACTGAAGCGATAAAAGACGCTCCGGAGCGGTTCCAGATAATTTCTCCGTATAGGGGAGAGTTTTACGGTACGATGTCCATTAATACTTTTATGCAGAGTACTTTTAACGGATATTGGAGCCGACGTTTATCTGTCGATGGTATTGGCTTGTACGATAAGGTTATTCAGATTCGTAACAGGCCTGCATCTGATAAGGCATATGTCTACGATTGGAGTACGCGTAAGCCGGGAAGGCAAGAGGTCTATAACGGGGAGATTGCAACTGTATCCCCTATGGCTTATGAAGCAAAGAAAATATCTTGGATGACAAATATCCAGCACTTTCAGTGTAAGTTTTCTGGAAAAACACGATTGAACTATAGTTACAACTACGGTAAGTTCCTTGGCAAGGATGATAAAGGGTACTGGATCCCTGATCAGAATGTGACAGATAACCTTGAACTGGCATATGCAATTAGCGTCCATAAATCTCAGGGGTCCGAGTTTGACTATGTTTACATTATAATTCCAAAGCGTGAAAGTCATTTGCTAACTATGGAGCTGCTTTATACTGCTCTGACAAGAGCTCAGCGGCATGTGACAGTATTTCTTCAGCAGGATATCAGCACATTGACCACTATGAGCCATGTAGAAAAATCAGCTGTAAGAAAAATCAATTCTTCCGTATTTGAGTTCAAACCATTACCAGACGAGTTACTTTACAGCGGTGACTGGTATAAGGAAGAGAAGAAGCTGGCTACATTGTCAGAATACTTCGTCAGATCAAAATCCGAGGTTATTATCGCCAATATGCTGGTTTCTGAAGAGGTGCCGTTTGTATATGAAGAACCACTATATGCTAAAGACGGAACGATGTATTTACCAGACTTCACTGTAAAGTTTAGGGGAGAGACATATTACTGGGAGCATGTTGGTCGTTTGGATTTACCGGGATACAAAGCACATTGGGAGAAAAAAGAGAAATGGTATGAGAAGAACTTCCCCGGAAAGCTTCTGACAACATATGAAGGTAAAGATCTATCGACAGCAGCGATGGAAATAATACAGAGTCATAAGTAAAGCGATTAGCGGCCCTCTGGCGACAAACCGGGAGCCGCTATTTTTGTGTCAGTCTTTTTTATAAAAATTGGTTTCGTAGCCGTCGGCACGAAGCAGGATGTCCGGCATCCAGTCCGGCGATCTGCCCATCTGCTTACAGACCACATTCAAGTCAACATTGGGCCTGCATTCGATAATAAGTTCATCGTGCACATGTCCGACTATGAAGCAATGCCGGAGTGTCTTCATGGCGTAGCAGAGGATGTCGCGGCTGACAGCCTGGACGATGTTCTCCACGAACTTCGGACCATAAGATTCGATGTAAGTAGGTAATCATCTGTATCTTCAAATACATTGTTTTTGACCTCATAGTTTAGCATTATGCTGCTCTGCTTGCATGTCTCTGGATTGCCCTGT
>ERZ1090862.368-NODE-368-length-20177-cov-5.597754_pt1 | contig 20177 bp, 19 predicted proteins | sample MGYA00478481_ERZ1090862 | MGnify/ENA primary metagenome ERZ1090862 (study PRJEB33644, sample SAMEA5815745) | chicken gut metagenome | biome: Chicken; feature: Gastrointestinal Tract; material: Caecum | place: Ireland | collected 2019-01-01 | study: A study of the... | reverse complement strand
CGGGGAAGGCGGTGCTGCGTATTTCAGACTTCGGCCGGTAGAGGACAAAGGAAAAGAAGGAGGAACATTGAGATGGAGAAAAAGAAGAGAAAGTTTTCCACGCCGCACACGCTGGTGATCATTGTATTTCTGATCATTGTGGCCGTCGCTGCGACTTATTTTGTGCCGTCCGGAGAATTTGTGCGGTATACAGATGAGGCTACGGGAAGAGAACTGGTCGAGGCGGGAAGCTATACGTCGTCCGGTACCAACCCGGTCAGCTTTCTGCAGGTTCCGATCGTCATGTATCAGGGAATCCTGGAGGCGGCGGATATCATCGCATTCCTGCTGATCATCGGCGGGGCTTTTGAGATCGTAAACGTCAGCGGGGCGATCCTGGCGCTGTGCAGGGCGGTGGCAAAACATTTAAAAGGAAAGGAATTTTTTGTGGTTCCCATTTTCCTGGCGCTGTTTGCTCTGTTCGGAACTACCATGGGAATGTCCAACGAGGTAGCGATCTTCGTTCCGATCGGGATCACCATGGCCCTGTCGCTGGGACTGGACAAGGTTACCGGTATGGCGATGGTTACCGTTGGTGCGGTGTCCGGATTTACTGCCGGACTGATGAATCCGTTCACGGTAGGTGTTGCGCAGGATATCGCCGGCGTGTCGCTGTTTTCCGGCATGGGTTACCGGGCGGTGCTTCTGGTGGTGATGCTGGTCATCGATACAATTTATATTCTCGCCTACGACAGGATGGTGAAGAAGCATCCGGAGAAGAGTATTCTGTACGGACTGCCGGACCAGGAGGAGTTTCAGCCGGACGATGGAAAAGATGAGAAGATCAACGGCCGGCAGATCGCCGTGCTGGTGGTAGTGTTCGGGACGCTGGCGATTCTGATCTACGGACTGATGGTATATCAGTGGTATTTCGAGGAGATGGCGGGTCTGTTCCTGGCGATGGGTGTGATCTGCGGACTGATCTCCGGTCTGTCCCCCAGCAAGATCGCCACGACGTTTACAGTGGGAGCTAAGGGAATTGCGGGAAGCGCGCTGACGGTAGGATTCGCCAGAGGGATTCAGATCGTGCTGACAGACGCGATGGTCATCGATACGATCGCCAATGCGGTTGCACAGGTGGTAAATGCTCTGCCTGCTTCGGTCCAGAGTGTCGGTTTCTTCCTCGCGCAGACCTGTGTAAGTTTCGTGATCACTTCCGGTTCCGGAATGGCGGCGGTCACCATCCCGCTGATGTCTCCGGTGGCGGATCTGATCGGGCTGAGCCGTCAGAGTCTGGTTCTCGCTTACCAGATGGGCGACGGATTTTCCAACCTGCTGCTTCCGACGACTTCCAGTCTGCTGGGTACCCTGGCGGTGGCGAAGGTGCCTTACGGAAGATGGGTGAAATTTATGTTCCCGCTGTTTCTGATCTGGACGGTGCTGGGATGTGTGATGATGATCGGTGCAAGACTGATCGGATACTGATGGAATGAGAAAGGAAATGACAGAAGGATGAAGGAAAAGATCAGAGAATATATTGATAAGATCGGTCCGGAACTGGAAGCGATGTCGGACCGGATCTTCGATCTGGCGGAGATCAGCTGTGAGGAGTTTGAATCCTGCCGGATTCTGGAAGAATATCTGGAAAAGAACGGGTTCCAGGTGGAACACGGTGTGGGAGGAATGGAGACGGCGTTCCGTGCCGTGTACGAACAGGGGGAAGGCGGACCGTCCTTTGGCCTGCTGGCGGAATATGATGCGTTATCCATGGGACACGGCTGCGGTCATCAGATGCAGGGGCCGGTGGCGATCGGAACCGCCCTGTGTATCAGGGAACTTGCCGGCGACAAGCCATATAAGATCGTGGTATACGGTACTCCGGCGGAGGAAGCGCTGGGCGGAAAGATCATCATGCAGGAGAACGGATGCTTCCGGGACATTGACATAGCGCTGATGATGCACGCGGCGCCGGAGACCTGTGTGGATGTAAAGACGATGGCCCTGGAAAATTTCCGGGTGACGTTCCACGGGAAGGAAGCCCATGCGGCTATGTCCCCGGAGAAGGGACGCAGTGCGCTGGACGGTATCCTGATCTCCTTCCAGGGAATCGAGTTCATGCGGGAGCATGTGCTGGAAGATACCAGGATGCACTATACGATCCTGGACGCCGGCGGACCGACCAACGTGGTTCCGGGCAAGGCAGTGGCGGAGTATACGCTGCGCTCTTACAATACCCATTATCTCTCTGAGATTGTGAAATGGTTTATGGACATCCTGAAAGGAGCGGCTCTGATCACAGGGACCACGTATACGGTGGAGCGGGATCCCGCCTATAAGGCCAAGATCCCCTGCATGTGCCTGAATGATCTGATCATGGAAAATGCAAAAGCGTTTGACGCGCCTCAGATCGCCCCGCCGAGGGAGAAGACCGGTTCCACAGATTTCGGAAACGTGATGTATGAGGTTCCGGGTTCCTGTATCCGTGTGGCTTTCGTTCCGGCCGGGACGGCGGCTCATTCGGAGGGATACCTGAATGCAGGAAAATCCGCGGAGGCTCACCGGGCAGTCCGGCTCGGCGCGGAGATCCTTGCGGGCACCTGCCTGGATATTCTGGAAGATCCCCGGCTGATGACAGAAATTCAGGAAGATTTCGCACGGCGAAAAGAACAGATGGGAAAAGATATCTGATAAAATAAAAGTGACCTGCAAGCTGCAAAAACCGGCGGCTGTACATGAAACAATTCGTGTACAGCCGCCGGTTTTTTCGATACACCCGAGAAGCGCCTGCCGTGCTTGCACGGGCAGTGAACAATTTTTCTCAGTCATTTTTTCAGAACTGTCTTTACAAAATTGCGAAACTGTAAATTTTTTTACACTTCCGCCGTTTTGTCTATACATGCACAGAATATTATCAGTGGCACAGTTCGGCGAAAACTGGTATAACAACAATCAGCCGGAAAGAAAAGTTTTGTGACGGTTCAGTTGGATGAACGGTTGCAAAGTCTCTGGCTTTGTGCCATGTACGGGGAAAGGAGCAGCGATGCAAAATGAAGATAAAAGAAGGAATGTTTGCGGTCAAATTGTACGAACTGGAGCAGCAGTACGGGCGGATGCAGAGCCGTCTGCATCTCTGCCAGCAGGACGACCATCAGAAGATCCGGCGGGAATTGCAGCGGGCCACAGAAGAATATCAGGAGGATGAACTTCTTCTGAAGAAAAACGTAGAAAACAGCCGTTCGCCGGCGGTCGCGGCTCTCGCGGAGGCTCAGCTGGAATACTCGCGCAGGGTGAAGGAGATCTATGACCGGGAACTTCCGGAATATTTTCAGGAAGAGACAGAAACGGATCAGGAAAATCAGGCGGAGGCCACCGCGCTTTACGCGGAATATGCGATTGATTTTGCAGTTCAATCCATGCGGTATGCATTGATGACCACGCTGAAAGCGATTGACACACAGATGGATACGGAAGAGGAGGCAAAAAAGAATGAATGAAGTGAAAAAACCCAAGAAACCATTGATTTATTACTATGTGATCGTATTGATTGCACTTCTTCTCATCAACTTCCTCGCCATGCCCTGGCTGGCGGGACGGCAGATACAGGAAGTGGATTACAGTACGTTTATAGACATGGCGGAAAACAAAGAGATCGGTTCTGTGGAAATCCAGCAGCAGGAGAACCGGATTCTCTTTACGGACAAAGACGGAACAAGAATTTATGAGACCGGTATGGTGGGGGATCCGGATCTGACCGATCGGTTGAATGAATCCGGTGCGAAATTCTCCGGACAGATTGTAGAGCAGATGTCGCCGGTCCTCAGTTTCCTGCTCTCCTGGGTACTGCCGATCGTGATCTTTGTCGGCATTGGACAGTATATCTCAAAGAAGCTGATGCAGCGGGCCGGAGGGGCGAACTCCATGGCCTTCGGAATGGGAAAGAGCAACGCGAAGATTTATGTGAAATCTTCCGAGGGAATCAAGTTCTCAGATGTGGCAGGGGAAGTTGAGGCAAAGGAGAATCTGACAGAGATCGTTGATTATCTCCATAATCCGGAAAAGTACCGTGAGATCGGAGCTTCCATGCCGAAAGGGATCCTTCTTGTGGGCCCTCCCGGAACCGGTAAAACAATGCTGGCGAAGGCGGTGGCCGGCGAGGCGGACGTGCCATTCTTCTCCATGTCAGGTTCCGAGTTTGTGGAAATGTTCGTAGGTATGGGCGCGGCGAAGGTACGTGACCTGTTCAAGCAGGCGAAGGAGAAAGCTCCGTGCATCGTCTTTATCGATGAGATCGACGCTATCGGCAAGAAACGTGACGGACAGGTCGGAGGAAACGATGAGCGGGAGCAGACGCTGAACCAGCTGCTGACAGAGATGGATGGATTTGAGGAGAACAGCGGTGTGATCCTTCTGGCAGCCACGAACCGTCCGGAATCTCTGGATCCGGCGCTGACCCGTCCGGGACGGTTCGACCGGAGAGTGCCTGTGGAACTGCCGGATCTCAAGGGCCGCGAGGAAATCCTGAAAGTTCACGCGAAGAAGATCAAACTGCAGGGCGGTGTGGATTTCAATAAGATCGCCCGTATGGCGTCCGGGGCATCCGGCGCGGAACTTGCCAACATTGTCAACGAAGCGGCGCTGCGGGCAGTCAGAGACAAGCGCAGCGTGGTCACTCAGGCGGACCTGGAGGAGAGTATTGAGGTGGTTATTTCCGGCTATCAGAAGAAAAATGCGATCCTCACGGACGAGGAAAAGAAGGTTGTGTCCTACCACGAGATCGGCCATGCGCTGGTGGCGGCGATGCAGAGCCATTCGGCGCCGGTACAGAAGATTACGATCGTTCCCCGTACGTCGGGAGCCCTGGGTTACACGATGCAGGTGGAGGACGGAAATCATTACCTGATGACGAAAGAGGAACTGGAAAATAAGGTTGCTACTCTGACCGGCGAGCGTGCGGCGGAGGAGATTGTCTTCGGATCTGTCACAACCGGAGCGTCCAACGATATTGAGCAGGCGACGAAGGTTGCGAGAGCCATGATCACCCGTTATGGTATGGACGAGCATTTTGATATGGTTGCCATGGAGACAGTCACCAATCAGTATCTGGGCGGAGATACGTCTCTGGCATGTTCGGCGGAGACTCAGACCCAGATTGACCGGCAGGTGGTACAGCTTGTCAAGACACAGCATGAAAAAGCGCGTCAGATCTTGACAGAAAACAGAGAAAAGCTGGATGAACTGGCTCAGTACCTGTACGAAAAAGAGACGATCACCGGCGAGGAATTTATGAAGATTCTGAATTCATGAGAAGACGATCCTTGAGACGCTGCAGTCCCCGGAGCATCTATGCGCGAAGTGCGACGGATATGCAAAAGAATGGCAGCCGGTAGCGGAACGGCTCTGGAAAGAACGGACAGAGGAGAAAATGAAATAACGGACGTCTGGACTCAGCGCAGCTTGCTGCGCTGAGATTTTTTTGCTTTCGGCAAAACAGAAACCCTTCAGCCGGACGGAACACTGTGGAGCATCTGGAGTTTATAGTTTGTTTAACTTATCTCAGTGGAATATTTATCGCCGCCTGTTACTATCAATGAACAAAGACATGAAATGAAACAGGAGGCTGAGAAAATGAAAAATCAGGGAAAAAGCGGGAACGGCACGGCGCAGATTACAAAGAGCCGGGGACAGATCGTAAAGGAAAATCTTCTTACGCTGTTTAATTTTCTGAACTTTGGCATTGCGGCTCTGCTGTTCGCGGTGGGCGCCTATTCGAATATGCTGTTTATCGCGATCATTCTGCTCAACATTATCATCGGTATTGCGCAGGAATGGAAAGCGAAGAAGCTTGTGGATGAGCTTTCTATTCTGAACCGTCCCACTGTCTGTGTGCGCAGAGACGGGAAGAATACATATGTTGATCTGGACGACGTGGTGTTGGGAGATCTGACCGTGCTGGAGAGCGGCAGCCAGATCTGCAGCGACGCGGTAGTTGTGTCCGGGTCGCTGGAAGTCAACGAATCTCTGCTGACCGGCGAGAGTGATGCAGTGGTCAAGGAGAGCGGGAGCAGACTGTATTCCGGAAGCTCCGTCATTGCGGGAAAAGCATATGCGAAGGTAACCCATGTGGGCGGTGAAAACTATGCTGCCAGGCTTGCGAATGAGGTAAAGAAAGAGAAGAAGGTACAGTCTGAACTCCTGGGTTCCATGCGTAAGGTGACGAGTTTTACAAGCTTTCTCATCGTGCCGCTGGGTATTGTGCTGTTTCTGGAAGCGTATTTCCTGCGCCGGTCACCGGTGGGGGAGGCGGTTGTCTCCTCGGCTGCCGCGCTTCTGGGAATGCTTCCCAAAGGATTGGTCCTGCTGATCTCCGTATCCCTGGCGGCGGGAGTGATCCGGCTGGCAAAGATGAAAATACTGGTTCAGAATATTTATTCCCTGGAAACCCTGGCGCATGTGGATACCCTCTGCCTGGACAAGACGGGAACGATCACGGACGGAAAGCTGAGCGTCCGCAAAGTGATTCCGATGGTGGCGTTGCCCCAGGGAGAGATCGATCGGATTGTCTGCTCTTACATGGCGGCCTGTGAGGATAACAACGCCACGTTTCAGGCGCTGAAAGAAAAGTTCCTTCCCAGGAAAGAATACCGGCCGGTCCATTCGATACCGTTTTCGTCCAGACGAAAGTGGGGCAGCGTTAGTTTTGACCGGATCGGTACGGTCTTTGTGGGCGCTCCGGAAAAACTGATCGGGACATTGCCGGAGAACCTGGAGCGTGAGCTGGAGAAGGGGCGCCGCGTCGTTGTCATTGGATTTTCGGGAAAGCTTTGGACCGATACCGATCGGCTGCCGGCAGGGATTGTCCCGTGGTACAGTATCGTGCTGGAGGACACTATCCGTCCCAACGCGGAAAAAACGCTGGACTTTTTCCGCAGGGAAGGCGTGGACGTCAAGGTGATCTCCGGAGATCATATCAAGACAGTGTCAATGATCGCAAAACGGGCCGGCCTGGAGAGATGGAAAGATGCGGTCGATCTGTCAGGGCAGGGAGACGCCCCGGATTATGACAGGATCTGCCGGGAGTATGCTGTTTTCGCGAGAGTAACGCCGGGGCAGAAGCAGGAACTGGTTCGTGCGCTGAAACGTCAGGGACATCAGGTGGCGATGACGGGAGACGGTGTGAACGATCTGCTGGCACTCAGGGAAGCAGACTGCTCCATCGCAATGGCGGACGGCAGCGACGCCAGCAGGCAGATCTCTCAGGTAGTGCTTCTGGATTCTGATTTTACCAACCTTCCCCAGGTAGTGATGGAAGGACGTAAGGTGATACACAATGTGACGCGGACTGCACAGGTATTTTTTATCAAGACCATCTACTCGATCCTCGTGTCGGTGTTCTGTCTGCTGACCAACCAGCAATTTCCTTTTTTACCGATCCAGATCACTCTGGTAGACGCGTGCATCGAGGCGTATCCTTCGTTCCTGACCATTCTGGAATCAGATACGCGCAGAATCCGGGGAAAATTTCTTCCGACGGCGCTTTCCCATGCGGCTCCCTTCGGGATTGCCGTCACAGCGATGATCATGATGCTCTCTCTCAGCGCCCCGTTCTCTGCGGCGGAGCGGAGAACGGGGATGTACCTCGTTCTTATCCTTACTTCGATGGCGGCGGTGATCAAAAGCTGTCTCCCGTTTACCGGGCTTCGGGCGTTTATCTGTATCACCATGGCTGCCGGGACATTTGGCGCGCTGGCGATTCTGCCGTCTCTGTTTGAGATCACGGCAGTTACCTCTCAGATGGCGGTCACAATTCTGTTCGGCGCCGTGATTTCCGGGCTGATCGTGCTCCTTGTGGATCAGATCCTGGATGTGGTGGCGGCCAAGAAAGGATGAGGAGCGCGGATCCTCCGTTTTTCGAACGTATATTTTTTTGTGGACAAGAGGACGTTTTTATCGCTGCGATGAATTCAGAAAAGAAAAGGGGAGCGGTATCGGGTTTTATGTGGTACCATATCTGATGGAACGCCATCACGGAAGAGTGACGGCGGAAAACGACGGCTGACCGTAAAAAAGTAATTTGGAAAGAAGGGGTTTTCATGATGTGGCTTTTCTATGCTGTCGGTTCCGCGTTTTTTGCGGGCCTTACGTCGATCCTTGCAAAATGCGGGATCAGAAAGACGGATTCCACGGTGGCGACTGCCGTGCGTACAGTTGTGATCTTGATTTTCTCCTGGCTGATCGTCGGGATCGTGGGTTCGGCGGAGCAGATTTCCGCGATCAGCGGGACAACGCTTGTTTTTCTGATCCTGTCCGGTGTAGCGACCGGAGCGTCCTGGCTGTGCTATTTCCGGGCGCTGCAGCTTGGAGATATCAACAAGGTCGTTCCGATTGACAAATCCAGTACGGTTCTGACCATTCTGCTGGCATTGATCTTCCTTCAGGAGGGAGTCAGCGTCCCGAAGGCTGCGGCGGTGCTGGCCATTGCCGTGGGCATCCTGCTGATGATCGAGAAGAAAGACGTCCGGGACACGAAAAATTCCGGAAGAGGCGGATGGATGCTGTATGCTGTCGGTTCCGCTTTTTTCGCGAGTCTGACTGCGATCCTTGGAAAAATCGGGATTTCCGGTGTGGAATCCAATCTGGGCACGGCGATCCGGACCTGTGTTGTGCTTGTCATGGCGTGGATCATGGTGTTTGTGACCGGAAAACAGCGGGAAGTACGGAAGATCGAGCGGAAGGAACTGATGTTTATCTGCCTTTCCGGAATTGCGACCGGAGCGTCCTGGCTGTGCTATTACCGGGCGCTTCAGGAGGGACCGGCCAGTGTGGTGGCTCCGATCGATAAGCTGAGCGTTTTGGTCACGGTTGTGTTTTCCTATTTTGTATTCGGAGAAAAACTGAGCAGAAAGGCGCTGGCAGGACTGGCGCTTTTGACGGCGGGCACTGTGGCTATGGCGGTACTATGAACTGAAACCGGAATCTCTGCGAGTGTATGTAAAAATATTGACTTTGAAGGCAGCAGTTGTTATATTTTTATTAATTGCTGCCGGGTAATCGCCTTGCCCCATTCCGTCAGGCCTTTGCAGGAATGGGGCGAAGGCGATTTTTTTATAAAGCAGAAAGGCTGAATGAAGTTGCCCGGGCAGAGAAGACGAAGGATTAGGAGGAAAAAGTATGTTTCGTGAAATGAGAAGAAAAAAACAGGCGTTATCTGAGAAAGACTGTGCAGCGGTTCTGAACCGGGGAACGTCGGGGGTCCTGGCCCTTCTGGGGGAGGAAGGATACCCTTATGCCGTGCCGCTCAGCTATGTGTACGATGGAGAAAAACTCTATTTCCACAGTGCAAAATCCGGCCATAAGCTGGACGCTGTCCGAAGCAATCCGAAAGCGTCTTTCTGTGTGATCGATCAGGATCAGATCATCCCGGAAGAGTATACCACTTATTTCCGGAGCGTCATTGCATTCGGCACGGTACGGATCGTGGAGGAAGAAGAGGAAAAGCGGTCAGCCATTGAAAAGCTGGCGCTGAAATACGCGCCGGAGGACACTGCGGAAAACCGCCGGAACGCGATCGACCGGGAGTGGGCGCCGCTGTGTATGCTGGAGATGACGGTGGATCATCTGTCCGGGAAAGAGGCGATCGAACTGGTGCGTGAAAGAAAGGCGTCCGGGAAATGATCAGCATTTTATTGATACAGAAGATCGCGGAATTGTTTTTGATGATGTTTCTGGGGTTCGCCATCGTCCGGGCGGGAGTTCTGCGGTCAGGGGACAGTGTGGTTCTGTCCAAGATCTGTCTGTACCTGATCATCCCCTGTGTGATCATCGGGGCATTTCAGGTGGATTTTGAGAAGGAGGTTCAGGCCGGTCTGATGCTTGCGTTCGCAGCGGCGCTGGTATTCCATGTTTTTCTGATGATCCTCTGCGCGGTGCTTCGGAAAGTTTTCCATATGACGGATGTGGAACTGGGCTCCGTGGTGTATTCCAATGCGGGAAATCTGATCATTCCCATCGTCACAGGCGTTCTCGGCCCGGAGTGGGTTGTGTATTCCAGCGCTTTTCTGGTCGTTCAGCTGGTGTTTATCTGGACCCACGGAAAGCTTCTGTTTACCGCGGATGAAAAGATACAGCCGGCAAAGATCCTGCTGAATCCAAGCATGATCGCCGTATATATCGGTTTCTTTCTGATGTTTTCCGGCGTGCGGTTTCCGGGGATCCTGGACAATGCGGTCTCATCCGTCGGAGACATGGTCGGCCCGGTTTCCATGATGATCACCGGAATGCTGGTGGCCGGAATGCCGTTTCAGCGATTGTTCGCTCACAAAAAGATCTGGCTGGTCGCATTCCTGAGGATGATCTTCTGCCCCGGTGTGGCGCTGCTTCTGATCAAACTGAGTCATGCGGCGGATCTGGTTCCCAATGGGGAGCAGGTGCTGTTGATCACACTGCTGGCGACGATGACACCGGCGGCTTCCACGATCACTCAGTTTGCCCAGCTGTTTCGCAGCGACGCGGAATATGCCGGTTCCATCAACATCCTTACCACTCTGATCTGTATCGTGACAATGCCGATGTTCGTAGCGTTGTACTATTTATAACTCGTGGCACTTTACGGCGGCTGGACTGCCCGGAGGATCCTCTCTTCCGTATCCGGCAGTGCGCCAGGATGCCGTTTTGATGCCGATATGATGTAAAATAACAGCAGCTTCGATAGAGGAGCTGCTGCTGGAAGGCGGCCGGACGGCTGCTGAGCTGCTGCGCGGAAAGACGGAAGGGGGAGTTTTGAATGATCCGGATATTGATCGTGGAAGATGAGGCGCCGATCTCGAACCTGATGAATTTGAGTCTGAAAAAGGCGGGATATTTCTGTGACTGCGCCTACGACGGGGAGGAGGCTGCGGAAAAGATCGGTAATGGAAAATATGATCTGATCCTCCTGGATGTGATGCTGCCGAAGATCGACGGGTTTGAACTGATGGATTATATCCGGCCGCTGGAGATTCCGGTGATCTTTATCACGGCGAAGAATTCGGTCAGCGACAGAGTGAAGGGTCTGCGCATGGGCGCGGAAGATTATATCGTGAAGCCTTTCGAAGTCATTGAACTTCTGGCGAGAGTGGATGTAGTGCTCCGGCGCTACAAAAAGACAGACGAGGTGCTGGAGGTGTGCGGCCTTTGCATTGATCCCCGGTCCATGCGGGTGCAGAGGGACGGAAAGGACATTTCGCTGACGAGGAAAGAGTACGAACTGCTTCTCCTGTTTGCCCGTAATCCCAACACTGCGCTCTATCGTGAGACGATCTATGAGCGGGTGTGGGGCGGCGAGCTGGAGTATGGCAGTAAGACGGTGGATCTGCATGTCCAGAGGCTGAGAAAGAAAACCGGACTTGGCCGGGAACTGCAGGCTGTCAACAAGGTGGGTTACCGCCTGGAGGTTCATGAATGAAATTTCGATGGAAGATCACGTTCTGTATGTTATGTCTGATGGCGGTACTGTTCGGTATCGGGAGCAGCGCGCTGATCGCCATCTCTTTCCAGAGCGGACTGGAAAGAGAGCGCGAATCGGCAAAAAATTCTTACCGGATGCTGATGTACACACTGCAGATGACCGGCGAACTGGAGACCTGGTCCAGCACGGAGGAGATACAGAATCTTTTTCATCGTCTCTCCGGACAGGGAGATTCCTGGGAGGCGATCACTCTATATTCGGAGGAGGGAGAACTGTACAGCAGCGGGGAGGCTGCGGCGTATTTTACCGAGTCCAGGGGCAGGGTGGATACCCAGCACTGCGTGATCACCTGTTTTTCGGACGGGGATGGCCGCAGATATCTCCAGCTCTCCGGGGCGTTCCTGGCAGGGGACAGGACGCTGTATCTGGACATGGCGCATAATATCTCCATGCTTTACCAGACCAGAGAACAGCAGCATATAGCTTACCGCAGAATCTTTCTCGGGATGACGGCGCTGTGCGCGGTGCTGGCGTATACGATGGCGCTGGTTCTGACCAGATCCCTGTCGCGGCTTTCCAGGGGCGCTAGGGAGATCGCCCAGGGAAATTTCAGTTTCCGTTCCAACATTCATTCCGGCGATGAGATCGGGCGGCTGTCGGAGGATTTCGACCGGATGGCCGGGCATGTAGAACAGAATATCCTGGATCTGAAGGAAGCGGTGGAACGCCAGGAGCGGTTTGTCGGAAGCTTCACCCATGAACTGAAGACACCGATGACGGCGGTGCTCGGCTATGCGGATCTTCTGCGCAGCCAGGATCTGACGGAGGAGGAGCAGAGAGACGCGGCCAATTATATTTTTTCAGAGGGAAAACGGCTGGAGCGGCTGTCCTTAAAGCTTCTCGATATTTATGTGGCGGACCGGGAGGAGATCACACTGTCGGCGCACAGTCCCGGAAGGATCGTCCGGGATATGGCGGAACATCTGGAGCCGGGATACCGGAGCCAGGGGATCGAACTGTCCTGCAGCTGTGAGGAGGGGCAGTGCCTGCTGGAACCGGACCTGTTCCGTTCTCTGCTGGTCAATCTCCTGGACAATGCCAGGAAAGCGCTGACGGAGGGCGGCGCCATTCAGGTCTCTGTGAAGATGACCGGCGAAGGGTGTACGCTTACCGTACAGGACGACGGGCCCGGAATTCCGGAGGAATCGCTGGCCCGTCTGACAGAAGCTTTCTACCGTGTGGACAAATCCAGATCCAGGCGCCAGGGCGGCGCGGGTCTGGGTCTGACACTCTGTGCGAAGATCGTTGAACTTCACAAAGGCTCGCTGAACTTTGAGAGCCGGGAAGGTAAAGGGACGAAAGTGACTGCGGAGCTGAAGGGAGGACGCCTATGAAAGCGGGGGCATTGATCTTGTCTACAGTGCTGACGGCCGGCGTTCTGGTCGTTGGATTTTTTGCGCCGGAGGCAGTGACCTCGGTGGTGGATCGGAGACTGGAGACGGAGACGGCGGAATTCGAGACGGACAGTATCCAGGTGGAATCTATGGAGGAGATGTCGGATGTCCTGCAGCTGGCAGGACAGGGATACCATAGTTTTGAGTTGGAGTACGGTGTGGTCAGGGACAGGACAGAGATGGAGGAACTGGAGCAGAAAGCGCTGGAAAGCCTTGCAGATGCCGGCCTTGTGGAGATCCGCTCTTTTTCTTATCATGACGAATATCCTCTGATCGCGATTTCTGATTCCGGCGGAGAGGACATGTCTTCTTTTTATGAAGCTTATGGTCTGGATGAGGAAGATGACGCTGCGGCCTATTACAGGGAATGGTATGGCGATGTGGCACAAACGCCGGAACAGGAATATGATACAGCGAAGGGGAGTACGGCGGCGATACTGTGGAACTGCCAGCTTTCCAATGCCCGGCAGGATGTCCTGAATCTTGTCATCGATGACCGGAGCGGAAAGGCCGTAAGCTTTTCCTGGCAGAAAGGGATGACAGAAGAGGAACAGTCTCGGAGAATCGAGCGCTTTGACGAGGAATGGACGCAGTTGTATCAGGAAGGGGAGACCTTCCTGTGGGATATGATGCAGAAGGCGGGCAGTTTCTGTGAGACGTATTATGAACTGAAGCTGACGGAGACCGCGTTTGAGCAGGTCATCGAGGATTTCTCCGAGACAAGGATGATCGGGCGGATGTATTTTGAGGACAGTCAGGGAGACCGGATGACGATCACCATCCAGACGTTGATGGACGGTACCTGGTACTGTATGAACGTGGCGCTCTGAATCGTAAGAAAAAAGATGGCGTTTCGATGCCGGTAAATTGCCGTTTGTAGGTAGAAAACCGTTAAAATATGGGCATAACGTAAATAATACTGCAACGCACAGCAGCGAGCGGTATGCTCCGCCTTGGAGCGGAGAGATCATCATAGAAATCAAGAGGTGAATGTTATGCCGGACAGACAGGGAAGGACATCGGATTGCGAACGGGCGAGAGAAACACGCAGGAAGCTGGGGAAAAAAAGAAGGAAAGAGATCTTGTATCTGCGAATCACCGTGCTGATTTTTTTGGCGGTTCTGCTTTTTTTGATGGGAGTGGAAAAATTCATGAGCATACGGGAACAGCGATTTAGTGAAAAATATTGGGAACAGACGGAGGAGGTACAATCGGGCGATACACAGACGGATGATACCGGGAAACAGACAGAAGACGGGATCTCCGGACAGCTGCAAGGGGAGAACAGTCAGGAGACTGTGGCAGCGGGAGGATCCGGCGACGAGGGGATTACACATATACGTTCCTGTTCCGATCAGTGGAATCTGATCCTTGTAAATCCATGGAATGCGATCCCGGCGGATTATCAGGTGGAACTGGAACAGTTGAGCGGCGGTCAGGCGGTCGACGCCAGATGCTATCCGATGCTTCAGCAGATGATGGATGATTGCCGCAGCGCGGGCCTGGATCCGGTCATCTGCTCTTCCTGGCGCTCCAGAGAGAAGCAGGAGACGCTGATCGCAAACAAAGAATATCGGCTGATCCAGGCCGGTGTTTCAGAGAAAGATGCGGCGGTCGAGGCAGCAAAGACGGTGGCGGCGCCGGGGACCAGCGAACATGAACTGGGCCTGGCACTGGACATCGTAGACAGCAGTTATCCCGAACTGGAGACGGAGCAGGAGGATACACCGGTACAGAAGTGGCTGATGGAAAACAGCTGGAAGTATGGTTTTGTACTCCGTTATCCGTCGGACAAAAGCGCCCTGACAGGAATTATCTATGAGCCGTGGCACTATCGTTATGTCGGAGTAGAGGCGGCCAAAGTCATGTATAAAGAGAAACTGTGTCTGGAAGAATATCTGGAAAAATATGGCTGAACAGTTACGATCGCGGAACGGTCCGCCAACAGAACAGCGGCGGGAGCGTCGAAATCTTTCTGAGGAAATACTTACGATTTTCTTTTGGAGAAGCCGGAGATTCTTGCGATAATTATAAGAAAAAAGAAAGAATATAACAGAAAATTTGAGCAACTCTTAATGTTTTTTGAAGATATTTCCCGAACTCTTGTATCGGAAAAATCCCCCTGATATACTGACCATATCGTGAAACACGGACCCCGGTCAGTAGGTCAGGGGATTTTTATTGAGGAGAAGAGGGTATGAGGAAAAGAAAGATCCGGCTGGATGCGCTGATGCCGAGATACAGTTATTTTGCGGTGGTCTTCGCACTTTTGTTCAACACAGTAGTCTACACAGGAGCCAGAGCAATCGCAGGCGGATGGCATCACTACCGGATCGAGACGGCGGCGGACCGTATGATCCCGTTTTTTGCGCCGTCGGCGGCTGTCTACCTGGGCTGTTATCTTTTCTGGGCGGTCAATTATATCCTGATCGCACGCCAGAGCAAGGAAGAGGTCTGCCGTTTCTTTGCGGCAGATTTTCTCTCGAGGCTTGTCTGCCTGTTCTTTTTTTTGGTGTTTCCCACGACCAATGTACGGCCGGAGTTGGAGCCGGACGGTTTCTGGAATCAGGTGATGCTGTGGGTGTATTCCGTGGATGCGGCGGATAATCTGTTCCCTTCGATCCATTGTCTGGTCAGCTGGTTTTGTTATATCGGGATCCGCGGGCGGGAGGATCTCCCGGTGTGGTACCGGAGGTTTTCCTGTGTGATGGCTCTGTTGGTCTGCGCCTCGACGCTGACAACAAAACAGCATGTCCTGGTGGATGTGGCTGGCGGGATCCTGCTGGCAGAGCTGTGTCTGAGGGCGGGGAGATGTCCGTCAGTGTCCGGGACATACCGGAAGATCCTGGACGGAGTTAATGACCGGCTCTTTGCGCGGTTTGTACCGTGAGTACACACTGTTGGGACAGTTGGAAGGAGGGATAACATGCAGTCCGGAAAGAAGACATTGTTTAATATTGTTTTTCTGCTGGCCGTGTTTGGTCTGACGGTGTACGGTGTATTTCACGGCGAGGATCTGGGAGCGATGATGGATGCTATCCGAAGTTCACAGATCGGGTGGCTGGTTCCGGGCGTCGGCCTGGTCGTTTTTTTTATCTGGGGAGAGTCCATCATCATCTGGTATATGATGCGGTCTTTCGGGATCCGGTTGAAAAAGCGCGTCTGCTTTCTGTTTTCGTCCGTAGGATTTTTCTTCAGCTGTATCACACCATCCGCCAGTGGCGGGCAGCCGATGCAGATTTATTATATGAAAAAAGAGAAGATACCGATTCCGGTCTCAACCGTGGTCCTTATGGTGGTGACGATCACATACAAGCTGGTGCTTGTGGTGATCGGACTGGGTATTACGATCTTTGCCAGAGGATTTCTGCACCATTATCTGGAGGGGATCCTGCCGGTCTTTTATTTGGGATTGGCGCTGAATGTGTTCTGCGTCACGCTCATGACGGTTCTGGTCTTCCATCCGGTGCTGGCCCGGGAGATTCTTCTGAAAGGAATGGGTCTGCTGGAACGGCTCCATCTGATGAAAAAGAAGGAGGCCCGCAGGCAGAAACTGAACGATTCCATGGAGGTTTATCGAGAAACTGCGGTATACCTGAAAGATCACAAGAGAGTGCTGTTCCATGTGATTATCATTACATTCCTTCAGCGAATGGCGCTGTTTTCTGTCACCTGGTTTGTCTACCGGGCGTTTCAGATGCAGGGGACACCTGCCGTGGATGTGGTATTCCTCCAGGCGGTGATCTCGGTTTCCGTGGATATGCTGCCGCTGCCCGGGGGAATGGGGATCAGCGAGACGCTGTTTCTGAACATATTCGCCCCGGTTTTCCGGCAGGTTTTGCTTCCGGCGATGGTTCTCTCGAGAGGGCTTGGCTACTACAGCCAGCTGCTGATCAGCGCGCTGTTTACTGTGGCGGCGCAGCTTCATTATACAAATGAGGAGGATGGTCCATGATTGGTTTTTATGATTATACGGTTGTTCTTACATATATCAGTTTCGCGTCGGCGATTTCCGGGATCTTCTGTGCTTCTACGGGACATCCCCGCTGGGCGATCTTCTTTCTTGCTTTTTCCGGGCTGTGCGATATGTTTGATGGAAAGATTGCGAGGACAAAGAAGGACAGGACAGAGGATGAGAAGAATTTCGGGATACAGATCGATTCGCTGTGTGATGTAGTCTGTTTTGGGGTATTTCCGATTGTACTCTGTTATCATCTGGGGATGCGTCATTTCTGCAGTATGATCCTTCTGGTCTTTTATGGACTGGCGGGAGTGATCCGCCTGGGATATTTCAACGTGATGGAGACGAAGCGGCAGAACGAGACGGACGAGGCGCGGAAGTATTATCAGGGACTGCCTATCACTTCGATGGCGATCGCTCTTCCTCTGCTGTTCGTGGTCTCTCCGCTGCTGCACAGCCATCTGGCTTTTGAGGTGATCCTGCATATCCTTGTGGCGGTGGTCGGATTGTTGTTCATCACGAATTTCAGAGTGCGCAAGCTGTCTGTAAAGGAACTGATCCTGCTGGTCTCTGTGATCGCCGCGGCAGTGCTGGTGATCCTGTTTGCATGGCAGTGGTGGTGGAGAACAATCCGGGGGATATGAGACAACGAGCATGAGCAGGGGATGGTTTTAATGAGATCAAAAAAATGGAGGAAAAGATATGTATCGGATTGCTGACCGGAGAGGAAACATCACAGAGCTGGACTCTATGCAGGACCGTCTGCTGGAGTGGCTGTACGGGCATGTGGCGGGAAGGCTGCTGCTGCGCCCGCTGGTTTCGCCTGCGGTGTCAAAAATGGGAGGAATCGTTCTCTCCTCCGGGATCTCGCGGCTCCTGATCCGGCCGTTTGTCCATGTATGCAGCATCGATCTTGCCGGCTGCGAGAAAAGGCCGTATCGTTCTTACAACGATTTCTTTCAGAGAAAAATGCTTCCCGGCGCACGGCCGGTGGAGACGGCGCCGGAGGCTTTCGTCAGTCCCTGCGACGGGAAAGCAAGTGTCTGGAAGATCGGGAAAGACTCCGTCTTCCGGATCAAGCATACACCGTATACGGTGAGACAGCTGCTGAGGAACCGGAAGCTGGCAGACCGGTATGCGGGAGGTTATCTCTGGATATTCCGCCTGAGTGTGGAGGACTATCACCGCTATATTTATATCGACCGCGGCGTCGAATCGGAACACGTGCGGATCCCGGGCGTATACCATACGGTGAATCCGGTGGCCAACGATGTGCTTCCCATCTACAAGGAAAATACGAGAGAGTACTGCCTTCTGCGGACAGAAAATTTCGGGACGGTACTTCAGATGGAAGTTGGCGCTCTGCTGGTGGGAAAGATCGAGAACCACCGCCATGGAAGGGTGTTCCGACGCGGACAGGAGAAAGGCGCCTTCGCCTTCGGAGGATCGACGATCCTTCTAATGACACAGAAGGGATGCGTTGCGCCGGATCCGGATCTTCTGGAGAATTCCCGCCGGGGAATTGAAACGGTGGTACGGCAGGGGGAAACTGTAGGAAATCGTAACCGTTCCACCGGCGGAACGGGTGCCAATGGTTATGGGAAATGAAAAACAGGTATTGTTTTTCCGAAAAAATTAGTGCATACTATATAACATACGGATTTCCGGCGCGCAGCCGGAGAGAACGGTGGGCGGGGTCTGAGACTGTGAAGAGCAGGAGCAGGCCCCGCCGGCGCGCAAAATGTCCCCCTCGAAAGAAAGGGAGAGGAAAGAGAGCAAAACAGGATCATGAATAAAATGGTATCGGTAGTCATTCCTGCCTACAACGAGGAGGGGATGATCGCAAAGACCGCCGCGACGATCTCAGCGATCCTCACCGATGCGGCGATCGATTATGAGTTGATTTTTGTCAACGACGGGTCCAGGGACAGCACCTGGGACAGAATCCGGAAGGCTGCCGGCGAGAATCCGGCGGTGCGCGGCGTCTGTTTTTCCCGGAATTTCGGGAAGGAAGCTGCTATGTTTGCGGGAATGTATTATGCGAAAGGCGCCTGCTGTGTGGTGATCGACTGTGACCTTCAGCATCCGCCGGAGAAGATCGTCGAAATGTACCGGCTTTGGGAGCAGGGATATGAAATCATCGAGGCGGTGAAAACGGACAGAGGAAAAGAATCTTTCCTGCACACATTGAGCGCCCGCTGCTTTTATAAGATCATCAGCGAGGTGACGGGGATCGACATGTCCAGAGCGTCGGATTTCAAACTGCTGGATCGAAAGGCGGTCAATGTGCTGCTGAACATGAAAGAGAAAAATGCCTTTTTCCGGGCGCTGTCTTCCTGGATCGGATTCAGGACCACACAGGTGGAATTTGAAGTCGGAGAGCGGACGGTCGGGGAATCCAAATGGTCCACCTGGTCGCTGATCCGGTATGCCGTCTCAAATGTCACAGCGTTTTCCGCCGCGCCGATGCAGATCGTCACGGTGCTGGGAATTCTGATGCTGTGCGCCTCCCTGGTGCTGGGAGTGATCTCCCTGTATCAGAAATTTATGGGAACGGCCCTGGGCGGATTCACGACAGTGATCATTATCCAGCTGTTTACCGGAAGTATCATCATGATCAGTCTCGGGATCATCGGCTACTATATTTCGAAAATTTACGAAGAGATCAAAGGGCGCCCGAGGTATGTGGTTTCGGAAACCTGCGGAGAGGAAGAGAAAAAAAACAAGGGAGAGAAAAAAACAGATGAACATCTTGAGGAAAATCTTTGACAAAACCTTCTGGAAATTTATTATGGTGGGAGTTGTAAATACCCTGTTCGGAACGGCGGTTATGTTTGCCTGCTATAATCTGCTGCACTTCAGTTACTGGGTATCCTCCGCGGCCAACTATATTTTCGGAAGCATCCTTAGTTACTTCCTGAACAAACATTTCACATTCCAGAACAAAAGCCGGAGCTGGAAGACCGTGTTGAAATTCGTCGTGAACATATCCGTATGCTATCTGATCGCCTACGGTGTTGCAAAACCGGCGGTCTCTGCGCTCCTGTCGGACGCAAGCGTCACGATCCAGGAAAACGGAGCCATGCTGGTCGGTATGTGCCTGTTCGTTGTCCTGAATTATTTCGGACAGAGATTCTTCGCATTTAAAAAAGAAGAAGAGTGACAACTCCGTATGTAAAATATTGTAACGGTTTTACTGGCCGAATTGTTATAAAATGCTTCCGGAAAGATCCCACAGCTTTGCTGCACTGTCAATCAGATGGGCCGCAGCGTGCTGCGGGTTTTTCTTTTATGGAAAAAGAAAATAAAATTACTGTCACAAATTTTTCCGGTATAGTAT
>ERZ1090862.366-NODE-366-length-20239-cov-5.924049_pt1 | contig 20239 bp, 16 predicted proteins | sample MGYA00478481_ERZ1090862 | MGnify/ENA primary metagenome ERZ1090862 (study PRJEB33644, sample SAMEA5815745) | chicken gut metagenome | biome: Chicken; feature: Gastrointestinal Tract; material: Caecum | place: Ireland | collected 2019-01-01 | study: A study of the... | reverse complement strand
GAAGCATGTTCGCATGGCAGGAATACGGCGTGGAGCCGGATATCATGACCTGCGCGAAGGCGTTGGGATGCGGAATCCCTGTGGGGGCGTTTGTTCTGAACAAGAAGACCGCGGAGCATTCTCTGGTGCCGGGAGATCACGGTACGACTTACGGCGGAAACCCGCTGGCATGCGCGGCGGTCCGCACCGTGTTCGAGATCTTTGAGAGAGAGAATATCGTTGAGCATGTCCGCGAGGTCGGTGCATATCTGGAGCAGCGGCTGGACGGACTGGTGGAAAAATATGATTTTTTGGCTCTGCGCCGTGGAAAAGGTCTGATCCAGGGTCTGGTGGTCGCCGGACGGCCGGTGGGCGAGATCGTCCAGAAGGCGATCGGAAACGGCCTGCTGGTGATCACAGCGGGAACCGATGTGCTGCGTATGGTTCCGCCGCTGGTGATCACGAAAGCGGATGTGGATGAGATGATTGAGAAACTGGAGAAAAGTTTTTGAGAAACGGATGGATCGGAATATCCGTTCATTGAGAAGCGGTTCTCAATGGCAGGATGCTGTAACTGTTCAGTCGGCTGAACGGTTACGACCGAGAGGGAAAAGCCCCGAACCGGGAAATGGCCAAAGACAGGTTGTTTCCGTTTCGGGGCTTTTTTATAGGAAGGTTTTTCGGATTCCGGAACGGCGCTTAAAATCGTGAAAAGAAGTATAAGAAGTTCCTTTTTTGCATACCCTATAGCATTCCGGGAAAATGGTGCTGAGAAGACGGGACGGCAGAGTGCCGCAATGTTCCGGCTGGCGGACTGTCACTTTCTGTTGAACTGTATTTCTCCGGAGTGTTGTAAGATCATAAATTTGCAGCAGCGGATGCCCGCAGATCATTTTCTGCCGTGCGGATCAGGCATAGAGTCTGCAGGTTGAAAAGAAGAGAGGGACAGAGATCCGCTGCAGGGATGTGCAGATGGAGGGAAAAAGATGACAGGAATTATCATTGCGCTGGTTTCCGGAATCCTGATGAGTGTTCAGGGAGTGTTCAATACCCAGGTGACAAAGCAGACGAGCTTGTGGATATCTGCGGGCTGGGTACAGCTTACGGCTCTGATCGTCTGTATTGCCGCATGGCTGTTTACCGGCCGGCAGGATGTCACGTCTCTGTTTCAGGTGACGCCGCGGTATGTGCTGCTCGGCGGTGTGATCGGGGCGGCGATCACAGTCACCGTGATCCAGAGTATGAACAGTCTCGGCCCGGCGCAGTCGGCGCTGCTGATCGTGATCGCCCAGCTGATCGCCGCCTGGGTGATCGAACTGTTCGGGATGTTTGGAATGGAGAAGACCAGCTTTGAGTGGCGCAAGCTTCTGGGAATGGCGATAGCGATCGCCGGGATCATACTCTTTAAATGGGAGAAGTGACGGACGATTTTCCCCGACGCGGACGAACCGCTGAGGGGAATTTTGCGTTCTAAAAAAATCTTGTATTTTCATAAAAACTCCGCTACAATATGTAGTAAGTTATGCATACACAAGGGACCTTTACGCATATGCGAAAAGGAGTTATGCTGATGATAAAGAAAAGAAAATTTTCCGGTTTTCCGGTGTTGAATCTGGCGATACTGATGGTTTTTCTGCTGGCCGGGTGTGAGAGGGACGCGGTTTCTTATACTGTGGCTTCTTCCGGCGCGTCTTCGGCGGAGACTGGGACAGAAGTGACGGATCTCTCCGATCCGGAGGACCTGACGGCGGATGCTTCGGACGCCGGACAGGAGGTCTCTGATCCGGAGGAATTTCCGCCGGCGGAGATCCAGGTTTATGTGTGCGGCGCGGTGGCCAGTCCCGGAGTATATGTTCTGCCGGAAGGAAGCCGTGTCTATGAGGCGGTGGAGATGGCAGGAGGATTGCTGGAATCTGCAGATCCCAAGGCATTGAACCAGGCAAGGCCGCTGGCGGACGGCGAGCAGATCACGGTTCTGACAGTGGAAGAAGTGCAGAATGGGGAAACTGCAGAGCAGGGAGCCGGCGGAAGTGTTTCCGGCGGTGACGGAAAGGTCAATATCAACACGGCGGACGAGGACGAGTTGATGACGCTTTCCGGAATCGGGGAGAGTCGTGCGAAGGCGATCATCGCCTACCGGGAAGAAAACGGAAAATTCGAGTCGATCGAGGATATCATGAAGATCGATGGTATTAAGGAAAAAATGTTTGAAAAGATCAGGGATTCGATAACTGTATAACAGTTTCATATATGAGGAGAGAGTTATGGCGAAAAAGGTACTGGTAGTAGACGATGAGAAACTGATTGTAAAAGGGATCCGTTTCAGTCTGGAACAGGACGGAATGGAAGTAGACTGTGCCTATGACGGTGAGGAAGCGCTGAATATGGCGCGGGAACATGACTACGATATGATTCTTCTGGACATCATGCTTCCAAAGATGGACGGCATTCAGGTCTGCCAGCAGATCCGGGAGTTTTCCAGTGTTCCGATCATCATGCTGACGGCGAAAGGCGAGGATATGGACAAGATCCTGGGACTGGAGTACGGAGCGGATGATTATATTACCAAGCCGTTTAACATTCTGGAAGTCAAAGCGCGGATCAAAGCGATCATGCGCCGTACTACCAAACCTGCCGCCAAGGAAGAAAAGGCCAAAGTGGTACAGGCCGGAGATCTGAAGCTGGACTGCGAAGGACGCCGCGTATTTATCAAGGATAAGGAGATCAACCTGACCGCGAAGGAGTTTGACGTTCTGGAGCTTCTGGTGTTCAATCCGAATAAAGTGTACAGCCGGGAAAATCTGCTGAATATCGTCTGGGGATACGAATATCCGGGCGACGTCCGCACCGTGGACGTCCATATTCGACGGCTGAGAGAGAAGATCGAGCCGAATCCGAGTGAACCGAAGTACGTACATACAAAATGGGGAGTGGGTTATTATTTCCAGGCTTAAATTTACGAAAAAAGGCAGATGGAAGTTTCTGCGGAGCCTTCGGTTCCGCATTACTGTGATCCTGGTAGTGATCGGGATCGTTCCGATGATCATCGTGGAAAACGGGATTGTCGACAGTTACGAGGAACGCGCGGTTACGGTCCGCAGTATCACAGTTAAAAATCAGTGCGATATTATCTGCGATCAGATGGTCCAGCAGAATTATCTGCAGGATCAGAGTTCAACAGCGATCAACGGGGAACTCAGTATTTTAAATAACATTTACGGCGGCCGGATCCTGATCATCGACAGCGATTTTAAGATCGTAAAGGATACTTACGACTTAGACCGGGGCAAGACGATGATCTCTCAGGAGGTCATCGACAGCTATAACGGGAAAGATACCAGCCGCTATGACTCCAAGAGCAGTTATATTGAAATGACCATCCGTATCCAGGATAAGGAGAACGGGGACACGCTGGGCGTAATGCTGGCGAGCGTTTCCACCGACGAGATCAAGGCGAATATGCAGATCCTGGAGCGAAAAGGAACGATGATGTTGCTGATCGTCATGGTGTTTGTCATCGTACTTGGATACTTTCTGTCCGGGATTCTTGTGCGGCCGTTTCAGAAGGTCACCCGTTCCATTGAGGATATCACCGATGGGTACCTGGATGAAAATATTTCGGTTCCGGATTATCTTGAGACGGAACTGATCACCGATGCGTTTAACAAGATGCTGGCCCGTGTGCGGACGCTGGATGAATCCCGCCAGGAATTTGTTTCCAATGTGTCTCATGAACTGAAGACGCCTCTGGCGTCCATGAAGGTTCTGGCGGATTCCCTGAACGCTCAGGAGGATGTGCCGGTGGAACTTTACAAGGAGTTTATGCAGGACATCACCGAGGAGATCGCCCGGGAGAATCAGATTATCTCAGATCTGCTGTCCCTTGTGAAACTGGACTAGAAGGCTGCGGATCTGAATATTGCTTCGATCAACATCAACGATCTGCTGGAGCTGATTCTGAAACGGCTCCGCCCGATCGCCGCGACCAAAAACGTGGAGTTGATCCTCGACAGTTTCCGCCCGGTGAATGCGGAGGTGGACGAGACGAAGCTGACGCTGGCGATTTCCAACCTGGTGGAGAATGCGATCAAATACAATGTGGAAGGCGGATGGGTCAGAGTTTCTCTGAATGCCGATCACAAGTACTTTTATGTGACTGTGGCGGACTCGGGGATTGGTATTCCAAAGGAATCTCTGGATCATATTTTTGAACGATTTTATCGCGTGGACAAGTCTCATTCCAGAGAAATCGGCGGTACCGGACTCGGACTTGCGATCGCAAGAAGTGCGATTGTCATGCATCGCGGCGCGATCAAGGTTTACAGCAAGGAAAATGAAGGGACAACGTTCTCTGTTCGTATTCCTCTGACGTATCTGGCTTAGCGCGTGTTTCAAGGAGGCATAAAATGAGACGATTAATTTCAATTCTGACAGTTCTTGTCCTTCTTATGGGATGCGGCCGAAACGAGAGCGAGGAAGAATCGGCAGATTATTTTATGTATTATCTGTCGCTGGATGCGAATCAGGTCGTGGAGGAAGCCTGCGAACCGGAGGCGTCGGAAAGCGAGAAACTGATCCGGGAGTATGTGGAAATGTTCAATGCGGCGCCGGAGGAGGAAGACTATCAGCGTCTGATGGCGAAGGACGTGAACATTCAGGATTATACGCTGGAAGATCATACGCTGACGCTGAAGATCAGCGGACCTTACGATGAGATGAACCGGACAAGAGAGGTCCTGGTACGTGCCGGGCTGGTGCGGGGGTTTACACAGATTGAAGGTGTCGACCGGGTGCAGATCACGACGGAGAACGGCGAACTGAAAGATTCGGCGGGGAATGTGATCGGCCCGATGACACGGGAAAGTTTTGTGGAAAACGCCGGCAAGGAGATCAACAATTATCAGTATACGACGCTGACGTTGTATTTCGCCAACGAAACCGGAGATAAACTGGTGGCGGAGACAAGATCCGTATATTACAGTACCAGCATGCCGCTGGAACGTGTGGTCGTGGAACAGCTGGTGAAAGGCCCGTCGGAGCAGGGACATTATGCGGTCATGCCGTCCGACACGAACATCCTGAGCGTCACGACCTCGGACAATATCGCTTATGTCAATTTTGACGATACGTTTGTGAACGGAACGCTGAGTGTCGCGCAGGAAATTCCGATCTATGCGTTGGTGAATTCTATCACTACCAACTGCCCGGTGCAGAAAGTACAGTTCTCAATCAACGGGGAGAGCGATGTGACTTTCCGGGAAAGTATGAAACTGAATCAATTTTACGAAAAAGACCTGTCATATCTGGAGGAAAACAGTGAATGAAAAAACGGCCAATGTGCCTGGTGTGTCTCGGACTTGCACTGGGTATCTGGCTGATGCGTCTGGCCGGGCTTCCCGTCTTCGGGGAGCCCGAAAAAGGACAGCTGGAGATGCTGGTTCAGTCAGAAGAAACCGTACAGGTCCAGGGACAGGTCCGGGACTATGAAATCAAAGACAATTCTAAAACTTATCTTATTACATCTTGTGTTCTCAAGGTTCAGGAGAACGAAATTCCAGTAAAAAAATTATATCTGATCACACAGCAGGAAGATCCGATCACGATCGGCAGCGTGGTTTCCGCGGAGGGAACTTTGGAAAAACCGGATGCTCCGGCGACTCCCGGTCAGTTTGACACGGCGGCGTGGTATGCGGCCAAAGGAATCTTTTATACTATATGGGCGGAGGAGATCCGGGTGGCACAGGAGGCGCCTCCGGGGTTTTCGGAATATATGAAACAGATTCGCAGCCGGATGGTGGAAAATCTGTCCGTGATGCTGCCGGAATCCCAGGCGGGGATCCTTTCGGCAATGCTGATCGGGGACAAATCCCTTCTGGATCCGGAACTGAAAGCCGCTTATCAGATGGGCGGCGTGCTGCACGTGCTCAGTATCTCCGGACTGCATCTGTCCATGATGGGTATGGGACTGCTGCGGTTGCTCCGGAAAACCGGATGTCATCGTCTGATCAGTTCCGGTCTGGCTGTCGCAGGTATGGCGGTCTATACTGTGTTTACGGGGAATGGAGTCGCCACCAGACGGGCATTTTATATGTTTACGGTCATGGTGATTGCCGGACTGGTCGGCCGGACCTATGATTCCGTCAGCGCCCTGGCGCTGGCAGCGGTGATCACGCTGATCCTGCAGCCGGAGAATTTGACATACAGCGGATTTCTTCTGTCTTATATCGCGGTGATCGGCGCCGCGCTGGTGTGGCCGGTGTGGAAAAAGGGAATGATCTGCGGAGAAACAGTGGAAAAGACTGCAAGGACAGAAAAATTTTTCAAAGGAAGTGAAAACGGAGACCAGGGGAACGGTGGAAAAGCGGGAAAAAGCAGAAAAAGAGAAAGAATTCCGGAAAAGATTCCTGAGAAGTGGAGAGAAAAAGGGCGAGGACTGGTCGCTACATTAAAGGAAAACGCGGTCTCCTGCACGCTTATTACGCTGACGACGCTGCCGCTGACCGCTTATTTTTTCTATGAAATACCGGTTCTCTCTATCCTTCCGAACCTGATCATTTTGCCGACCATGGTGTGGGTCATGGCTTCGGGAATCCTGGGCTGCTGTGCGGGCCTGTTTTCCGTGACTTTGGGAAGACTGGCGCTTCTTCCGGCATTCATCCTTCTCGGGCTGTATGAGACCGTCATGAAGGCTGTGCAGAAGATCCCCGGTGCGGTCTGGATCTGCGGTCAGCCGTCGCTGATTCAGGTGGCGCTGTTTTATATACAGCTTACTCTTGTGCTGGCCGGTATATCCTGGGCGTCACGGGAAGAGAATGCGGAAAAGAAGCTGACAGGATTCCTGTTTTCCCGAACGGGAAAAATCCTTCAGGGGTGTATTCTGGCAGCTGCCGTTATCTGCCTGCTGTTCCGATGGGATCCGCCGCTGTCCATCACAGCGTTGGACGTCGGTCAGGGGGATTCTCTGGTGATACGAAAAGGCGCACAGTCCGCATGGCTGGTCGACGGGGGAAGCACAGACGAAAAAAATGTGGGAAACTATCGGATCCTGCCCTACCTGAAAAGCCAGGGGATCGGAACGCTGGACGCGGTCATTGTGACACATTCCGATGAAGATCATGTGAACGGGATCCGGGAATTGCTGGAGCTGACCGGAAAACGGATGACCGTGTTGAGAATCCGTCGGCTGTTTCTGCCATGGTGGATGCAGAACAGCGACTGCGCGGCGGAACTGGAACAGCTGGCCGGAGAAACCGGGGCTGTCGTCAGCTATCTGAAAAAAGGAGACTGCATCACGGCCGGAGAACTGACTATAAGGGTGCTCCACCCCGAGGAAGGGGAGGACTACCGGGAAGAACCGAACGCCGGAAGTATCGTTCTCTCGCTGCACTACGGGGAATTCGATGCGCTTCTGACCGGAGATGTACAGGGAGACGGAGAAGAAAGATTACTGGATGTGCTGAAAGAAGAGGGACAGGACTATGACTATCTGAAAGTGGCGCACCACGGTTCCAAAAACTCGACGCCGGAGGAAGTTCTCTCCCTGACCTGTCCGGAAGTCGCAGTCATTTCCTGCTCTGCCGCTAACCGTTACGGACATCCCCATCAGGAACTTCTGCAGAGACTTTCCGCCGTCTCCGCCGACGTTTATGTGACTGCGGATACCGGCGCCCTTACCTGCATCACGGACGGACGCGCCTGCACAGTCAGAGGCTATCGAACTACGGAGAGCAGGAGCCCGTAGGACGATCTTATGGACCTGTTCGGCTGGATGAACGGCTATTTTTTTCGGATAAGTTTCTTGACAAAACGCTTGACAAACCCCGGCAGATGTCATAAAATAATAAAGCATGTTTCGAAGGAACGCCCGTGTCTGTTCCTGGAACACAGAACTCGAATTATAAAAATATCAAATGAAAATTTAGTTTGGAGGTGTACAGTTTGGCTAACATTAAATCCGCAAAGAAAAGAATCCTTGTAAATCAGACAAAGGCTGCGCGCAACAAATCCATCCGTTCCGCAGTTAAGACTTCTATGAAAAAGGTAGAGGCTGCAGTGGCTGCGAACGACAAGGCAGCAGCAAATGCCGCATTGACAGATGCGATTTCTACGATCAGCAAGGCTGCTTCAAAAGGCGTTTACCACAAAAACAACGCTGCAAGAAAAGTTTCCCGCCTGAGCAAAGCTGTAAACTCGATCGCATAAATAAATTATTGAACAATAAAAACTCCTGGCTATACCGTCATGTAGCCGGGAGTTTTTTTATGGGCACGCAGGCAGGTTGCTGCCGTGGGTACTGTGGCGGATAGGGAAGGAATCTTCAGGAACTGTACCGGATGATCAGAAGTTCGACGCTCATCACATCGGTCAGCCGTCCGGTTTTTACCGCCTCTTCTGTGTCTACACAGTCTTCGACGGCTTTTTTCAGATCCTCCCGTTCATATTTCCTTGCCATCGGCAGATAGTTTCTGACAACAAAATTCTGCAGGCCGGTCCGCTTGGCGATGGTCGCCTGATCACAGCCTTCCGCGGCGAGTTCTTTCACCTGAAGGAGCAGATTAAACTGCCTGGCGAGGAGGAAAAGGATTCTCATCGGCGGCTCCTTGAGCGAAAGGAGATCGTAATACAGATCCAGCGCTCTGCGCTGACGTTTTTCCGTAACCGCTCGGATCATGTCGAAGATGCGGTTGGTGATCTGTGTGGTACACACGGCCTCGATATCGGCAGAAGTGATCACGTCTCGTCCCATTGTATAAGCGAGCAGTTTGTCGAGTTCCCTCTCTATATTTCCCATGTCCGTTCCGGTTTTTCCGAGAAAAAGTTCCATATCCGGACGGGTGATCTTTTTGTTTTCTTTCTTCAGGATGCTGAGCACCCAGGTCATCAGCGTCTTTTCATCCTGTGTGGAAAATTCCACGGCACGGCCGTATTTCTGAACGGCTTTGTACATGCGGTTTCTCTTATCCACCTCGTCTTCCACAAAAAGGAAACAGATATAATCCGGAAGATTGTTCATGTAATCCGCCAGTTCCTCAGACTTGTTTTTAAAAAAGCCTGTATGTTCCATCAGAATGACACGGCGGTCTGAGAAAAAGGGCATCGTCTCCGCCAGGTCGATCACTTCCCGCACATTGATCCCCTTGCCCTCAAAACGGGAAAAATTCATCGTGTCATCAGCGGAGACCAATGCCTGAAGCAGTTTATGTTTGTACTGCTGCTTCAGATAGGCTTCGTCGCCGTAAAGCAGGTAGGCTTTTTTATAATCCTGATTTTTGATGTCTTCATTAATGCTTTTCATACAGTCCCCCGTTTTCTTCATATTGTATCGTCTGATGTGCGTTTTTATTTACAGAAGATGAATGTCTGCTACTTATTCTAAGCTATTTCTGTGCGGAAGGCAAGGCGTATCTGAGAATTGCAGATTGGGATGGTAACAGTTGAGCTATTGAAAATTGCTTTGCGATGGGCTGGATGTTCACAGGCGCCACGTTTTCATGCGGTCAGCGTAGTAAATGTGCAGAGTTGGGTGAATTGTTACCCATGGAATTCTTTTAAAATATGAGTAAAAAAAAGTTATATGGAGATGCTTATGTCAAAGGAAATTGCTGCTGTCATACTGTGGCAGCCGGCGGGAAAGGAGATTCTTATGATTGGAAGGTTCAGAGTCCGCACAGATCTTGCAATGGAGAATGGAGAAAAATTTGAGAAGGACCGGGTGGAGATTCCGGGAGTGGAGATCAAAAAGCGTTACAACCGGAGACGGGAATTGTGGACCACGCTGGTAAAAATTGAGACGGAGCAGGGTGCGAGGCTGATGGAAAAGCCTGTGGGAACGTATGTGACAATGGAAGCGCCCAACCTGGCTGTGCCTGACGATGAGTACCATCGGGAAATCTCGGAAGAGATCGCCAGATGTCTGAAAAAGATGCTCCCGGAGGATCGTGACTGTTCTGTGCTGGTGGTGGGGCTTGGGAACCGGGAGATCACTGCGGATGCTCTCGGCCCTATGGTCGTGGACAATCTGAATATCACCAGACACATTGTCAATGAATACGGAGCGGCAGCCATGGGAGAAGAGCATGTGATCCGGGTGAGCGCCTTGGTTCCAGGCGTTATGGCACAGACGGGAATGGAGACGCAGGAGATCGTCCAGGGGGTGATCGATGAGACAAAACCGGATGTGCTGGTGGTGATCGACGCACTGGCTGCGCGCAGCATCCGGCGTCTGAACTGTACGATCCAGCTTACGGACACCGGGATCAGCCCCGGTTCCGGTGTGGGAAATTACAGGACAGGCCTGAACCGGGAAACAGTGAAGGTTCCTGTCATCGGGATCGGAGTCCCGACCGTTGTGGACGCTGCGACGATCATTCACGATGCAGTTTCAGAACTTCTGGAATCACTGGAAGACTCGGAGATGGACGAATTTCTTTCGGAGCTGATCAGTCCGTCGCTGATGAGTATGTATGTGACGCCAAAGGATATCGATGAGACAGTAAAACGACTCAGTTTTACGATCTCCGAAGGATTGAATCTGGCATTTTCACAGTCCGAGATCCCGCGGCAGGCGGCGGGGCATCAGGCTTAGAGCGCAGCAGACCTGTTGTCAGCTTTTACGGCTATGAGGAGGTCTTTCCGGAGAAGGTTGGACATATCATAATTAAAGGTGATGATATGAATGATCTGGAAAAGAAGGTGCGTGCGGTGCTGATCCTGTGCGTGATCCTTGTGGGGATATATCTGGCGGGGAAATGTTATAGTCTCTGGGAGAGGAAGAATACCGGGCAGACAGGCCAGATCCTTGGGCAGGCATATGTACAGGCGGGAGAACATGCGGCGGAATTGTTTCTGCCCGGGATGGAATACAGCCAGGAGGAAATGCCCCGGGACTTTTTCACCGCTGTGCTGGAGACTGTGGAAGAGCAGTTCCCGATTCTGACATTCGGGGAGACGGACTGCGGAGAAGACGCGATCATTGAAGATGCGGAAACGGCCGATGCAATCCGGGAAGAGAATGAAAAACTGATCGCGGAGAAAAGCCAGGCGGAGAATCAGGCACAGGCTGTCACAGATGAAAATCAGCAGGCGCAAAGCAGTCTGTCCGGTGATCCTCAGAGTGACCAGGCAGACGGAACGAAGGACAGCGGAACCGCGGACGATCAGGCCGGCGGAACGGAGAGCAGTCAGGCGGACAGTTCCGGAACGCAGCAGGAACAGGTACAGGAGACCGCGCAGATTCCGGAAGGCACGGCGACACAAAAACAGGTGGAGATTCCAAGAGAACAGCTGGCAGATTTTAATTATCTTCTGAACAATTTCTTTGTCGTAGATCCTACGACCACTGCTCTGGAGTCCCAGATCAACGCAGATACGTTGCTGGGAATGGATATGAGCCTGGAAAAAGATCCCGACAATCCGCAGATCCTGATCTATCACACCCATTCCCAGGAGGGTTTTGCGGATTCTGTGGACGGAGATACCTCCACGACGGTTATCGGCGTGGGTGATTATCTTGCGCAGCTGTTGCAGGAGCGGTATGGATATCAGGTACTGCACATCACGGATACCTTCGACATTGTGGATGGCCAGATCGACCGCAGCGCGGCCTATAATTATGCGGAACCGGTGATCAGCCAGGCCCTGCAGGAACATCCGACCATCGAGATCGTGATCGATCTGCACAGGGACGGGGTGGATGAGTCCAAGCATCTGGTCACAGAGGTAAACGGAAAACAGACTGCCCAGGTCATGTTTTTCAACGGACTCAGCAGAACAAACCAGAACGGAGAGATCTCTTATCTGCCAAATCCCTATATCGAGGATAACCTGGCGTTTTCTTTTCAGCTGGAATATCTGGCGAAACAGTATTATCCCGGGTATACGAGATGCATCTACCTGAAAGGCTACCGTTATAATCTGCATCTGAAGCCCCGGTCGCTGCTGCTGGAGGTGGGGGCGCAGACAAACACGGTGGAGGAAGCCAAAAATGCGATGGAACCCTTTGCGGATCTTCTCTATAAAGTGTTGAACGGGGAAGGGAACGGGTGACAAAAAGATAATATCGACGTATTTTTTCATAGGATATGACCTGTTATTGAGCGGTCCGGTGTGATACATTAGGGATATCAGCCGAGACTGTGATGTGAAAGGAGAGGTATCGTATGAAATTTACAGAGGGTTACTGGCTGCCGAGCGAGAAGGCGAACGCGTCTTATGCGATGCAGGCTTATGAGGTGGAGAAGATCCCGGGCGGAATGCGGATCCTTGCGACGACGAAAAAGATCGAGAACCGCGGCGCAACGCTGAATCTTCCGACGATCACGATTGAATTTGTCGCGCATACGCCGGATACGATTTCCATGGAGGCATGGCATTATGAGGCGTATGACACGAATGTTCCCGAGTTCGAGAAGGACGAGGGGATCTTCGAGAATGTCCGTGTGACGGTGAAGGAAGACGAGGCGGTGCTGGATACGGGAAAGGTACAGGTCCGTGTGCGGCGCCCGGATTTTTCCTACACCTTTGAGGCGGACGGAAAGGTTTTGACCGGCAGTGGTTTCCGCAATCTTGGGTATACGCGCTGGAACCGGAAAGAAAGCACAATGCTTCCGGCAAACAATTATATGTGTGAGGACTATGAGCCGTACATGGTCAGCGAACTGTCCCTGCAGGTGGGAGAGTGCGTGTATGGTCTGGGCGAACGCTTTACGTCTTTTGTCAAGAACGGACAGGTCGTGGATACCTGGAATGAGGACGGCGGCACAGCGTCTCAGGTTTCCTATAAATGTGTGCCGTTCTATATGACGAACAACGGCTATGGTATCCTGGTGGACAGCACGGACCGGGTGTCCTTTGAGGTCGCCAGTGAGAAAGTGGAGTATGTGGGAGTCTCTGTTCCGGGAGAGCGGATCAAATATTATCTGTTCCATGGGCCGGATCCAAAGGATATCATGAGAGAGTACACGAAGCTGACCGGGCGCCCGGCGCTTCCTCCGGCCTGGTCTTTTGGCCTGTGGCTCTCTACTTCTTTTACGACCAATTATGACGAGGCGACGACGACTTCTTTTATTGAGGGAATGGAGCAGAGAAATATTCCGCTGAGTGTGTTTCATTTTGACTGTTTCTGGATGCATGAATTCCACTGGTGTGATTTTGAGTGGGACAAACAGTGCTTCCCGGACATCCGTGCAACGCTGAAGAAATATCATGAGAAGGGACTTCATATCTGTGTGTGGATCAACCCTTATATTGCCCAGGGAACCGAGTTCTTCCGTGAAGGCGTGAGGAACGGTTATCTGTTGAAGCGGGCCGACGGGCGCGGCGTATGGCAGACGGATAACTGGCAGGCCGGTATGGGACTGGTGGATTTCACAAATCCCGATGCGGTAAAGTGGTATACGGACAAGCTGCAGACGCTCTTGGACTGCGGGGTGGACTGCTTCAAGACGGATTTCGGGGAGAGGATTCCGGTGGATGTGGTTTACCATGACGGAAGCGATCCTCAGGCGATGCACAATTATTATACATATCTTTACAATCAAGCAGTGTTCGAACTGCTGGAGAAAAACCGTGGAAAAAATGAGGCGGTATTGTTTGCCAGAAGTGCGACAGTGGGAGGACAGAAATTCCCGGTTCACTGGGGCGGGGACTGCTCTGCCAATTATCCGTCCATGGCGGAGACGCTGCGCGGCGGACTGTCCTTTGCGATGAGCGGATTCTCTTTCTGGAGTCATGATATCTCCGGGTTTGAGAACACGGCGACACCGGATCTGTATAAACGTTGGGCGGCGTTCGGCCTGATGTCCACCCACAGCCGCCTGCACGGTTCTCAGAGTTACCGTGTGCCGTGGCTGTTTGACGAGGAAGCCAGCGATGTTGTCAGATTCTTCACCAACCTGAAGTGCCGTCTGATGCCATATATTTACCAGAAGTCTGTGGAGGCTCACGAGGAAGGAATCCCGGTGATGCGCCCGATGGTTTTCGAGTATCCGAGGGATCCGGCGGTGAGATATCTGGATCAGCAGTATATGCTGGGCGAAACTCTTCTGGCAGCGCCGGTGCTCCGGGAGGATCATGTGGCCGAGTATTATCTTCCGGAAGGCGTCTGGACCGATCTGCTCACCGGAGAGAGCAGAGAGGGCGGCAGATGGTATCAGGGAACGTATGATTATTTCTCGATGCCGTTGTACGTAAGACCGAATTCCATTCTGGTGATAGGCAGTGAAGAGACGCGTCCGGATTATGACTACAGTGCGGATGCCACGGTGCGAATCTACCAGCCGCAGGAAGGAGTGCATATATCTGCGAAGATTCCGGATCTGCTGGGCAATACGGTGAACACCATTTATGCGGTAAAGCAGGACGGACAGATCCGGGTTTCTGTGGAGGGAAGTCATACAGACCTGAAGATCGAGGTTTATGAAGGAAATGAGAAAAAAGAAGCCGTTCTGAAAGCCGGACAGTCCCGGATCATTGCCGGCTGATGAGCCCTGACGGGATTTTTGGCTGAGAGGAGAAAGAAGCGGGAATACTGTGTGCTATACATGCACTGCAGTATTCCCGCTCTTTCTCAAATATACAGAATCAAAGCTGAACGCCGTTTCTGGTCAGCAGTTCTCTTGCCGTGTCGACGGAATCTACGCCTTCTCTGTTTTTCACAGGGGCAAATTCGTTCTCCCTGACGATTTCATAGGGCAGGCAGCTGTCCATCATGTGGATCATGTCCAGAACCAGCTCTTCAAACTTGTAACCATTGGGAGTCTCCGGTTTTACTTCTTCCCCTTTTTCATTGATATAAGGAATCTTTTTTTCAACAATGTGGACCGGAAGCTTCTGGGTACGGATCTCCTCCAGCCGTTTCAGGCGGAACAGATAATTCAGCGTTACCCCGAAGTTGTACAGAAGATTTCCGTTCTCATCCCTGAGCAGCCGCATATCGTCTGTCATCTCGTAATATTCCACAATGGCAGGCTTTCCGCTTTCTTTGCACAGGACGCCGACACGCTCCTCCGGGGAAGCTTTTCGCACAACCTTGCCTCCGCAGTCACATCCGGAAGCAAGAACCGCGCCAACATAAACCGGATCATTGATCCGCTGCAGTACGTTGTCCACGGAGAACACAGACAGCCATTCGATGCCTTTCTTGTGCATGTCTTCCAGATATCCAGCACGGCACAGGGAGGAAAACCATCCGCCGTTTCCGTTTGGAGAGAGACTAATCCGGTCTTTTGCTTCCAGGAGGACCTTGCCGTTATAGTCTACGGAAGGAGCCATATCCTGACGGAAGAAATGAATATATTCCGGATCGTAACCGAAATAGTCATGTTCACGGAAGAAGGAGGTCGTCTCCTCGTGGTTCTTCTGGCTGGTCATAATATACAGGGGAACCCACGCGCCCGCCTGTTTTACCACGTCCATCAGGTTGTTGATCAGGCATTCAAAAATATACAGAGGTCTGGTGACGCCGATGTTGAACATTCCTTTCGGTTTGTCAAAGCCGAGACGTGTTCCCTGTCCGCCGGCCAGAAGGACAGCGCCCGTTTTCTGTGCCCGCAGCGCTTCCAGACCGATGGCTTCAAATTCGTCATGGCGCTGTTCAATTTCAGAAAGCTCCATTGCTCCCAGCGGTTCGATCTTCTTTTCTGCTTCTGTCTCGGAAACAGGTTTCTGTCCCACCATGTGGATCAGATTCCAGTCGATGGCGCTGATCTGTTCCAACAGAGACGCCTGACGGTCGGGTTCCAGTTCCTCATAATATTTCAGAAGATGCAGCTGATCCTGTTCCTGCAATAGGGTATAGATTTGTTCATAGGTTGGTGATGACATGAGTGAATACTCCTTTTCGTGATTTAATGTTTAAATTATATACAATGCCGGAACAGAATGCAAGATGTGGACAGGTTTGCGGCGGAAAATTGCCGATTGTTTCCATGAATATTCTGTGCTATACTGGTAACAGTTCAGCCGGGCTGCGGATTTGTCGCGCAGACCGTGCGGAAATATGATCCCTGCACTGTCGGTTGGCAGGAAAATACCTGACAGGAAAAGGCCTGGAGAGAGGAAGTTTTTATGCGGAAGATATCGTTGATTGTGCCTTGCTATAATGAAGAGGAGGCATTGCCGATTTTTTATAAGGAAGTCTCGAAGGTAAGTGCCTCTATGCCGGAATTTGAGTTTGAATTTCTGTTTGTGGATGACGGTTCCAAAGACCGTACGCTGGAACTGCTGCAGGAAATCTCGGCGAAAGATGAACGGGTGTTTTATTATTCTTTTTCCAGAAATTTCGGGAAAGAGGCTGCGATGTATGCCGGTTTCTGTAATGCCAGAGGGGATTATGTCGCAGTGATGGATGCGGATATGCAGGATCCGCCGGCGCTTCTTCCGGAGATGGTGGCGGCTCTGGAGAGCGGTGAATACGACAGTGTCGCTACCAGGCGGGTGTCCCGGACAGGAGAGCCCCCGATCCGGTCCTTTTTCGCAAGGCTGTTTTATAAGATCATCAATAAAATTTCCGATGCGGATATTGTGGACGGCGCCCGTGATTTCCGGCTGATGCGCCGGGATATGGTGGATGCGATCGTTGAGATGGGAGAATATAACCGTTTCTCCAAGGGGATTTTTGGCTGGATCGGTTTTAAGACCAAGTGGCTTCCCTATGAAAATACGGAGCGTGTCGCCGGGGAGACGAAATGGAACTTCTGGAAACTTTTGAAGTACAGCATTGACGGAATCGTGAATTTTTCCCAGACTCCGCTGATGATCGCTTCCTGGTCCGGAATTTTGTTTACCTTTATTGCCTTTTGTATGATCATCTTTATCTGTGTGCGGAAGCTGATCTTCGGTGACCCGGTGAATGGATGGCCGTCGCTTGTCTGTATTATCATGTTTATCGGAGGGATCCAGCTTTTCTGTATGGGAATTATGGGACAATATGTGTCCAAGACATATATGGAAGTGAAAAAAAGGCCTCATTATATTATCAGAGAAACCAATCGAAAAGATGAAATCCATAAAGTGCAGTAAGGCGGCAGTGTTCCGGAGAGAACTGCCGGGAAACAACGAGTCAGGCTTTTCCGATTGAGGTGGGAACAGTGACAAAGGAGAAAGACCGCAGGTACAGAGCGTTATATGATCAGTACAAGGCAGATGTGTTCGAATATCTGCTGCGGCTGAGCGGTAACAACAAGGAAACTGCGGAGGATTTGTCACAGGAGGTCTGGATTGCATGTTTCAGAAATTTTGATTCCCTTCTGTCAAAAGAGGAAGAGGAACTGCAAAGCTGGCTGTATCTTATGTGCAGGAAGAAATTTCTGGAAGAGTTGGCAGGAAGATATCCCGAAAAAGAATGGATTTTTGATATGCTGCCGGACGATCCGGCCGCACGGCAGGCGGAGGAAGAGATGCTCACTCGTCTTTTGCTGGACGGAGAATCGGAAACATTTTCGGAGGAGGAGAGACTGTTTCTTCTCTGTGAAATCGGTAAAATTCCTGTGGATTGGGTTTGGGGCAGAGACATCAAAACGGATCAGACGGCGCCGGCAGATCATACAGCCGCGCTGGAAAGGCTTGAAAAAATTCTGAGAGAAAAATATGCGGATAATCATGAGAACGGCGGCCGGAGACAGTAAAATGGAAGTCACTGCGGATCACGGTTGTCCGGCGTTTTGGAGCGTGTTTGAAAATTATGGAAATGAATTTTCAGGCACGCTTTCATACACTATGGCAGAGGCGGTACGGCTAAGACGAGGTTTCTGTTGGATAAAATGTGCGCTGTAGTTACAGTTCAGCCAGCTGAACTGTACCGCGCTGTAAGAAGAAAAGCTGTGAGAAAAGCGGTTCTCAGCTGCGGAAAGGAATAGGAAATGGAAAAGCAGATCATTGTAGTGAAAATTGGTACCAGTTCGCTGACGAAAGAGGACGGCAGTCTGAATCCGGAACAGATCATGAATATAACCTCCCAGCTGGCCCGGCTGAGCAGGGAAGGACATAGGATCATCCTGGTTTCCTCCGGAGCCGTGGCGGCGGGATTTGGAAGACTGGGATTTCACAAACGGCCGGTCCGCATTGCTGACAAACAGGCTGCTGCAGCGGTGGGGCAGGGACTTCTGATGGAGGAGTACACCAGAGAATTTCAGCAGTACCAGATTCCGTGCGCGCAGATTCTGCTGAACCGGAGCGATTTTGAGGATCGCAGGAGATATAAAAATATATTCAGTTCGATCTCGGTGCTGCTGAACCGGGGCGCGGTTCCTGTGATCAATGAGAACGACACGATTGCCATTGAAGAACTGAAACTGGGGGATAACGATACGCTGTCCGCCCAGGTGGCGGCTATGATGCATGCGGATCTTCTGATCCTGCTGACGGATATCGACGGGTTATATACCGCCAATCCGGCCAAGGATGAAACGGCCCGCCACATCGATGTGGTGGAAAAGGTGACCGATGATCTGATTCGTGGAGCAGGAGGAGCGGGGAGCAGCAACGGAACCGGCGGAATGCGGACAAAACTGATCGCTGCCAGATTGGCAACCAAGGCCGGTGTTCCTGTGTTTATCTGTTCCTCCAGGGAGAAAGACTCTCTCCTTGGAGCAGTGAACGGGACCGCCCATGGGACGTATTTTAGAGCGCCGCTTCGAAATATGAGGACACGTCTGCAGTGGATGGCGTTCTATGCCCAGAGTATGGGAAATCTTTATGTGGACGAGGGAGCTGCAGATGCCCTGCAGAAATATGAGAAAAGTCTTTTGCCCAAGGGGATCGCAGCGATGGAAGGCGATTTTCAGAAAGGTGACGTTGTCAGTGTGTTCCGGAGGGGAACGCATGAGTATCTCGGAAAAGGAATCGTCAATTATTCCCGTCAGGATCTCCAGACGATCATACGGGAAAACCGGAGCCAGATGGAGGCAATCAACCGGGATAACTGGATCGGGGAAAAGAACTGAGAAAAGGAAGAAAAAGTTTGGAGGTAAACTTCCAAATCTACCATTATTGGCGCAGTAAATGTGTCAGGAGGAGGTAAGCATGGAAGAGAGGGAACGAAGCTGTATGACAACACTCTGTTATCTGGAAAAAGACGGGTGTTATCTGATGCTGCACCGCACAGCCAGAGAACATGATGTCAATAAGGATAAGTGGATCGGCGTCGGTGGTCATTTTGAAAAAAACGAATCCCCGGAGGAATGCCTGATGCGGGAGGTGAAGGAGGAGACAGGATATACGCTGACAGATTACAGATTCCGCGGACTGGTGACATTCTGTACGGAGACACTCTGCGAGTATATGTGTCTGTACACGGCGGACGGCTTTACAGGAGTTCCGATCGAATGTGACGAGGGAACTCTGGAATGGGTACCGAAGGAAAAAGTGCTGGATCTGAATATCTGGGAAGGGGATAAAATCTTTTTCTATCTGCTGAGGGAAGAAGTTCCCTTTTTCACGTTGAAGCTGGTATACCGGGAAGACATTCTGACGGAAGCGGTGCTGAATGGAGCTGCGATGGAGTTGTTTGATGAAAGGCACGAGGACGGCAGTAAAACCGGAGTTGTGATGGAGCGGGGCGTGGCCCACCGCGACGGAAGGCTGCACGGAACAGCGCATATCTGGCTCACGAGAAAATCAGACTCCGGGCAGACCGAAGTGCTGGTGCAAAAGAGGAGCAGTGAAAAAGAGTCTTATCCGGGCTGCTATGATATTTCCTGCGCCGGTCATCTGCAGGCCGGGGACGAATTCGAGAGCGGAGCCGTGCGGGAGCTGGAGGAGGAACTGGGACTCACAGTGGAAAAAAGCCGGCTGGAATTTGTGGGATGGAACCGGGACTGTACAGAGAACAGTGTGCATGGAAGACCGTATCTCGACGATGAACTGGCCAGAGTCTATGTCCTGAGAATGGATGTGGAGCCGGAGCAGCTGAGACTTCAGAAAGAGGAAGTGGAGGAAGTCCGCTGGATGCCGCTGGAAACCTGTCTCGGGAAAATGGATGATCCGGACTGGAAACATTGTCTGAGAAGAGATGAGATGGAAATGCTCAGAGAGTATCTGGAAAAAGGACGGTAAATCGGAGCGCTTTACAGCATCTCCTGGGCTAAAATACTTTTTGATATCAGGGAAAGCGCAAGCAGATTCTGCAATTCAAAAAAGCGAATGACTCATACTGAGAGTGTGACTATGACACAAATGGATTCTGTATACTTTGTGGATTTTCACCTATACTGACTGTATAAGACTAATACAGCAGGAGGTAGTAATCCATGGTGTCGTTGGG
>ERZ1090862.362-NODE-362-length-20287-cov-19.720196_pt1 | contig 20287 bp, 17 predicted proteins | sample MGYA00478481_ERZ1090862 | MGnify/ENA primary metagenome ERZ1090862 (study PRJEB33644, sample SAMEA5815745) | chicken gut metagenome | biome: Chicken; feature: Gastrointestinal Tract; material: Caecum | place: Ireland | collected 2019-01-01 | study: A study of the... | reverse complement strand
ACACACACCAAAAAAAATATTTTATAAAAAATAAACCCCCCGGCCGTGCCAACCGCCGGCCGCGGCGCTTTATTTTTGCGTTATTTGCCGCATATATGCCACTCTTTTGCCTTTTTACGATAAAAATAGTCTGAATGGGTCAGCGCACGCATATGCGCCGTTTTTTTAGCCGTTTTCAGACACTTTCAGAGCGGGAAAACGCCGTTAATCCGGCCATATATGCGGGGCAATTGAAAAATCAGTCTCTCTGCGCACTCTTTCTTCTGCGCCACGCCCTTATTATTATCTTGCTGATTTCCACGGCCACAAGCGGGAAGAGCGAGAGCGCGATTGCAATGAGGTACTGATACCACTCGAGGTATACAAGCGAGAAGAAGTCCATAACGCCCGGCACAAGCGCAACGAATGCCACTATCGCAAGCGAGCCGCCCATAGCGCCGTACAGGAACTTGTTGTGTCCCTGACCGGGGCGGAATACGCTGTCGTAATTGGAGCGCTGGTTTATGGCGTGCACGAGCTGCGAGAGCGAGAGAACGAGGAAGGTCATAGTCATTGCTATGGCGTGTTTTGAGCCGTCGGCCGCACTACCGTAGCAGGCTTCCGCTATCCAGTATGCCGAGAGCGACGCCGCGGTTATGAACAGTCCGTGCAGCACTATTCGTATTATAACGCCCTTTTCAAACAGCGTACCGCTCTTTACGGGCGGGACTTTCATTATGTTTCTGTCCGCGGGGTCTACGCCGAGCGCGATTGCGGGCAGGGAGTCGGTTGCAAGGTTTATGAGCAGTACGTGGATTGCGAGTATGGGGTCCTCCCAGCCGAACAGAAAGGCGAGGAAGAGCGTAAGAATTTCCGATATGTTGCCCGCAACGAGGAACTGTATGACCTTCTGAATGTTGCGGTATACGCGGCGACCCTCCCTTATGGCGTGTTCTATGGTGGTGAAGTTGTCGTCCAGGAGTATCATATCGGCGGCGTCCTTGGCAACGTCCGTACCCGTTATGCCCATCGCCACGCCTATATCCGCCTCCTTGAGCGCGGGACTGTCGTTTACGCCGTCGCCCGTCATTGCCGCCGTTTCGCCCGTGCGCTTGAGCGACTTTATTATGCGGAGCTTATCCGAAGGCGACACGCGCGCGAACACAACGCACTTTTTCACCGCCTCGTCCAGCTGTTCGTCGGTCATATCGTCCAGTTCGGGACCGGATATGACGGTGTTGCCCTTGCGGAATATGTGCAGCTGTTTTGCTATCGCGAGCGCGGTGACCTTGTGGTCGCCCGTAATCATAATTACGCGTATGCCCGCCTCGTGGCAGGTTTCAACGGCGCCTATAACCTCCTTGCGGGGAGGGTCAATCATTCCGACTGCGCCTATGAACGTGAGGTCAAATTCCACGTTGTCAGTCTCGTTTTCGGGCACCTTTGTCAACTGACGCTTGGCAAAGCCGAGCACGCGCAGCGCATCCGTGGACATTCTGTTGCACAGTTCGAGTATCTTTTTGCGGTCGGCATCGGTCATCTCCCTGACGCCGCTTTTCGTGAGCACGTGCGTGCAGAGGGGCAGCATTTCGTCCACCGCACCCTTGGTGTAGGCGACAAGCCCTTCGGGCATGCTGTTTATGGTGGTCATTCTCTTTCTGTCGGAGTCGAAGGGCTGTTCGAACATGCGGGGATGCTCGTCCTCGTACTTTTCCGAATTAATGCCGAACTTGTCCGCAAAGATTATGAGCGCGCCCTCCGTGGGGTCGCCCATAGTTTCGCCGGGGCGGTCGGGGTCGAAGTGCGCGTTGCCGCACAGCGCGCAGCCGTTTATGAGGTCGGAATATACCTCTCTGCCATACTTCGAGGCGAGGTTTTCGGTAAGCGTTGTGGTACCCGTTTCAAAGTCCGCGCCTACGGCCACGTGAGTAACCGTCATTTTGTTGAGCGTGAGCGTACCCGTCTTGTCGCAGCAGACGACCGTTGCGCTGCCCAGCGTTTCCACGGCGGGCAGACTCTTTACCAGCGCATTCTTTTTGGCCATTCGCTGTACGCCGAACGCCATTATTATGGTAGCCGTTGCGGGCAGACCTTCGGGAATTATGGATATGGCCAGGGATATGCCCAGAAGAACGAGCGACTGCCACGTTCTTCCGCCGCGCGCGAAGCCTATTATCATTATCACAACGCACACGATAAGGCCTATTACCGTGAGAATTTTGCCCACGGAATTGAGCTTTTTCTTTATGGGAGTCTGAAAATCGTCCTGCTTTTTGAGCATATCGGCGATTTTTCCGACTTCGGTATTCATACCCGTGCCAACGGCTACGCCTATGCCGTTGCCGTACATAACCACCGACGAGGAGTAAGCCATATTCACTCTGTCGCCGAGGGGAGCGTCCTCGGGCAGAACGGTGGGACCGTCCTTTGCGGAGGGCACGCTTTCACCCGTCAGCGAGGCCTCCTGAACGCTCATATTGTTGTCGTTTATTATTCTTATGTCCGCGGGAACTATTGCGCCGTCCTCAAGATAGACTATGTCGCCGGGGACTATTTCGCTTGCGGGAATAATGCTCTCTTCGCCCTGCCTTAAAACGCGGGCGTTGGGAGCGGTCATCTTTTTGAGCGCCTCCAGCGCGTCGGCGGCCTTCTTTTCCTGAATTACGCCCACCGTGGCATTGAGCACTATTACGCATAAAATTACTATGGCTTCGGCAAGTCCCTCGCCGTCGACGAAGTACATAACCACCGAAAAGACCATTGCTATGAACAGAATTATTACCATTATATCGGAAATCTGTTCGGCAATCATCTTCCATATGCTCTTGGGTTTTGTTTCGCGTAGTACGTTTTTGCCGTACTTCTCAAGGCGGCGGGCCGCCTCCTCGTCCGAAAGGCCCTTTTCGCTCGTGCCGAGAATTTCTTCGGCCTGCTGAAACGTCATTGCATGCCAGGGCCTGTGTTGCTGGTCCTCCATTTTGTGTGAATCATTCCTCCATACATATAAATTTAAAACGCAAAAAGACATAACCATAGTTTTTACTATGGCTATGCCTTTAAAAAATTACTTTTAAGTTATCAGATATTCGTGGGTAGGCGCCGCTACTGTCGCCATCTCCTACGGACATAACATTTAACCCCTTGCGTTTATGATTATGTTAATATTATAACATATTCCCTTCGGCTTGTCAACAGTATGTATGGCGCGCCGCCCTTAAGCGTTCTCACCGAGAATTTTATCAGAAAGGGTAATAATCTCCTGCGAATATCTGCGTTTGCGCGCTTTCAGCACCGCCCTGTAAATAAACCAGCCGCACACCGCAACGGCAATGCCGACAACGCCGAGCACCACGCCGAGGGGCAGAAGGCTCTGCGAGCCGATTGCGCCAAGACATATGCACAGGCCCGTGCCAAGCACGAGCGTGCCCGCCGTGCCCACCGTTATTGCAGAGATTACGGCGGGACGCTTTACGCCCGCATCGAGTTTTTTAAGTTTTTCAAGGTCGCTCTCCTCGCGCCTGCAGTATTCGCCGCGTATATTTTCAACCTCTTCAAGCTGTTTTTTTTCGTATTTTGCTTTCATGATATACCTCCTTAATGCCGCATGTGCGGCGGCGGTTTTTTCCGCCCGATTTATTTTATGGACACATTCTACCGCCCCGTTGTTTAAGAAAGTATAATATTTTGTTAAAAATTTGTAAATGTCCGCACTTTTTGCAGAAATGATTATCTGCCCTGATTTCTGCGGCTGAGCTTTACGATTGCCGTAACGGCCGCCGCGGGAAGAGCCACCACCGCAAGCACGAGATAGACGGGCAGACCGAGCAGTATTTCCGCCGCCACGCCGCCAGCGGCCGCAATGGCTGCGGCAATTTTTGCGCCCTTTGCTCCCTTTTCGCCGCGCGCACGGCCCTTTACTTCCATAGTGCCGTCGGCAGTTTCTTCAAGTTCGTACACCTTCATATAAGTTTTCCTCCGCCTGATTGTCTTTTCCATATTATATGTAACCATTGTAGCCAAAGTTTATAACGTCCGCGGAAAACTTATGTAAATTTACGGTGAAATTTTTTTGGCGGATATCTGCGCTTAAATTACAGTTCAATTAAACGCCCCCGTTCAAAACGCAACGCCCAACAAAAATGCGGCGGCGCGCCCTTAAAAATGGCGCGCCGCCGCTAAAATCACATCATAGGTGCAAAAATCTGTAAAATTGCGGTGAGAAGAGTGCGTACCAGTCCCGCCTGCTCCCTCACCAGCGTGCGCTGAACGCACTCGGGAAAGGTATTTTCAAAGTCCAGTTCAAGTCCCTGCATGACGGCATCGTCATCAGAATAGAGTGCATTTTCGTACTGCTGGAAAAACGAACGGAGGTCGAAGTTGGCAGAGCCTATCACCGCGCACTTTTCCGTAAGTACCGACTTGGTATGCACGAACGCGTCCGACATGGTATACACCTTTACGCCGCTTTGCGTAAGGCGGTCGGCGTTGTCCAGCGAAATAAGGTATACAAACCCCTTATCGGGTATGCCCGGCAGAACTATGCGCACATCCACGCCGCTGCGCGCCTTGCTTGCAAGCAGATTGGTTATGGTGTCATCGGGCACGAAGTAGGGCGTCATTATCCACAGCCGCTCGTTTGCCTGGGAGATTACGCCCGCATACACGTCGCGCACAACGGGGTCGCGGTACTCAAGACCCGCGGCATACGGCAGAAATACTCCGCCGCGGCGGGGCGCAGACTCCTCCGCCACTATTTCGTCAGAGGCTTCCTTCTCATTGCCGCCCTCCGCGGCTATTCTCTCCGCCTCGGTGGCAACGGTAGTCTGTCCCGCTCCCGTCTGAACGGGTTGCTCCTCACCCTCTTCCAAAGCTTTTTGAGTATCAGACTCGGTCAGTCCGTCCGTTTCCGCGGGGTTTATGATTTCAGCGGTCTGAGCAGCCTCGGCGGGTTCTGTGATTTCTGCGGTTTCCGCAGTTTCAAAGGAGTCGGCTGATTCGGGCGTTTCGCTAGTTTCGGCCGTTTCTGCGGGTTCGGCCGTATCAAGAGTCTCGGCATTTTCAGCAACTTCGGCGGTCGTATCGAGAGTATCGGAGTTTTCCTCCGCCTCGCACGGACTTTCTTCGCTTTCGGGCAGCGGCAGATTTTCAGTCAGAGTAATATCCGCGGGATCGCCAAGGCCGTCAGACAAGTCCTCACTTTCAATTGCCCCCGCACTATCCTCTGACGAAACGGGTTCGGCAAACTTGCCCTCGCCCGCATACAGATAGGGGGAATAGTCGAAAGTCTTTCGCGTTACAAACTCCCACTGGCGCAGAAACATAAGCGTGAAGCCCTGTACCGCGTCCCCTTCCAGGCGCACGGCGTTGTCCTTCCAGTAGCCGTACAGGCGCTTTTCGTTTACGTATTCATCGGCAATGTTTATGCCGCCCGTGTACGCCACAAGCCCGTCGATAACGGTTATTTTGCGGTGGTCGCGGTAGTTCATGCCTATCTTGTACAGCGGCACGAGCTTGTTGAACGCGCACATCTGTATTCCCGCCGCGCGCACGCGCTTTTTTACCTTGTGAGATATGCGCCCGCCCGAGCCCATATCGTCATATATCACGCGCACGTCCACGCCCGCGGCGGCGCGCTCGGCCAGTACGGAGAACATGCGCTTGAACAGCGCGCCCTCTGCTATTATGAAGTATTCTATGAAGATAAATTTTTCCGCCGCGGCGCATTTTTCCAGCATATCGTCGAACGCCGAAGCGCCCGAAGGAAAGTATTCCGCAGTGGTGTTTTCATACGGCACGTACCCCGTAGCGTTTTCCAGATAGGTGCACGCGCGGGCGGTTGATTCGGGCATATCCGCCGTCGTACAGCCCGTAAGCACGCCCGCGGAGGAGGCTAAAATTCTCTCGTAACGCTTTCTGGACGAACGGAAAAATATGCGCTCGTCAGACAGAAAGAAGATTAAAAATCCGACGGGAAAGAGTATGAGCACAATCATTATCCACACGGCCTTGGAGCGGCTGTTTTTTGAAGACGCCAGAATGTAAAGGCAGGTGAATATATCCATTACCACCGAAAAAATCATGTACCAGCGCAATGCGGTGGCGGCAAGCGTATGCAGACAGATTATGAGCGCGAGCTGCAAAAGCGCAATCAGCAGTATGCCCATAGTCTTTATCTTGCCCACGCCGCGGCGCTCCGTCTTTATGCGCACATACGTGCCGTCGGGCGATTTTGGCATATGCGCCTCGCGCTGGCGGCGCAGAGTTCTGTTTTTAACCCGCATTTTTCACCCCCGTTATGCGCGAAGCTTCGGCAAGAATGTCTTTTATGTTGTCCCGCAGGACGGCCGCAACGGCGCCGTACTTCTGCTTATCGGTAGTGAACACCTTGTTCGCCACAAACAGTGCAAACACCACGAACAGTATTCCGCCGGAGATAACGCCTATGCCCGTGGCGTAGAACACGGTGGTCGTGGAATAGAACGCCACCACCGCGCCGTACACGATTAGCGCAATGCCTATCAGCGAGAGAAGGGCGCCTATTATGCCCGCGCGGACGGAGAGTCTGCCAGGAGCCTTGCCGAGAAAGTTTACCGCCACTTCAAAGCGCACCTGAAGGAGCTGCAACCTGTCCTTGCCCTCGATTTTATGCTCTCTGACGAAGTCCATATGAATGATGTCGCCGTATTTTTCGTCGCCGTACTGCTTTACAAGACGCCAGCCGAACACGGCGTACGCCTTTTTTATATCCTCGGCGCCGTCCGCCTTGACGGTTATGGCCAGTTTATCGTCCTCGAATGAATATCCGCTCATTTTTCGTCACCGTCCCCGCCGAGCAGTTCGGCCGAAAGTTTTAAGATTGTATCGCCGTACTTTGATTTTAAGGCGCGCTGAATGCGCGAATGAAGCGGCTTTGCGGCGACCATTACCGCAAAACCGATAACGGAGAGCACAATTCCCACGGCCATATGCGCGGCCAGAGCGCCTTCCAGACAGAGTGCAAGCCCTCCGCCGAATATAAGCAGACCCAGAACGCCGCACATTATCGCCGCGGTCGCGGGCCACTTATGTACGCGGCCATCCAGTTTTTTCATAAGTTCCAACTTGGCCTCCGCCGCAGTACGGCCGAGGTACTGTCCGCGTATGGACTCAATCTGCCTGCGTTCCTCCTCGGTAGGCGCAAAATAGCTGTAACTGAACTGATTTTCTTCACTCATAGTCCCTTTCCTCAACGGTCTGACGCTCGCCGTTTTCACTTTTCTGCTCTGAAACCTCTTCCGGAATGCCGACCGCGGAAGTCAGCTTTTTAAGGCGCACGGCGGCACTTGCCATCATATACACTCCCAGTCCGAATGTGAGCGCGAACACCACGCCGCCCATTGCAATGTTTAGCGCAGTCATATCTTCGGCCTGCGCCGCGCCTACTGTGGCTATCATCGCAATCTCCAGCGCGAAGAGCGATACAAGCGCGTCAGCAAAGTTGATGTTGCGCAGAGACTGGAGCGTAAAGTCGCGGTATTTTCTTGTTTTCAGAGCATTTATTGCCGAAATTATTATTTTATAAAAGGTGTAGCAGGCCATAATTATTGCGCCGTACAGCCCGAAGGCGGCCGCTCTGCCGCCGAACATCAGCACGGACGCGAGCGCCGTAAACGCCAGCGCCAGCACTATGAGCATTGCGCCGCAGCCGAAATACAGTTTTGTGCGCGCACGCGCGGCCTGCCCCTTTGCATACTTTTTGCCTATCCTGTGCGCGCCGAAGATTACAAGGGCGCGCATTGCGGTGAGCACGATATAGTAGCCGCCGAACAGTCCGTACCAGGCCGAAGAATACACCGCACCGAGCACCGCGAGAAAGATGGCGTACGCCCCGCTTATCACAGCGGAGACAATCGAAAACATCACCGTGCGGTAGCCGTAGTCTGAAATTAGGTTAGCGGTGAGCCTGTTGGAATGCAGCTTTTTTATTATCCACGCCTTGGCGGGCTTTGCACCCGCACAGATGCAGTAGATTGCAAGCGCGAGCATGAGCGCATACAGAAAGTAGGAAACGGGGTTAGTTCCGTTCCACATAAGCGCGACAATCACGGCGGCCGCCGCACATACTGCAAAAGCCGCCAGAAAAGCCCACAGCCAGGGGCCGGGATTTTTTATGAATTTTTTAAACTTTTCCCAGCCGCTCATTTTATCCGCCCTGCGTTATCTGCGGCATATGTGCCGCTCTTTTTTATTCAGATAGATTTTATGCGCCTTCAACGCGGCAGACACGCCACGGGCTGAAGGCACGCCTTGATATGGTTAATTGCGGCATATGTGCCGCTCTTTTAAAAAATCAGCTGACAGCCAGCCGCACGGTAAAGCAGCTGCCGCCTCCGACGCGGCTGTTTACGTTAATTTCCCCGCCGCAGATATCTATGACGCGCTTTACAAGCGCAAGTCCCAGGCCGTTGCCCTCCTGCGAGTGCGAGGTGTCGCCCTGATAGAATTTATCGAATATGTGCGCACCCGTCTCGGCCGACATTCCGCAGCCGTCGTCCCTGACCGCAAACTGCGCATATCCGCCTGTTTTTTTGAGTGAAACGGCTATATTGCCGCCCCTTTCAGTAAATTTTACAGCGTTGGACAGCAGATTGTTGAATATAATTTCCAGAAAGCCCTCGTCTGCGGACATAGTAAAATCTTCTATGTCGCAATCGAGGTTTATGCCCTTTTCGTCTATTTTATCCACATAGGAGAGCACGCAGCCGCGCAGAACTTCGCCCGCCTCCAGAGTCTTCTTTTCGGGGAAAATTTTCTGGTTTTCCAGTTTGTTGAGCTTGAGTATGTCGCTTACGAGCAGCGTCAGCCGCTTTGACGCGGCCGCGAGCGTAGCGGCATATTCTCCGCGCTTTTGCTCGTCCTTTTCTCTCAGAAGCGCGCCCGCATATGACTGAATTACCGAGAGCGGCGTCTTGATTTCGTGCGAGACGTTGGCAATGAAGTCGGAGCGCAACATCTCCGTTTTTGAAAGCTCCGCCGCCATTCTGTTTATGTTTTCGGCAATGATGTCGTACTCGTCATACCTCCCCCACGCGTGGCGGGGCTTGAGGTACACCTCAAAGTCGCCTCGGGTGATTTTTTCCGTGGCGAGAAGTATGTTCTTTACGGGCTGTTCGGCGCGGGCCTTTCTCATCCCCGCCGCTATTACCGCAAGCACGACGGAGAGCACCACAAGAATTACCGCCGTAGCCGCCGCCGCGGCAACACCGCCGTGAGCTTTTAAAATGAGTTCGTATGAAAGTATTGAAATTGTGGCTATTGCCGCAACGGCGACAAAGTATGCAAGGTAACTTACCACGCCGAACAGCGTGCGCTGTGCGCCGTAGCCGTACTCCCTGCCATCCGCGCCCTTATCTGCGGCGCGCCCTTTTCGCCCCTTCATTTAAGCACCGCCTTATAGCCCAGGCCGTGCACCGTTACAATTTCAAAGCCGTTGCAGGCGGCCGTCTTTTCGCGCAGCTTGGCCATATACACATCCACCGTGCGGGAGGTTGCGTTGCTGTCATAGTTCCACAAATCTTCCATGAGCATTGCGCGGGTGAAGGTCTTTTTGGGGAAGGAAAGAAGACGGAAGAGAATATCGAATTCACGCACGGTGAGTGCAATTTCCCGACCGTCCACATAGGCGGTATGCTCGTCCTCGTCCATGACAAGGTTGCCAAGCTCCAGCTTTTTGCTGCGGTTTATACCCGCGCGGCGGGCCACGGCGCGCACGCGAAGGATAAGTTCGGCCACGTCGAACGGCTTTACTATATAGTCGTCTATGCCAAGGCGATAACCCATCTGTTTGGAGGGCATATCGTCCAGCGCGGTCATAAAAATAACGGGTACGTCGCTGCCTGCCTCTCTTACGGCGGAGAGCAGCGCAAACCCGTCGGCCGCGGGCATCATTATGTCGGAAATTATCATGTCGAAATGCCGCTCGCCGAATTTTTCAATCGCCTCGGCACCGTCGCGGCAGGACGCCGCGTCATACCCCGCCGAAACGAGCGCAGAGCAGACTATTTTGTTGAGATTTACATCGTCTTCCGCAACGAGAATGTTAAGCATAAACCCACCCGACAAAAGCTTCTGCGGCATAAAAATATCCCGCGGCGCTTTTTATGTTTTTTCAGATTATATCCCCGCCGTGTAAAAAAAATGTTAACGCAAGGCCGACTTACTCAAATTTTTTCAAAAATTTTCTGAACACGTACATATTTATGCCCACGAGTACCGCAAGCACAACAAAGGCCGCGCCCAGCACGCCGCATACAGACCAGAATACGGCGGGATATTTTTCAATGAGCTCCGCTCCGCGCGCAATCACTATGAAGAACATAAGCACCACAAAGACCGCGCTGGCGGCTATCATAAGGGCGCGTATGGACTTGTTTTTGCGCTGAATGAAGGAAGTTATCTGCATTTTGTATTCCATAACCTTATCCGCGGGAATGGAATTTTTATCTATGGCGAGTATCTCCCTGTCCGAAAGTTTTTTCACTCTGACACCTGCCTTTCTGCGGAAAATATGCAATTGACCCGCACATATGCCGCAAATACTTTAATACAAGAATAAGCGCGGCAAATTTTTTGCCGCGCTTATATTATATACCATAGTTTAAAAGTTTGCAAGACAAATAATTTTTATGCAAGCTTACTTTAAGAACATTTTTAAAAGTTTTGCCTTGGACTTGGTGTAAGGTTGGTACCTTACCGCCATATCCACGCGCGTGGACTTATCCATTATCGACTTTTTGTGCGTGAAGCAGTCAAAGCCGTCCCTGCCGTGGTAGCTGCCCATGCCGCTTGCGCCGAAGCCGCCGAAGCCCATCTCTGAGGTTGCAAGGTGCATTATGGTATCGTTTATGCAGCCGCCGCCGAATGCGCAGCGCTCGGTGAGTCTGTCGGCAAACGCCTTGTCGGAAGTGAATACGTAGAATGCCAGCGGGTGCGGGTGTGAATTGATATCGGCAATGAGCGCGTTTTCGTCGGTATAGGTGAGCACGGGCATTATCGGGCCGAAGATTTCCTCGCCCATAACCGCGTCCTCGCGGGTGACGCCGTCCATTACGGTGGGAGCTATCCTCAGCTTATCCTCCTCCGTCTCCCCGCCGAACACAACCTTGCTCTCATCTATAAGGCCGCACAGTCTGTCGTAGTGCTTGCGGGTGATTATCTTGCCGTATGCGGGATTTTCCAGGGGGATTTTGCCGAACTGTTTTACAATCTCCTCCTTTACCGCCTCAATAAACTTATCCTTTACGTCGGCGTGCACCATGATGTAGTCGGGCGCAACGCACGTCTGACCGCAGTTGAGGTATTTGCCGAACACAATTCTCCTTGCCGCGAGGGCGATGTTGGCCGTTTTATCCACTATGCAGGGGCTCTTGCCGCCGAGTTCCAGCGTTACGGGAATGAGTCTTTCCGCCGCGTGGCGCATAACTTCCTTGCCTACGGCAACGCTGCCCGTGAAGAAGATTTTATCGAATGGCATATCCAGCAGCGCAGAATTTTCCGCTCTGCCGCCGAGCACGGTAGTGACGTGTTCGGGAGCGAACGCCTCCGCTATCACCTTTGCGAGCACCGCGCTGGTTGCGGGAGAGTACGCGGAGGGTTTTACGATTGCCGTATTGCCCGCGGCAACGGCGTCCACGAGCGGCTCCATGGCCAGCATGAAGGGGTAGTTCCAGGGGCTCATGATAAGCACGCAACCGTAGGGCGATTTTTTTACGTAGCTTTTGGCAATGGCCTGCGACATGGGCGTGGGCACCGTCTTTGTGCGCGCGAACGCGCGGGTATGCTTTATCATATAGCTGATTTCGGCAAGCGTCATGCCGACTTCGCACATATAGCTTTCGTAGGAGCTCTTGCCGAGATCCTCCTTGAGCGCGGCGCATATCTCCTCCTCTCTGGAAAGAATTACGCTCTTAAGCTTTTTCAGCGCGGCAATGCGCGCGTCCACGGGGAGCGTTGCCCCGCTTTCAAAGTATTTTTTCTGCTTTTCGAGAATTTCTGAAAAGTTTACGTTCATTTTTATTCTCACTCCTTGATGAGGTAATATATTTTTTCAAGCGCCCGCGCATTCATCAGACGGGGCACGGGATAGAGCGGGTTGGCCTCTCTGTCGGCATGTCTTGCAAGCTCGGGAATGTCTGCCTGCTCCACTTTGAGTTTTTTGGGTATGTTCATGCGCTCGTTGAGGTCCTCCACAAACTTCATGAACGTTTCGGCCGCATCCTCGTCGGAGGAAGTAGCTTCGGCAACGCCGCTTCTTCTTGCAAGGTCGGCAAGTCTTTTGCGGCAGTCAGCGCCGTAGTACCTGAGTACATACGGCAGAATTACGGCGTTTGCAAGGCCGTGCGGCGTGTTATACTTTCCGCCCAGAGAGTGCGCCACCGCGTGCACATAGCCCACGTACGATATGGTGAACGCAAGCCCCGCGCAGTACGCGGCGTACTGCATGCGCCTGCGTGCCTGTCTGTTCTGCCCGTCTGAATAGGCCGTATAAAGATTGGCGCGGATTGCGCTGACCGCCTCCACCGCCATATACCTTGTGAGTTTTGTGGTTGACCTGCCTATGTATGCCTCCACCGCGTGCGTGAGCGCGTCCATGCCCGTTGTGGCCGTGACTGCGGGCGGAAGTCCGACAGTCATTTCGGGGTCGAGTATGGCGTAGTGCGGAGCAAGGCAGAAGGAAATTATGGTGAATTTATCGCGCGTGACCGCGTCGGTAATTACTGCGGCGATAGTAGTTTCGCTGCCCGTGCCCGCTGTGGTGGGTACGGCTATGAACAGCGGAAGATGTCCGAAGACTTTGAGCACGCCGCGCATATCTTCAAGCGTCTTGTGCGGCTTTATGATAAGCGCGCCCGCACCCTTCGCGCAGTCCATAGCGCTGCCGCCGCCCACTGCAATCAGGCAGTCGCAGCCATCGGACTTATACAGCTTTGCGCACTCCTCGCAGTTGGCCGTGGTTGGGTTTGCTACCGTATCGGAGTACACGCTGTAAGCTATGCCGCGCTCCGAAAGGGCGCTCTGCAGAGAATTGCATATGCCTATTTTATACAGATTTTTATCGGTGACAATCAGCGCGTGCCTCTTGCCCTCCCTTTCAAGCAGTTCGGCAGCCTCCGCCATGCTGGAGAGCGGCTTGGGCTGACGGTAGGGAAGAAGGGGTATGGCCAGTCTGAATGCCGACTGGAACGCGCGGCAGTACAGCCTTTTGAACACGTTCATTTCAGGTCTGCGGCGCGCCTTTCCGCTTACAGAAGCAAGCAGCACGCACACCGTGAGCAGAAACTGCGCGGGATAGTACGTTCCCAGGCAGAGTATGCGGAAGGTATCGCCGCCGCCCGCAAAATTCCTCAGCGTGAGAAAGAAGTCGGACACGAAGAAGAGCGCCGCACCGAAAAAGGCGCATATGCGCACTTCCGCGGGAACCTGCCCGTCAAGCGCAACGCCCGCCGCTCTGCCCAGCATTATGCTGATTATAACGGCGTAGGCTATGACTGCGGGCAGAATTGCGCCGAAATCGTACGCGGGATAGAGCGTAAGCCACAGCACGGCGAACACTATCAGCGCCGCCGCGGGCAGCACCGTGCGCCAGCCAACGGAATTTACCGAGCAGAACGCCGCTATGTACAGAATGTGACCCGCGCCGAAGAGCGCCATACCGGCCACAAAGTTGAAATCTATGGCTATGTCTCCGCCGAGGCAGAGCGCGGCCGCGCCGAGCACCAGCCACTTAAATGCGGCGTAGCCCTTGTATCCGCGCAGCTGCGCAATGAGCGCAAAAACAAGCGCGCCGACAAAAAACAGTCCGCTTGCCGCAGCCTTCCACGCGGTTGTGGCGTAGTGAATATACAGTGCGGCGATTACCGTCATAAGCACAAAATATACCGCCGTCACCGCTGCAATTAACTTTCTTTCCTTCATAAGTATTCCTCGATTTGTCAATGCCTTTTTTGAAATCTTTTTAAATTCTATAAAAAATTTGTTGATTTGTCAACTGTTGACAGGCATATAATTTTGTCGGAATACGCGCGGCGGCAGGCAAAACGTGTCGCCTTATACACCGCCATTGTGCGCAGTCGGGGTAAAATTTATTCTTCCGCGAAAAATTTAAGACTTTGCCGCCTTAAAATGCAGAGATTTCGGAAAGAGCACAAAATACTGTTAGATTAGAATTTCAGTTTTTTATACAAAAGCGGCCGCGCATATTCCGCGCGGTCGCCTGCCGCTCAAATCGCGGCCTTGATTTTCAGATGTCGGTAACGTTGTCGCGCGGGGGCTGTTCCTTGCCGTCGCGCACAGCAAAATATATGTATACGGCCAAGCTGCACACGGCGTCCAGCACCATGGATATGCCCACAAACACCATCAGAAGGCGCGTGGTTGCAAACGGGTTGAAGATTATCACTATGCCCAGCACCGCACAGACAGCGCCTATCACCACGCCCGGTATCCACTCCCCGCCCGACTTGTATGCCTGGCGGCTGTCAATCAGTTTGAGCACGCTGTCCACAAGCAGCAGCAGTCCGAGCAGCACGGTGACCAGCTCCGCAATGAAGTCCGGGGAGATAATGAGAAGCACGCCCGCAGCCACTATGAATATATCCGTGATTATGTCGTAGGCGTGCACCTCCGTATCGGCCTTGAATCCGAGTATGAACCTCGTCAGCCCGCCGATTACCACAATAGCACCGGAAACATAGCACACTATTTTAAGCAGGCCCTGCGGAAATATGATGAACAGTATGCCTATGACCAGCATAACCGCCGCAATGGCCGCGCCAGCAATGTCAAGATTGCTGAAAAAATTTTTTAACTTTTTCATATTCCCTGCCGTGACGGGCAAGACGCTCTGAAAGGGCGCAAAAATGTCCGCCGCTGAAATTCTCTCACTTTTATATACACCGCCGCGGAGCGGCGGAAACAAAAAGCCGAAATTTTATCGGCCTGTTGTGCGATTTTGTGTAAATGCGCACAAATTGTACGGACTACTTTTTTGAAGATATAGCGCGGTATATCAGCGAAATGACCAGCAGCAAAAGCGCAATGACCAGGAAAATGCAGAAGAAAAACAGTAAAAATGCGCCGCACGCCATAACCCCGCCCGTAAACGCAGAGAGCAGGCCTTCATTCACCAGCGCAAGCACCACGTCCACCACGAGAAAGATAAAAAGATAGGCAACTATGCCCGAAAGAGCGCCCTTCACGTCCTCCCTGCTCAGCGTCATATGCAGCGCGATAAGGCTGCCCACAAGCAGAAAAACCCACCACTGCCAGGTGCCGATGTATGAGAACATAAGCACAAAAGACCGCCATATATGCCCCAGCGACGCGCCCGCGTCGCCTGCAAAGTCCACCGCCGCTATCTCCGCGGAAACGCCCGCAAACAACTCGGGCAGAAGAAGGTATAAAAGTCCCGCAAGTATGAGCGCGCCCACCAGCACGGGCGCAATGCCTATGAAAAAACAGCCGACCTTCTGGTAGAGATTGCGCGGGTTGTATGCGTGGTGCACATATCCCAGCGTTCCGTCCGAAGAGTTGAGCTGAAAGAACTTTATGTCCGTTATTCTGTGCCCGAAAATAAGGCACATCAGCGCGTGAGAGGCCTCGTGCACGGGCGTGCCGATAAAGCCCGTAGCGTAGCAGACCGCCCGCCCGCGGGAACCGAAGTTGCGGTAAAATGCGCCGTTGCACAGCGCTATTATCTTGCCGAACAGAAAAATCAGTCCCAGCGTGGCCACCATCTGCAATACAAAACTGAGTATAAAATTGCCGAAGTCCATCATCTTCCCCCGCGCGCATTTTTCGCGCCAGATTGCGCCGCAACCTGCGCGGCACGCTTCAATTGACGGCCATATATAGCCAAATCAACGCACTTTTAAGGTCTTATTGCCACTTTCATAACGCCGTCTCTGCCGCTTGCAAACAGCTCGTACGCTCGGGCGATGTCGCTGAGCGGAAAGGTATGAGTTATAAGCGGAGAAACGTCTATTTTGTTTTCCGAAATGAGCCGCAGAATTTCAGCGCAGTCACAGCCGTCCACTCCGCCAAATTTCAGCGTCAGATTTTTGCCGTACATCTCGGGCAATGGCAGGCTCTGCGCGCCCTCGTACAGCGCGGCTATCACCACGCACGCATTGGGACGGGCATACTTCCACGCCATTTCAAAAGTCTTTCTGTTGCCGCCGCATTCAAGCACTCTGTCGGCGCCGCCGCGCGGCATCGAAGATATTACCCGCGGCATATCCTCGGGGCAAACCACCTCCGCCTCGGGAAACATACGAGCCGCAAACTTTCGTCTGCCCGCGTTCTTTTCACATATTATGAGCCGTGAAGGCTTTTTAAGCCGCGCACACGCCGCCGCGCATACCCCCACGGGGCCGCCGCCGATTATCAGCACGCAGTCGCCCTCTTCCTGCTCAGAAATTTTCACTGCCCAGTATCCCGTGGCAAGCACGTCGCCTACAAACAGCGCGCGCTCGTCGGATACTCCGTCGGGTATCTTTGTAAGGCCCGTATCGGCAAACGGCACGCGGACATACTCCGCCTGCCCGCCGTCGATGCGGCAACCGAGCGACCAGCCGCCGTGTCTGTCCGTGCAGTTGTTCACATATCCGCGCCTGCAGAACCAACACTCGCCGCAGAACGTCTCCACGTTTACGCACACTCTGTCGCCGGGTACAACGTGCGTTACGGCGGAGCCGACCCGCTCCACCACGCCGACCATCTCGTGACCGACGGTAATGCCCTTTACGGCGCGCGGTATGGCGCCGCGCAGTATGTGCAGGTCGCTTGTGCATATGCTGGCAAGCGTAACCTTTACCACCGCGTCGCGCGGACCCAGCACACTGGGCACGGGTTTATCTCTGAGTTCGAACCTGCCGTTATCCACATAAGTATAGGCAAGCATTGGCAACCCCCTGATAGTAAATTGACCGCCATATATCCTTTAATTACTGCAATATTTTTTGTATCGGGTCAAAAATTACGGCTGTTACGCCCGTCGATGCAAGGAAAGTATATTTTTGCGTAACGGACAAAAAACACGGCAAAATGCGGCCGTAAATTGCCGCTTAAAGGGCGGAAAAATATCGTCAACATAATTTTAAAATACAAACCGCGTGCTGTCAACTGTTTTGCTTTTGATTGCCTGCACGCAAATTTTTGTCATATAAAAACAAGGTCGACCTATGCCGAAAAAGAAAAGGTTTACCGCACTGTAATTCAGCGCGCGACTTCGCGCGGCAAATTCATTTTTTATCACACACAACTTCTTTATCTGTACAAATCACGGCCACGCACCCACCACGCCGCGCAGATGGAAGGCAGTTCGCCATTTCAACGCAGAGCCGACTGCTCCTTTCCCCCTCGCTCTTTAAAAATTAAATCGCTGAAATTGAGCAGCTTATATTATTCCCGCCCACCCGCCATAAATTTTTTAAAAAACTTGCAAACATGGGGCAAAAACGCTTGTATTTTTGCATTTAGTTTTATATAATATTTAAGCGTTGACTAGGAAACCCTGTTTCAACGCAAAAAAATCAATATTGGGGCGTCGCCAAGCGGTAAGGCAACGGACTCTGACTCCGTCATTCGGGTGTTCAAATCACTTCGCCCCAGCCAAAGCACTATATATTGTGGTTTGTAGGCATTACAGACACAATTATAGTGCTTTTTTCTTGCCTTTACGGCGCTATTTTATGCGTAAAAAAGCCCGTTTTTCGGCTGAAAAGCTGAATTCATTCAGATTTTGGGAACTTTTGGGAATTTTTCCGGGAACTTTTCAGGGCTTTTTAAGGCTCATTTTTTGTTCCCGTTTTTCGTCCTAAAATTCATAATTTACCTTCTCGGCTTCGGCCTTTATGTACTCGTCGGAATAGGTCGTATATCCCCTGTCTACCGCAGAAGTTTTAACGTCCTTGTCGAACGAATGACCGTCCCACAGCATCACAACTTCCTGGTTGACGCCGGCTTCCTTGCACCTCGTTATAAAGGTGTATCTCAGCTCGTGCGGGTGATGATTGGGAAATAACCGCTTCAAAGTGGTGGCAACAGTCCTCGGATTTGTATCGCGCGCCCTGTCAAAATCTACATAGCGCATAACCCTTCTGAATACCGGCGTGAACGGTATTTTTCGGATTGTCACGTTTCGTCCCATGCGTTCCTTGCTCGTTTCGCACTCAAGCATACTATCTTCCGTAATCTTTATGGATTTAAGCTCGCTCTGCCTCAGTCCGAAGTATAAAAGCACTAAAAGAGCCGAACTCGCGGCATTGTCCTGCTTCTGAATGCAGAAGTCCACAAGCGTCCTCTCTTCGGCCTTGGTGAAAGCCGTGCCTTTCTTGGTTTCGCGGTAGGGCAGTACAATCTTCTTCATAGGCGACTGAATTTTATAGTCTTCTGCCGCCATGTCGAATATGCAGGTGAGTTGCAGTTTGAGCTTTTCCGCCGTGCGGTGCCTGCCCCTGTCTATGAAGCTGAACAGATAATCCTGTATCATGGGGCGTGTAATTTCGCCTATGCCGTAGCTGCCGAAAGCAGGCTTTAAATTTACGTTGTAAGAGCGCAGGTATTCCTTATATGTGGTAGGCTTTGTGGTGCGCTGCTTTATCTTCAGCCAGTTCTCCGCGCACTTGGCAAAAGTTATCCTTCTGCCTAAGTACGAATGAGACTGTTCGGCGCTTTGCTCCGACTGGCTCTGCTGAGGCTTGTCGTACGCCTCGTTGAACTTCTCTATGAATTTGTTTCTCATAGTGTCAAAGTCAACCGAAGCAACTTCTATCCTCTTGCCGTCGCGGCGATAACGTGCCTGGAACATGCCTTTGTAGTAGCGGTATTTGATATATAAGTTGTTGTACCTGAAAATGTTTCTTATCGGTGCAGCCATTTCTGAAATCTCCTTTTTAGTGAATTTCAAAACGCCCGATTTTTTCTCTCTGTCCTTTTTCTGTCCTTGGTTTAAAAGTTTTCTGATATTGTTTTCGCCGATGCTGTTGCTTGCTATTTTTAAAATAGTTGCAATGTGCTCGTCGGCGTCCGGACGTAAAGATACGTCCTTAATCAGTTTTGTTAAATTCTGTAATTCTCGTTCTGTCATTTCCTCCTTAAAGCGGTTATTGTAAAGGGTTACAGCCGCAAATGCAATCTCCTGTAATTATTCGATTTTTGATAGGCAGAAATCGTTCTGCCGCTTAAGCATTTTAAGTATAACCCCTGATTTGCCAAAAAGATAGCTTCTCCGCGTTGACAAAACCGCAACTTTTGTTGACAAAACAGCACTAAAATTGCGGTTCAACACTTATTTAGCAATGTTAATACTAATTTATGACAACTTATATTATCATAGATTGCCTATGTACATTGCGTACTTCTGACGTATGCGGATGCGTTTGTACTTAATCGCAAATATCGTCATTCCTAATGCAAGCGCTGCCTGTGATTGATTCATACCGCTCAAGTAACAATTCAATGTCGCAAGTTCTGCATCGTTGAGGTTCATAGCGGCAAGTAGTTTATCTGCCTTATCATAGTCAACCTCTTTATTTTCAAAGCAGTCTTTTGGATCGGGAATGTCGTGCTTATTGTGAGTAAACTCAATCTGTCTGTTCCTTGCTATCTTTCTGCGGTAGTGTAGGAGAACTTTATCCACTTCACGATAGCATGCTTTCTTAATCGTAATTACCTTTCCTTTTCTGTCGATTCCGTATTCATCACTTACTTTCATTCCTTTGAACTCAAGTAAAAAGCATATTGCAATCTGTGCATAGTCGTAACCATCAGAGATTATGTAATCACGTTCATTCATATGGTGCATATCCTTGACAAGTCCGTTGTATAACTTTTCCACGACTTCATAGTCGAATGAATTTGCATTGCGAAGTACCTGCAACGCAATCATTTCACCCATAAGTTTAACGTTATTGTCAAAGATAGGTTCGGCGAAGAGTTCGCCTTCGTTTTTATACTTACCATCCGAGAATTTAGTAACAAGCATCTTCATATGTGATACCTCCGAGAGATTATTTTTGCCTTTTTCGGGCAAGAGGCGGGGGTAGCACCGGCCGGTAAAAAGTATTAAGTTTCGCATAAAAATGCGTAAGTCAACGGGACAAAGCCAAAATCGTTGACGTATAAGGCCCTTAAATGGCTCTGTAACGCCAAAGAGATAGTAGAGTAGTGAAATCTATCGAGGAAACACAAACAAACGTTTGTAGGTATAAATAACAACGATTTTGCGGCCGTTTACTTACGCGAGGCCTGTGCTAAACTGAGCCTCCCG
>ERZ1090862.361-NODE-361-length-20309-cov-7.351881_pt1 | contig 20309 bp, 18 predicted proteins | sample MGYA00478481_ERZ1090862 | MGnify/ENA primary metagenome ERZ1090862 (study PRJEB33644, sample SAMEA5815745) | chicken gut metagenome | biome: Chicken; feature: Gastrointestinal Tract; material: Caecum | place: Ireland | collected 2019-01-01 | study: A study of the... | reverse complement strand
GTAGCATTGCAGATTGTATTTAAAACACTTACATCATAACTCTTTTCAGAAATAATTTCAACTAAATCTTTAAATTTATTGTAATTAAATGTCGTCTGGGAAACGATACAGATTTTTTCATTTTTGTCAGGAGAAAAATTTTCAGCATCCGAAGCGTTCTGTATCACAGACACTTTATCTCCCGCCCATCCGCGGATCCCCATCACTTCCGGATGTTCCGGGTTTCCGATGATCACGATGTATCTCCCCTGAGCGCTCTGCTCCCGGACGATATTGTGGATCTTTTTGACAAAAGGACAGGTAGCGTCCACGATCCTGACATTTTTTTCATTCAGGCTGTCATAGATCCTTTTCTCGACGCCGTGGGAGCGTATGATCACAGTTCCTCCCGAAAGCGCATCCAGATCTTCCTCTGATCTCAGGACGCGCACACCCTTTGCCTCCATATCCTTGATCACCTCTTCGTTGTGGATGATCGGACCATAGGTGTAGATCTGCTCGTTCCCGCAATTCTCCACCTGTTCATAGACTGTCTCGACAGCCCGCTTCACGCCGAAGCAGAACCCCGCCGTCTTCGCTTTGATCACTTTCATCTTACCAAAGCCTCCCGTTATCTGCAGTAACCGCAGATCTCATCAACGACCTGCTGTATCGTCATGTCCGAGCTGTCCACAAGGATAGCGTCCTCCGCTTTCTTAAGCGGAGCGATCTCTCTTGTCATATCGCGTTCATCCCGTTCTCTGATATCACGGGCGATCTCATCCAGACTGCAGTCTGTCCCCTTTTCCTTCAGCTCATCATATCTGCGGCGGGCTCTTGTCTCCACGCTGGCGGTAAGATAGATCTTGACATCTGCATTGGGAAGGATATTCGTTCCGATATCCCTTCCGTCCATGATCACATCCTTCTCTCTTGCCAGAGAGCGCTGAAGCTCCAGGAGCTTCTCCCGCACTTCCGGGATCGCGGATGTCTTTGATGCCATATTGCCTACTTCTTCGGTGCGGAGCATACCGGTCACGTTCTCCCCGTTCAGATAGATCTGCTGGACACCATCCTCATATCCGATAGTGACCTCCGCGTCCCTGCACGCCTCCGCCACTGCCTGCCGGTCCTCCGGATCTGCCTTTTTCTTCAGAAAATGGATCGCAAGTCCTCTGTACATCGCACCTGTGTCCACATAGATATATCCTTTCTTCTTCGCCACCAGCTTCGCGATAGTGCTCTTTCCCGCGCCTGCGGGCCCGTCGATCGCTACATTGTATCCCATCTGTCTCTCCTCCGTAAATCTAGATTCCTTTCTCCCCTCATTCTCCCCCTGCGTTTACGCCCGCCAGATATCCGGTGGACCAGGCGATCTGCAGGTTATAGCCTCCGGTCACCGCATCCAGGTCCAGCACTTCGCCTGCGAAGTACAGGCCTTTCACCAGCTTCGACTCCATGGTCCCGGGGTCGATCTCTTTCACGGACACGCCGCCCTTCGTGATGATCGCCTCACTGTATCCTCTGAGTCCGGTCAGCGTCATGGTAAAGTCCTTGATCAGCCGGACGAACCGGCTTCGCTCCTCCCGGGTAATCTCATTGACCTTTTTCTCCTCCGGTATCCCGGAAAGTTCCACCATCACAGGCTTCAGTTTTGCAGGAAACAGGCTGTCCACTGCATTTTTGAACTGCCGGTTGCGGCTCGCCTCAAATTCCCGCAGAACTCTCTTGTCCAGCTGTTCTTCGGTCAGGGCCGGCTTCAGGTCGATATGGAGCGTAAGTTCCCTCTCCTTGAGCCGCTTTCCCACGATACTGCTGGCACTCAGGATGACCGGACCGGTCACTCCGTAATGGGTAAAGAGCATTTCGCCGAACTCTTCATACAGCTTCTTTCCGCCGTCCGTCACCCGGATCTCGATGTTGCGCAGAGACAGCCCCATAAGTTCTCTGGCATACCACTCTTTCACTTCCATCGGGACAAGGGAGGGGGACAGATCCGTCACCCGGTGTCCGCACTCCCGGGCAAAACGGTATCCGTCTCCCGTGGAACCTGTCGATGGATAGGAGATTCCTCCCGTAGCGACGATCACAGCGTCCGCCTGTATCTGCTCCCCGCCGGCAGTCTCAACGCCCGATGCGCGCCCGTCTTCGCACAGGATACGCTTCACCTCTGTTTCGAGAGACACCTGTACGCCCAGCCTCCGCATCTCACGGCTCAGGGCGCTGATCACATCGGAAGAATGATCTGAGACAGGGAATACCCTGCCGCCTCTCTCCACCTTTGTCTTCACACCCAGCTCTTCAAAAAACTCGACGGCCGCTTCATTCGTGAAGCTGTAAAATCCGCTGTACAGAAATTTCGGATTGCTCACAACTGCCGGAAAGAGTTCCTCCACATCCGCGGCATTGGTGATATTGCATCTGCCTTTTCCTGTGATGAACAGCTTCTTCCCAAGTTTCTCATTCTTTTCCAGAAGGCGGACCTTCCTGCCGCTGCGGGCGGCAAAAACAGCCGCCATCATTCCCGCGGCGCCTCCGCCGATCACGATCACACTGCTCATTCGCTGTCTCCGCCTTTCTTCTTTTCTTCATCTTCCTGTCCTCCTACGGACACGGTGCCGCTTACAGGGTTCAGTTCATCTCCGCTGTACACCTGATATTCGCCCCAGATCTTTTCCAGCATCTCCAGAGTGCTGACGACTTCCTTCTGCTTCTTCATGCAGAGCGCCACGATCAGCGCGTTCACAACACTGAGCGGTGCCACAAGAGAATCCACGATAGACGCCATATCGCTGCGGGCGATCAGGTTGCAGGAAGAATACAGATTCATGGGCGAATGGATGCTGTCCGTAAGCGTGATCACCTTCGCCTTCCGGTTGCTGGCGAACTCCAGTGCCTTCAGCGTCCTCATAGAATAACGCGGAAAACTGATCCCGATGATCACGTCCTCCTCCCCGATCCGGATGAGCTGCTCAAAGATCTCACTGGAACTGTTCGTATTTACCGCAGTGACATCCTCGCAGACCAGATTCAGATAAAATGTCAGGAACGACGCCAGGGGGGCGCAGCTCCGAATCCCGATCACATAGATCTTTCTTGCATTCAGTATCGTATCAATGGCAAGATTGAACGCTTTGTGATCGATCGCCGCGAGCGTGAGCTTGATCTTTTCTATATCGGACTGAAGCACTGTCTCGAGGATCTCACTCTGGCTGATCCTCCCGTAAGTCACTTCCATCCTCTGGATCGAGTTCAGCTTATTCCTCACCAGTTCTTCCAGCGCCTTCTGGAATCCCGGGTACCCTTTGTATCCCAGCTGTGTGGCGAACCGGACCACAGTGGACTCACTGACTCCCACGATCTCGCCCAGGCGGGCTGCGGTGAGAAAGACAGCTTTGTCATAATTCTGGCAGACATAGTCGGCAAGCCGTTTCTGTCCCTTGCTCATCTTATCGTATTTCGCCTCGATCCTGGCAATTAATTCATTCGTACTGTTTTCTGTTACTTCCATCACTTCATTCAGTTCCTTATTCCTACTATTTTTCAAACCGGTCTGGTATACTCTCTCAGCCATTTTCGTTCTTCTTCCGGCAGACGAGGACCGATCAGCTCATATACCTTTGCGTGATAGGCATTGAGCATGGCGCGTTCCTCCACGGACATCAGCTCCGGCAGGACCGCATCAAGATCGATCGGGACAAACGTGAGGATCTCAAAGTGCATAAACTGCCCATACTGGTTCTTCTCATCCTCCTGCACCAGAAGTTCATTCTCCAGCCTGATCCCGTGCGAATCCTCAATATAGACGCCGGGCTCATCCGTGATCACCATGTTCTTCTCCAGCACCGGCGCAGGTGTCCTGCCCTCGCGCCACCGGAAATTGATCGGAGCCTCGTGGATATTCATAAGATATCCCACGCCGTGTCCTGTGCCGTGATTGAAGTTCAGGCGCTCCTTCCAGAACACTTCCCTGGCGATGCAGTCCAGATTCGCGCCTGTACATCCATGCAGGAACACCGTATTTGCAAGGCGCAGCATCGCTCTTGCCACGATCGTAAAATGCTCCTTTTCCTCCCGGCTCACGCTGCCCAGAGCCACTGTTCTCGTGATATCCGTGGAGCCTTCCCAGTAGTGTCCGCCGGTATCTGTGAGAAGCAGCTTTCCTTCCTGAAGTTCCGCATCCGTCTCCGGCGAAGCACTGTAGTGTACGATCGCGCCGTGCTCTCCAAATGCACTGATAGGCTCAAAGCTTGCACCCAGATATCCTTCCTGCTGCGCACGGAACTCTTCCAGTTTCGCAGCCGCGGATCTCTCCGTCATGGGGATCTTCCCTGCATTCTTCTTCAGCCAGTACATGAATCTCGTGTGGGCGGTCCCATCCTTCAGATGTGCTTTTCTCAGATTGTCTGCTTCCGTATCATTCTTTCTGGATTTCATCAGTATCTGCGGATTCTGTGCCTCCACGATCTCAGCTCCTGCAGGAATATTGCTGTAGAGTGCGTAGCTGGTGCTCTCCGGATCCAGCAGCACCCTGTCTCCTTCTCCGAATCCGCGGACAGCTTCATAGATTCCGTCATAGGGACGGACTGCAACACGATTCTCCCGAAAGGAATCCATGATCTCATCCGAGAACTTCTCTCTGTCGGCAAACAATTCCACACGTTCCTTATAGATCAGGGCATAAGCAAGCACCAGCGGACAGTATGCCACGTCATTCCCTCTGATATTCAGCATCCAGGCAATATCATCCAGGCTGGAGAGCACCTGTACATCCGCATGTTCTTCCGCTATTTTTTCTCGGACACGGGCGAGCTTGGAAGCTGTACTCTCCCCGCTCCAGCGGGTGTCGAGCAGAAACGCTTTTTCCCGGGAGATGGGCGGCCTGTCCTTCCACACGCAGCCGGCAAGATCATGCTGGCAGATCAGCCTTCCATTCTTCTTCCTAACAATTTTCTCATACTTTCTTCCCTCGCCAAGCCCTACTGTCCTTCCGTCGAACCCAAGCGTGCCTCCCTCCGGGAGCTCTTTTTCAAGGAACTCTTCGATCGTATCCACTCCGGGCTCTCCCATCTTATACAGTACAACCCCTGTACCCTTAAGCTCCTTTTCCGCCTGGATAAAATATCTGCCGTCTGTCCACAGCCCTGCCTTTTCCGCAGTAAACAATGCCGTTCCGGCAGAGCCGGTGAATCCGGTCAGAAACTGCCGCGCCTTGAAGTACTCTCCCACATATTCGCTGTGGTGATAATCTGCCGTGGGGACAAGATAGATATCAATCCCCTCCCGCAGCATCTCTCGGCGCAGCGCATCTATTCTCTCAGAAATTTTCACTGCAAAAGTCCTCCTGTCAGTAAAATCACATTCCTATGATACCACTAAAGTATTTCCAGCACAAACAAATTTCATAAAAAATGCAGAGCCCTCTTTTTCAGGCTCTGCATTGAGTTTCTGCTGTCTTTGATCTTGCGGCTACACCGGATAAGCCCCGTTTTCTGTGTCGGCTACCGTCTCGTCCACCTTGGTCTGCTGCGCCTCTCTGTACTTAAAGAAATCGACTGCGACCTGCGGGAACAGCGCATAGGTGAGCACGTCTTCATCCTGCCGGATCCATCTCTCGCACTCTTTGCGGAGCGTGTCCAGTTCATTCGGGATAAGATCCGCCGGACGGCATGTGATGATTTCGGCATCCTCACCCAGGATCTTCTTCTGCAGTTCCTTGTTCACCGGTTTGACTGTTGCGCCGTATTTGCCCGCAAGAATATCCTTCGTCTCCTTCGTGGCGACCTTATAGCGTTCTCCCATAAGGACATTGAGCACCGCCTGAGTACCGACGATCTGAGAGGACGGGGTGACAAGCGGAGGCTCGCCCAGGTCCTTCCTCACGCGCGGCACTTCCTCCAGCACCTCATAGAAGCGGTCCTCCGCCCCCTGCTCTTTAAGCTGGGACGTCAGGTTGGAGAGCATTCCTCCCGGCACCTGGTAAAGAAGCGTCTTGATATTCACGCCAAGGTTCTTCGGATTCAGCAGACCGCTCTTGAGCGCGTCGTCCCTGATCGGCCGGAAGTAATCCGCGATTTCTGCCAGAAGGTTCTGATCCAGCCCTGTATCATAAGGCGTCCCCTTAAAGGTCTCCACCATCACCTCTGTGGCCGGCTGGGATGTGCCGAGGGCAAAGGGCGAGATCGCCGTGTCAATGATGTCCGCCCCCGCTTCCACCGCTTTCATGTAAGTCATAGACGCCACGCCGGACGTATAATGGGTATGCATCTCGATCGGGATATCGACCGCCTCCTTCAGTGCAGACACAAGTTCTGTCGCCTGGTAGGGGCAGAGAAGTCCCGCCATATCCTTCACACAGATTGAATTGGCACCCATGTCCTCGATGCGCTTTGCCAGATCCACCCAGTAGTCCAGCGTGTAGGCATCTCCCAGGGTATAGGACATTGCCACCTGGGCATGCGCCTTCTCCTTATTCGCCGCCGTGACCGCTGTCTGAAGATTCCTGATATCATTCAGACAGTCAAAGATACGGATGATGTCGATCCCGTTTGCGCAGGATTTCTGGACAAAATATTCCACTACGTCATCTGCATAGGGACGGTATCCGAGAATGTTCTGTCCACGGAACAGCATCTGCAGCTTCGTATTCTTGAAGCCGTCGCGGAACTTTCTCAGTCTCTCCCAGGGATCCTCCTTCAGAAAGCGCAGGGAAGCGTCGAAAGTAGCTCCGCCCCAGCACTCGACCGCGTGATAACCGACTTTGTCCATCTTGTCGACGATCGGGAGCATCTGCTCTGTCGTCATCCTGGTGGCGATCAGAGACTGATGTGCATCACGAAGGATCGTCTCCGTTATTTTAACCGGTTTCTTTTCTATTTCTGCCATATATTTCTCCTCCATTTTTCTACTTAACGCCAAAGATCGCCATGAATGTTCCTGCTACGACCGCGGTCCCGATAACCCCGGCAACATTCGGTCCCATCGCGTGCATCAGAAGGAAGTTGGTCGGGTCAGCCTCTGCCCCCACCTTCTGCGACACACGGGCTGCCATCGGAACGGCGGACACTCCTGCCGAGCCGATCAGCGGATTCACCTTGCCTCCGGTTGCCCAGCACATGAGCTTTCCAAAGAGGACGCCGGCAGCCGTTCCGAATGCAAAAGCGATCAGACCCAGGAATACGATCTTAAGCGTGTCCCAGTTCAGGAACGCCTCCGCGCTGGTCGTCGCGCCTACGGATGTTCCCAGCAGGATGACTACGATATACATAAGGACATTCGCAGCGGTATCTGTCAGCTGTCTCACGACGCCGGATTCCTTGAACAGATTGCCGAGCATCAGCATTCCCACAAGAGGAGCCGTCGTCGGAAGGATCACGCATACCACGATCGTAATGATGATCGGGAACAGGATACGCTCCAGCTTGGACACCGGACGGAGCTGCTCCATCTTGATCTTGCGCTCTTTCTCCGTGGTGAGCAGCTTCATGATCGGCGGCTGGATGATCGGGACTAGGGACATATAGGAATATGCCGCAACTGCGATCGGTCCCAGGATCGCAGTCTGCTCCAGTTTTCCTGCAAGGAAAATGGATGTCGGCCCGTCAGCGCCGCCGATGATCGAGATCGCTGCGGCCGCCTTGTCAGAGAATCCCATCGCCATAGCTCCCAGATACGCGGCAAAGATGCCGAACTGAGCAGCGGCTCCGAGGAGGAAGCTCTTCGGGTTTGCGATGAGCGGTCCGAAGTCCGTCATGGCGCCGACTCCAAGGAAGATCAGAGAGGGCAGGATCGACCACTCGTCAAGTACATAAAAGTAATAAAGAAGTCCGCCTGTTCCGTTCGACGCTTCTTCCGGGCTTATGATAATATCCGGATAAATATTGACAAGAAGCATGCCGAAGGCGATCGGGACAAGCAGAAGCGGCTCAAAGCCGTGCCTGATTGCCAGATAGAGGAAGATGCAGGCGACCCCGATCATGATCAGGTTTCCCCAGGTCAGGTTCATGAAAGCGGTCTGCTCCACAAGATTCCCCAGTGTATTTGAAATATATTCCATTCTTCAAACCTCCCGGAAATAACTAGTTTAACGTTGCGAGTACTGCTCCTGCCTCAATGGAATCTCCTACCTGCACATCAATGCTGGCGATGGTTCCCGCTTCCGGGGCAACGACCGGGATCTCCATCTTCATAGCCTCGATCACGACCACTGTGTCTCCCGGCTGAACACTCTGTCCTACTGTTGTGGGGATCTGATAAACTTTGCCTGCCGCTCCCGCTTTCACCTGGATTCTGCCCGCGCCGGCCGCTCTCGGGGCCGGAGCTGCTGGAGCTGCTTTCGGGACCGGCGCCGGAGCCGGAGCTGCCGGGGCTGCCGGGGCTGCGCCTGCGCTTTTTTCTTCCACTGTCACATCATACACATTTCCGTTTACTGTAATCGTATAATTCTTTATCATCTTCCAATCCTCCTGGTCAATTCCATTTATTTGATTTTCTTCTCCTGATCGAACGTACGATGAATCCGTCTGCGGAAGTTCCTTCCGCCGCTGCGACTGCCGCCGCGATCACTGCCGTAAGTTCCATATCATCTGTCAGATCCACTTCTGCGGCCTCTTCCTGTATTCCGCCGGGAATCTCCCCAGCTGTCTCGGGCCTGCCCGCCGCTTCCGGATGTTTTCTGAACTTCTTCTCAAGTACCGGAATAAATTTCAGCAGCCAGATCACAAAGCTGAGGAAGATCAGCACGACAAAGACCGTCCCCATGCCGAGGACTGTATTAAGCCCTGCCTTCTGAAGGATCTCCCCCGTTGAATACTCCGCGTTAACCGTAAGGCTTTCCATATTCATTTTATCGTCAAAGGAAATCTGGATCGTGCCGTTTCTCTCCTCAAAATCCGCCTCAAGGATCAGGTCCACGCCGTCGTTGGTTTCCTTCGCCTCACAGCCGCCGATACTGACAAGCGGACCACACTCCTCCACCCCTGCTCTCCAGGCGCTGATCATTGAGAGGAAATCTTCTCCGCTGACCGGGAGACCTACCTGCAGGAGCGTCAGATTCAGCTCCAGATCGGACATATTTTCAAAATTCTCAAAGTTCTCTTCCGTCATGCCGCTGAAATTCTGCAAAAGGTACGACGCATACTGCTCCAGTTCGGTTTCATCATAATCCAACGCACTGGTTTTGCCGCATCCCGTGAAGCTGAGCACGAGGACAAGAATGAGTGCCAATAAACTGATCTTTTTCTTCACTTCGCCTCACCTCACTAAACCGTACCGTGTTTCTTATCCGGGCGGTCTTCTCTCTTCGTGAACAGCATCTCAAATGCGCCGATCACATATTTTCTTGTATCCGAAGGATCGATGACCGCATCCACATATCCTCTTCCCGCCGCAGATTCCGGGCTGGACTGAAGTTTTCTGTAAGCGTCCGCTTTCTCCTTAAGCGTCGCCGCATCCGCATCTGCATACATGATCCTCGCCGCAAGATCCGCATCCATCATGCCGATCTCCGCATCCTGCCACGCATAGACCATATCCGCGCCGAGCGACCTGCTGTTCATCGCGGTATATGCGCTTCCATACGCTTTTCCGATGATCACATTCACTTTCGGCACCGTGGCATTGGAAAAGGCGTAGATCATCTCTGCCGCCGCTTTCGCTATATTCTTCTCTTCTTCCACCGTCGCCGCATATCCCTGTACATTGGTCAGTGTAAGCACCGGGATTGAGAACGCATCGCAGAAGTTCACAAAGTCTGCAGCCTTCCTGCATCCGTCTGCTGTGAGCACAGGATCAAAGGAAGCCTCTTCCTCCCCCTCTGCGCCATAGACCTTCGAGCGGTTCGCCACAGCTCCCACCGTCATTCCATTCAGCCGGATAAAGCCCGTGACCATCTCACGCGCGTGATCCTTCTTCGTCTCAAAGAACAGATGATTATCCGAGATCTGCGCAAGTACTGCAGCGGCGTCCTCCACTGCACCGGCAAGTTCCGGGCAGAGACGGTTCAGGTCATCCGTGCACTCCTCATAGGAATGGTCATCCTCATAATTTGCCGGAAGCATGCACACCAGAGAACGGATCTGTCCGAGGATCTCCTCCTCTGTCCCGATCCCGTCTACAAGACCGCTCCTGCTCTGGTACACGGCGTCTGATGTATCGCACCTGGAGATCTCATTTCCCTCCAGCGCATTCGGAGAATTCACGAAGAGCTTTCCTTCCTCCTTCTCCATAAAAGTAAAGTCCGTCAGTCCGGGGACAACCGCCAGGCCGCCGCCGCATCTGCCGAATACTGCAGTGATCTGAGGCACCACACCGGACGCCATCGCCTGCCTGCAGTACAGTCCGCCGAACGCCTCCAGGGCATCTGTCGCCTCCTGAAGCCTCAGGCCCGCGCAGTCGATCAGTCCGATGACCGGTGCGCCCATCTTCATCGCCATATCATAGATATGGATGATCTTTTTCGCATGCATCTCACCCATTGAACCATTGAGCACAGATGGGTCCTGGCTGTACACATATACCAGATTGCCGTCGATCACTCCGTATCCGGTGATGACACCGTCCGACGGAGCCTTCCTTTCCTGCAGGTTGAAATCTGTGTTCCGCGCAGTCACAGCGCCGCCGATTTCAACAAAGCTCCCCTCATCAAGCAGAAGGCTTATCCGTCTGCCTGCCGAGTTTCCTGTTGCGTTGTAGCTCATATTCCAGCCCTCCATTTCATGTATTTGTTTGTGCAGGAGTACTAATTTTTCCTGCATGAAACCAAATTTTTCACCTATTTTAGTATATAACAGCGGAAATTGATTTTCAATTCCCACCTTCACTCAGCACCCTTTTTTCACAGAAGATTCAAAGACAAAAAAACGGAGGATCCTGCAGCGCTCTGTCCGGACCACCAAAGATCCTTCTGGGCACCGCGGGAATCCCCCGTCGGAAATCAGTCTCTATTCTGTTTTATCGCGGGGCCCTTCCCCGCCGCCCGGATCAGACCTGCTTTCTGTTGCGGTACTGTACCGGTGTGATATTATACATCTTCTTAAATACTCTGTTAAAGTGCTCTACATTCTGGTATCCCACAGACTCCGCGATGCTCTCCACTGTCGCACTGCTGCTCTTCAGCATGGCGCGCGCTTTCTTCATCCTCACCTTTTTCAGGATATCTCCGAAGGTCATTCCGGATTTCTCCTTGATATATTTGGAGAGATACGGCTTGGAGAGGAAGAACTTCTCCGCCAGGTCATCCAGCGTCACATCCTTATAATTTGCATAGATATAGTTCGTGATCTCAAGAAGCCGCTCATCCTTATCTACATCGGATTCCGCGATTTCCTTCACCTTGTTCACTGCGACGACAAGAGCCTCTATGGATGCCTTGATGATATCGGCATCAATGCCAACGCCCCAGTAGCGCTTCTTATTGCAGACCACGCCGACATACGCCACCGCTCTGGAAGAAGATCCTTTTGTGAGGGAGTGCTCTTCATAAAATGCCAGTTCATAGCTTACGTCAAAGTAATGCTTGATGGCATTGCTCACCGCATCCAGGCGGCCGTTTCCGACGCCTGTGATCTTCAGAGCGTTTCCATTGTGATGGATCGTCGCCTCCGCAACGATGCCGTCCTCCTGTTTGAAGTGGCACTCGTCAACCGTAAATACAGGCTTTGAGTTGATATAATGATCCTCGAAGATCCGGTATACAAGATCTGGAGTGAGCTCTTTATGCGCTTTGTCGGAAACGTCTTTGACAAGATATCCGACCTCTTCCTTCATCTTCTCCGGGAGGCTGATTCCGAAGCTCTGCTTCAGGATGTAGTTCACGCCGCCCTTTCCGGACTGGCTGTTGATTCGGATGACGTCGGAGTCATATCTTCTTCCAACATCCTGCGGATCGATCGGAAGGTACGGAACGGTCCACTTATCGCAGTTATGTTCCTCTCTCCATGCCATGCCTTTTGCGATCGCATCCTGATGAGATCCTGAGAACGCAGTAAATACCAGTTCTCCTGCATATGGCTGGCGCGGGGATACCTTCATCCTCGTCACACGCTCATACACCTCGACGATATCGCTCATATTGGAGAAATCCAGCTTCGGGTCCACTCCCTGGGAGAACATGTTCATCGCAAGAGTGATGATATCCACATTACCGGTACGTTCACCGTTTCCGAACAGAGTTCCCTCGATCCTGTCGGCACCTGCGAGGATTCCAAGCTCAGCGTCACTGATGCCTGATCCGCGGTCATTGTGCGGATGCAGGGAAAGGATCACGCTGTCTCTGTGGAGCAGATGCTTGTTGAAATATTCTACCTGGCTTGCGAATACATGGGGCATCGCGTTCTCAACAGTAGTCGGCAGATTGATGACCGCCTTGTTGTCCGGAGTCGGTTTCCAGATATCAAGCACCGCGTTGCAGACCTCAAGAGCGTAATCAACCTCTGTACCCTGGAAGCTCTCAGGGCTGTACTCAAAGGTAAAGTTTCCTGTTGTCTCATCGGCAAGTTTCTTTAAAAGCTCCGCCCCGTCTGTGGCGATCTTCTTGATCTCTTCCTTATTCTTTTTGAACACCTGCTCCCTCTGGGCAACAGAGGTTGAATTATATACGTGGATGATAGCATGCGGAGCGCCCTTCACCGCCTCAAAAGTTCTCTTGATGATGTGCTCCCTCGCCTGCGTCAGCACCTGGATCGTCACATCGTCCGGGATCATATTCTGCTCGATCAGTGTTCTCAGGAACTGGTATTCTGTCTCAGATGCAGCCGGGAATCCGACCTCAATCACCTTAAATCCGACATCCACAAGAAGCTGGAAGAACTCCAGTTTCTCATCCAGGCTCATCGGCTCGATCAGCGCCTGATTACCGTCACGCAGGTCAACGCTGCACCAGATCGGCGGCTTGTCAATGGAATCCTTTCTCACCCAGTCGTAGCACGGCTCAGGCGGCATAAAATAAGTCTTTTCGTATTTTTCCCAATTTCGCATAGCTGTATGTCTCCTTATATTTAATCAATTTAGTTGCTTTATTTTATCCTCACTTATACTATCATACGTTTCAGATAGTTACCAGTGGTAAAATTAATCAGTTGGCTTGATCTTTTTTAATCTTTCGCGTTTCATGCAGCATCCTCATCCTGTCAAAAACCGATATGCGGGTGCTCACACTCACATCCTATTCTGTCCATTCAGGAAGAAACGGCTTCTGGTATAGGAAAAGCATATGGAAAAATCCCTCTCCCGGACACTCTCCGCCGCGGTGACCGGATACTCCCGGATCGTCTCCCCCTCCAGACGGTAGACGATCTTTCCAAGCGTCTCCCCCTCTTCCACAGGCGCCGCCACGCTCTCCGGCACATCATACTCCACGGTCACGTCCTCCCCGCTTTTCAGCAGAACCCGGAAAGGTGCAGACTCCGCAGCCATTTCCAGACGGGCCGGAGCCGCGGACGGGAATCCGTCTGACGCACCGTTCTCCACTTTCAGAGAAATCTGCTCCGGCTCAGCCCCGATCTCCCGGTAATGATAATTCTCCAGAGCATACTCCATCAGTTTTCTTGTATCTGACCATTTATAGCCCTTATTGTTGGGCCATCCGCATGCCAGGAGAGCCACAATAAATGTTCTGTCATCCTGTCGGAGCGCACCTACATAACAGTAGCCCGCCTCCGCGGTAAATCCGGTCTTCCCTGACAGTGCGCCTTCCATCATATGGAGGAAGGAATTGTGATTGCTGCAGCTGTAAGATCCGTTCCCCTCACAGTCTGAAAAGGTATAGCTCTCCGTGCGCGTGATCTCCAGAAATGCGTCCCTCTTCTCCGAATCCATGATGCAGTACTTCATGATCCGCGCCAGATCCTCCGCTGTTGTATGGTGCACACCGGTCTTATCCTCTGCGTCAAGCCCGTTCGGTGTGATAAAATATGTATCCCCGCATCCCAGTTCCATGGCCTTTTTATTCATCATCGAAGCGAATCCCTCCACGCTCCCGCCGATGTGCTCCGCCACTGCGACCGCAGAATCATTGTGGGATTCCAGCATCAGAGAATAGAGAAGATCCTTCAGATAAAACCGCTGCCCTTCCCTCATGCCCAGTCTCACAGCCGGCTGGGAAGCAGCTTCTGCACTCACAGCGACTTCATCGGACAGATCTCCGTTTTCCAGGGCCAGGATACAGGTCATGATCTTCGTCGTACTTGCCATGGCGCGCTGTTCCTGTCCGTTTTTGGCAAATAAAATACGCCCGCTGTCCGCGTCCATCAGGACCGCCGACCGGGCGTACAGCCGGGAGGCAGTGATCTCATCCTCCGTCTCCACCGCTCCGGCTTCCTGCGGTATCAGAATCACTGCTGTCAGGATCAGGACAGCGCAGAAAACCAGACTGATCAATTTTTTACTTTTCAATTTCATGCCGGACCACTCCCGCAGCATCCGTCTTACTTGGATTCTATGCCCGGGACCGCAGAAGTAGAACCCTTCCGAACATCCGGACGCATCAGATATCCAGCTTCAGCTGCGCCTCTTCCTCTGCTTCCTCCTTAAAATGCTCGACCTGCTCCGGATTCAGCGAGGGAAGCTCATCCAGAGACTGGACACTGAAACGGCGCAGGAACTCTTCCGTCGTCCCGAAAAGGAGAGGCCTTCCCGGTGCATCCATCCGTCCCGTCTCCTCCACCAGGCCGTACTCTACCAGCTTGTTCACCGCATGGTCAGACTTAACACCTCTGATCTTCTCGATCTCCAGCTTTGTGACCGGCTGCTTATAAGCGATGATGGACAGCGTCTCAAGGAGGACGTCCGTGAGCACATAGCGCTTCGGCTGCTTCGCCACGCGGATCAGATACTCATACATCTCTTTCTTGGTGCACATCTGAAATGCATTGTTCAGTTCGATGATCCGGACCCCTCTGTTCTCCGCATCATACTGATCCATCATATTGTGGATGATCTTCCTCGTAGTCGCCTCGTCGTGTCCGATCGCCGCCGCGATCTTTTCAAGCTCCACTGAATCACCCATCGTAAACAGAATCGCCTCGATCGCTCCCTGAAGCTTCTCTATCTCCATTCGTCTTTCCAGTCCTTTCAATTATAATCTCACCGCAGTTCTCTTCCTGCTCCACATGGATCTCTCCCAGCTTCATCATCTCCAGAATGGCAAGGAACGTCACGACCACATGCATCTTGCTCTTCTGCCTCTCCAGAAGCTGCCGGAAGCTGAACTTCTGATGAGTCTTCATGTATTCGTGGATATAAGAGAACTTGTCCGACAGGGAGACCTCCTCTTTTTCAATCTTGCCGAACCGGCTTCTGACCGGATCGATCTTGTCATTCTGCCGCTTCATCACCTCGCGGAAGACAGCGTTCAGTTTCCCGAGCGTAAGATCCCCCAGCAGGGCGTCCAGATCCACCGGCTCCACATATCCCCGAACTTCATCCGGGATGGCAGGGCTGCGGTACATCACCATGTCTGAATCAATCTGGCGGTCCTTCAGCTCATAAGCCATATACTTGTACATCTTATACTGCAGGAGCTGCTCTACCAGTTCCTTTCTGGGATCCTCTTCTTCGCCCTCCTCAGTCACTTCCTTCGGAAGGAGCATCCTGCACTTAATATCCAGAAGCGTCGCCGCCATGACAAGGAACTCGCTCATGACATTTAAGTCTTCCCTGTGCATGTTCCTGATATATTCCATGTACTGGTTCGTGATCTCAACGATCGGTATGTCATAGATGTCGATCTTATTCTTGTCGATCAGATGAAGGAGCAGATCCAGCGGTCCTTCAAACACTTCCAATTTTACCGGTATTCCCATAAAGTTCTCCCCGAATCAAATTTTCAAGCACGTCAATATTACTATTATACGGGAAGCCTGGTGATTTTACAACGGCTTTTTCAGAGTCAGCAGTACCACCTCCGGCGTATTGAACAGCCGGATATCGATGGTATGGGTTCCCAGGCCTTTACTCACGATGACCGCCTGCTCTCCCTCCACTGTCATCTCCCCGGAATACTTCGGGAAAAGGAACGCCTGAGGAGTGATCACTCCCCCGATTCCCGGGATCCGCACGATTCCGCCGTGAAGATGTCCGGAAAGGATCACATCAGCGCCCCATTCCTTGTATCCCTCCGCATAAGCAGGATTGTGGGCAAGCAGGATCTGCAGTTCAGCCTCAGAGCCCCCCGCGCGCTGTCCTTCCGGCCAGAATCCGAGCCGTTCCGCCACATCCGTCCCCTCCACACGCTTTTTCCTGAACTTTTCATATGTGGAGAGGGGAAGCTCCAGCCCGCTCACATTCAGCTTCATGCCGTGTATCATGATCTGCCGGCTCTCATTTTCCAGAAAAATGACGCCGCACTGCTTCAGCCTCTCCCTGTAATCCCGATACGAATAATCATACCGGTCCGGCATCTCCTTCATCCTCTGCTCATGGTTTCCGTTGGCATAAAAAACAGGGCAGATCTCCGGCAGTTTTCTCACAAAATCATACGCCGGCTGGCGTGTAACGCCAGCCTTCCCCACCAGCATATCGCCTCCGATGAGGATCAGATCCGGCGCCTCCTCCCGGATGGCGCGCAGAAGGACGTCATTGTCCTTCCCGTATACTTTATTGTGAAGATCGCTGAGGAAGATGATCCTGATCTCCCTCTCAAGCCGTCTCAGCTTCCTCAGGCCCAGGCTGTAGCGGGTCACCCGGAAGCAGTGAGTCTCGCGGTATATCTCTGCCGTAACAGCCGCCAGTATGACAACAGCAGTGATGATCAGAATCCATATCGCAGTCATAAGTCCTCCTCAAGCTGCTTATATTCATTCACGATGGCGATCCCGGAGCTTGTGCCGATCCGGTCCGCCCCTGCGTTCACCATCGCCTCCGCATCTTTCAGAGACCGGATGCCGCCCGACGCCTTGACGCCCATCTCTTCTCCTGTCTCAGCCCGCATCAGCTTAACGTCCTCTGTCCTGGCTCCGCCGGAAGAAAATCCGGTAGAAGTCTTAACAAATGCCGCGCCCGCCTCCCTGCAGACCCGGCACGCCCTCCGCTTCTCCTCGTCGGTGAGCAGACAGGTCTCAAGGATCACCTTCACGATCGCAGCCTTACCGGCCGCCCTGACCACAGCCTCGATATCCCGGCGCACATAGTCCCAGTCTCCGCTCTTGATCATCCCCACATTGATGACCATGTCAAGCTCCTCTGCCCCGTCCTTCACCGCCGCGGCCGCCTCCGCCGCTTTTCCGGCCGTCGAAGCCGCCCCCAGCGGGAACCCGATGACCGTGCACACTTTCACATCAGAATCCTTCAGAAGCCCCGTGCAGTAACTGACATAGCAGGAGTTCACACAGACGGAATGAAACCCATATTCCCGCGCCTCTTCGCAGAGCTTCTTTATCTGTGTCTCTGACGCCTCCGGTTTCAATAATGTATGATCGATCATCTTTGCATAATCCATATCCGAATCCTCCTTGTACTTTGCCTGAACATTTTTCGTTTCCAGCTTCATCCATTATAAGTCATGTGCTGTCCGCGGCACAACCCCGTTTTCCATATTTGCCGCAGTACGAGTGGAACTCATAACCGCCGCCCGCGCAAGCAGTCTCAGCACGAAGTGCGGAACGTAAACGCGTCAGCGCGGCGAGTACGCATACAGGCGGCGATTCGGTGTGAACAATTCCTACAGCCGCAGTTCCGCCGCCGCTTTCATCAGATAATCGAGGAATCCGGCCTTCTCCACATCCTCCGCCGCGAGAAGATCCACGCTCCCCGCTTCGGTCCCGTCCAGGGTATATACGGCCTGCCCGACGACATCCCCCTTCTTCAGCGGAGCTTTGATTTCTTCTTTAAACTCCACTTTCTTTTCCATCTGGTTCAAATTGGCTCCCGTCATATCGAGATAGGTAAACTGTTCTGCATACTCCACGTCTGCCTCTTCCTCGACGCCGCCTTCCACACGGACCGGCGGGATCGCCTCCATCTCATCATCTGTATAGATCTGGCATTTCCCAAACCCATAGTTCAGCAGCTTTACCGCATCACTGAACCGCTCCTTCGAGTTTTCAGCTGCCATGATCACGGCGATCAGCTCCACGCCGTTTTTCTCGGCGGTTGCCGACACGCAGAACTTCGCCTCGCCGGTGGAGCCGGTCTTAAGCCCTGTGGCATACTCATACTGCCTGACCAGCTTATTCGTATTGGTGAGACCAAACTCCGATGTCCCCTTGTCTGTCGTATGCGTGATGTTCTCCATCCAGATCATGCAGTAGTCATGGATCTGTGGATATTTTGTGATCAGTTCCCTGGACATCAGAGCAATGTCTCTGGCGCTCGTCACATGTCCGTCCTCATCCAGCCCGTTGCAGTTGACAAAATTCGTATTCTTCATTCCCAGTCCCGCAGCCCGCTCATTCATCCGGCGCACAAACTCCTCCTCATTTCCGCATATGTACTCCGCCATGGCAACACAGGCGTCGTTCGCGCTCGCAATGGAAATACACTTGATCAGCGTATCCACAATCTGCACCTCTCCGGCTTCAAGAAAGACCTGGGAGCCGCCCATGGACGCCGCATACTCAGAAGTCGTCACCTCGTCCTCCAGACTGATCGCGCCGCTCTCAAGCGCATCAAAGATGAGCAGGAGCGTCATCACCTTCGTCACACTGGCAGGAGGACGCGCCGTATCCGCATCCTTCTCATAGATCACCGTCCCCGTGGAGGATTCTATCAGGATTGCCGACGGAGCGCTGATCTCAATCTCTGCTTTGCTTTCTTCCGGCACACTGCTCTTTCCGTCCCCAATTTCTCCGGCCGTACTCTCTCCCGCATCTTCTATCGCGTCCTCTTCCGTCAGATTTTCACCTCTCTCTTCTTCTGATACATTCTCTTCCTCAGCATTTTCTTCCGCATATACATTCACAGGAGCAATGTAAACACTCTGAAGCAGCAGAGCGGATCCGAGAACTACTGCAAGAAACCTCTTCATCTGAAAACTCCTCTGCAATTTCGTCTGTTAACAATATAGTCCCCCGGTATGGCAAATATACCGGAAACCGTCGTTTTGGCACGATTTTTTCCCTCAATGAATTCAATTGACTTTTGGGAATTCCTGGCGTATATTAATCGGAGGGAGAATGAAGAACTAAAATTAATAAGGAGGTCATCGATGAAGTCACGCACTTATTATGATATTTTAGGTGTATCCAGAGATGCGACTTTAGAAGAGATTACAACCGCAAAAAATGCCTTGGCAAAGGTATACCATCCCGACGCCAATGTACATAAAAATATCGACACCACTGCTTTCATGCAGGAAATCCTGGAGGCCTACCGCGTTCTCGCTGATCCGGAACAACGAAAGGCATACGATCAGGAGACCTTCGGCAGCGAGACCGTTAGAGTCTTCCGCACATTCAAGGTTGGTCCGGATGATGACACAAAAGAAGACACCGTCTCCTTCGTCACATACTGGAACGCGGCGGCTCAGCTCAACGATATCGTGACACGGAGCTCCCGCCTGATGGAACGGGAGGCAAAAAGGAAGAAACCGGTCCGCAGACGTTTCTTCCACCGGTCAGATAAATCAGAACGTTCAAGCGTGGATTCTCTCCGTGAACGGCAGATCACTCAGCTTTCTCTTCAGGCGGTCCAGTACATCACCGAACTGAAAATGGCAGGGATCTCCATGGATCACTGGAATGCGGAGGCTATGAACTGGGTGCTTGTCCGCTGGGGTCAGAAAAAGGACACAGATTACCACGTCTTATTCAACCGGTACGCAGCTTATATCGAGCAGAGCAAATCCGGTGCGGAAAAAATGAAACTGCGGTCCCAGAACCGTCAGTTCCACAACAATTTAAAAAAACTGCTCTCCTACGCACTAAAGGCGTAGAAGGCAGTCCTGCAGGAGGGCTTCGCAGCCCTCTTTTACGTCTCTGTAAGTATCGTCAAAATTTCCCGTATACCAGGGATCGGCAATATCCTGCCCTTTCCTGTTCGTAAAGTCGAGCAGCTTCGACACCTTTCCCTCCGGATCTCCATTTCCTATGATCCGGCTGATATTCCGGATATTCCATGTGTCCATCCCGATAATATAGTCGAACTGATCGTATTCCTCCCGGCGCATCTGGCGTGCGCGGTGATCCCCACAGGGGATGCCCACTTCCTTTAACTTCCGGCGCGTGCCATAGTGGACCGGATTGCCGATCTCCTCACGGCTGGTGGCGGCAGAATCGATGTAGAAAGAGTCGGCGAGGTCCATTTTATTGACCATGTCCTGAAAGACATATTGAGCCATGGTGGAACGGCAGATATTGCCGTGGCACACGAAAAGCACTCGTATCATATTTTAAAGT
>ERZ1090862.359-NODE-359-length-20399-cov-5.365906_pt1 | contig 20399 bp, 24 predicted proteins | sample MGYA00478481_ERZ1090862 | MGnify/ENA primary metagenome ERZ1090862 (study PRJEB33644, sample SAMEA5815745) | chicken gut metagenome | biome: Chicken; feature: Gastrointestinal Tract; material: Caecum | place: Ireland | collected 2019-01-01 | study: A study of the... | reverse complement strand
GTTTGAGACTGGTCGAGAGCCTTGAAGGTATAAAGACCCTTGCGAGGGAGAGAAGGCCGTGAAGGGCTTGCGGGGCGGTCGCCTGTGGGCGTAAAAGGTACTTTGGAAGCCTAACGATAATGTGGTTCCGCTGGAGGCCCAAAAGATTTTTAGTTGCGTAAAAATTTTTTGGGGCCTTTTCGTTTCCACTTTGTGGAAACTGAAAAGCAAAAAGGGAGGAAAAATCGAATGGAAAAGTTGAAAAAGCCTGTGGCCGGAATCCGGTCAGAGCGATGGAAGATTGAGGACTTGAAGCCAGCGGAATACAATCCGCGGCGGCGGCTGCGTCCTGGCGATGCTGACTATGAAAAGCTGAAATCGAGCATTGTGGCCTTTGGGTATGTTGACCCGATTATCGTGAACAAAGATGGAACGGTGATCGGAGGGCACCAGAGGCTTTTTGTTTTGCAGGATTTAGGCTATTCCGAGGTCGATGTCTCTGTTGTTGATCTGAACAAGAACGACGAAAAAGCCCTGAACATCGCCTTGAACAAAATCAGCGGCGAATGGGACGAGGAAAAGCTAGCCCTCATTTTTCAGGATCTCAATCTTGAGGGGTACGACACTTCTCTGACTGGCTTCGAGAAAGACGAGATTTCAGATTTGCTGGCTGGTGTGGTATCTGAGGAAACGGAACAAGCAGAGCTGTATAGTCAAAAGATTGTCTCACCTGTGTATCAGATAACGGGAGAGACCCCGGAAATATCCGAGCTGTGTGATTGTGCAAAATACCATCAACTGCTGGACGATATAGATACTGATACCGAAATCACGGAGGAAGAAAAGGAGTTTTTGCGCCTTGCTGCTGCTCGGCACATTGTTTTCAATTATCGGGACATTGCTGAGTATTACGCGGCGGCCAGTCCTGCGATGCAGGGGTTGATGGAAGATTCAGCCCTTGTGATTATTGATGTTGATAAAGCCATAGCTAACGGCTTTGCCAAGCTGGAAAAGGCTGTGCAGGAGATTATGGAGGATGCGGAGGGCGGCGATTTGGATGCGTGACGATTTCGCTATCTTCATCCTGACCCACGGGAGGGCCGATAATGTAGTGACATACAAGACCCTGCTGCGCCAGGAGTATTCCGGACGGCTGTATTTCATTATCGATGATGAGGACGAACAGGCTGATCTGTACCGAAAGAATTTCGGGGCCGACCGGGTGATCGTGTTCAACAAGGCTGAAGCTGTGGCCCGTACTGATACGATGGATAACTTCGGGAATCATAGCGCTATTGTCTATGCTCGTAACGAGAGTTTCAGAATCGCAAAGGAATTGGGGTTGACATACTTCTTGATGCTGGATGATGATTATACCCTATTCCAGTATCGTTTCGAGGATGATGGAGAGCTGCGGGGAGTATGGCCGAAAGGGCCGGCACTCGAAAAAATTTTTGATGCGATGATCGAGTTCCTTGACAGCTCCGGGGCGGCGACTGTGGCCTTTGTCCAGGGCGGGGACTTCATAGGCGGGCTGGAAGGTGGAGCGTTCTCAAAAGGCTTGCTTCGTAAAGCGATGAACACCTTTTTCTGCCGGACTGACTGCCCGATAGAATTTCGGGGGACTATGAACGAGGATGTAGTGACATATACCACCTTGGGGAGCCGGGGCGTTTTGTTTCTGAGCTTTACAAAGTTTCAGGTTGTGCAGCTCCAAACACAGACCCTTGACGGAGGTATGACCCAGTCGTACAAAGATGGCGGGACATATATGAAATCGATGTACGCTGTTATGTCTATGCCATCGGCTGTCAAGGTGAAGATGCTGAACACTACAAATCAGAGAATCCACCACAATGTGAATTGGGAGCACTGCGTACCGAAGATTTTGAGCGAGGAGGTGCGGAAAGAATATGAGTAACGAGGAACGAAAAATGTTTGGGATTGCAGGCGATAAGATGCTGGCCCATCTTGACCGGGTGGCGGGAGACCACCGGCCAATTACTGCCGACATCTTCCTGACAAATTACTGCAATAACTACTGCCCGTATTGTACATACCGGCGTTGGGATATGGACAGCGGAGCCTATTCGATGAATGCCTCCGAATTTGCTGAGTATGCGGAAAGGCTGCTCGAGCTGGGGGTGCAGGGCATTATCCTGACTGGCGGCGGAGAGCCCACCGTTTGCCCTGACTTCGAGGCAATCACAAAGTGGATGGAGGGCCGGGGGATTCGATACGGGATCAATACCAACTTCAACCGGTTGTATTTCATCCGGCCTGATTATCTGAAAGTCAGCCTTGATGGATGGGACGAGGATAGCTACGAGGCGGCAAGAGGGGTTCGGCGGTATGAGCAAGTCCGCTCGAATATCGTGAAATATGCCGAGTGGAAGAAAGAGCACAGCCAGAAAACATCGCTGGGCATTCAATGCGTCTGCCAGTCTCTTGAAACCGTGGGAAAGTTCTACGCAGCCAATAAGGATTTGCCGGTCGATTATATTGTTTTCCGGCCTCTTGAGAGTACCGGCGGAAAGGCATACGCGGACGCTGATTCAAAGGCCGAGGCCGTCTTGATTATGGATGCCGTGAAGAAGCTGGCGAAAGAGGATTCCCGTGTAGTGCTCAATTTCAAGTGGCACCTACTGGGCAAGCAGGAAAGCTCCTGCATCGGTGAGTGGGCGCAGATTGCGGTGAATGAACGCGGCCAGGTGATGTACTGCTGCCATAAGCCGTATCAAATTGTCGGTGATCTGATGGATAAAGACATCTTGAAGAAAAAGGCCGAGGCCGGTACGGATATGGCCACCTGTGACATTCCCTGCCGGATGACTGGGCCGAATGCCTTTATTGCGTTGGCTGAGATGCCGCGAAAGGATGATTGCTTTATTTAGTCTGGAAGATGCTCAGGAGGTGACAGAGGATGGCTGACACGCCCCAGAATATGCAGCCGGAATCGGTCATCGCAAGTATATTTGGAGTATCGACCCGCCGGATTCAACAGCTGAAAGCTGAGGGAATCATAAAGAGTGTTGGCCGCCCGGCGAAATATGATCTGCTGCCGACTATCAAGGCGTATATCAAGTATCTGGCCGATAAAGCCTATGGCCGGGAGCAAAAGCAGACCGATAAAGAGCTGGGCACGGAAAAGCTGAAAGCCGAGAGCCGGTATAAACAGGCCCGTGCCGAGATGGCCGAGCTTGAATTGAAAGAGCTGCGGGGCCAGCTCCACCGAGCCGAGGATGTGGAGGCGATAACGACCGACCATGTTATGTTCCTGCGGTCAATGCTGATGGCACTGCCGGGAAGTCTGGCCGTTGATCTTGCGGCAATGGACAACCCTACTGAGGTTGCAGACCGTATCCAGCACGAGGTAAATAATATTCTGGCCCGTGCTGCTGATTATCGGTACGATCCTGCTGAGTATCAGCGGCGGGTGCGGGAGCGCCAGGGCTGGAACGAAAGGAGGTACGACGATGAGCCGCTCGACAGCATCGAGGACAAGTAAGAGGCTGAAAAGGATGCGGCCAGTCGATAAGACCTTTGCGAAAGCCTTTGCGCACTATACGCCACCGGCAAGCCTGACTGTATCCCAGTGGGCGGAAAGATACCGGATACTATCGCGGGAGAGCAGCGCGGAGGCTGGCCCGTGGCGGAACAGCCGAACGCCCTATATGGTGGAGCCGATGGACGCATTTACCGACCCGAGAGTGAAGGAAATCACCGTTGTAGCGATGTCTCAGGTTGGTAAATCCGAGCTTGAGCTCAATACCATAGGCTATATCATCGATCAGGATCCGGGTTCCCTGCTGTATATCCAGCCAAATCTGGGAGACGCCCAGAAGTTTTCCCGGCTCCGGATTGCTCCGATGATTCGGGATTGCCCTACGCTCAGAAATAAAGTCTCCGATATTAAAAGCCGAAATTCATCGAATACCACCTATCAGAAGTCTTTTCCGGGTGGGATGCTGACGATAGTTGGCAGCCAGAGCCCGGCGGCTCTTGCTTCAACTCCTGCTCGGTATGTGCTGGGAGACGAGGTCGATCGGTGGGCGGCCTCTGCCGGTACTGAGGGCGACCCTTGGTCATTGGCCGTGGCCCGTACTACCACCTTTTACAATGCGAAGATGGTTGCCGTGTCTACTCCGACGATAAAAGGAGCTTCAAAGATTGCTGATCTGTACTACGAGGGGACACAGGAACATTGGTGCACTCAGTGCCCGGAGTGCGGCGGATGGTTCAATATCGTGTTCGACGATATCAAGATGGACTATGAGAAAAAAGAAGTAAAAGGGAAGCCGTCGTACAAGGTCAAGTCCGTAGGCTGGGTATGCCCTGAGTGCGGAACATATCACACGGAGGCGGAAATGCGAGCACAGCCGCAAAAGTGGATAGCCGACAATCCTGATGCAATCGATATTGGCCATCGTTCCTTTTGGGTGAACGCTTTTGCGTCTCCGTGGCGGTCGTGGGACGAAATTTGTATGATGTTTCTATCGGCCAAAGATGACCCGGAAAAATTCAAGGCATTCAAAAACACCATCCTTGGGGAGCTGTGGGAAGAACGCTCAGACATCGCAGACGAAAACGAGATGCTTGCCAGGCGGGAGGACTACGGGACGAACAAAGACGGCGAGCCGGTTGATCTGCCGGACGGCGTACTGGTGCTGACCTGTGGAGTGGATACACAGGATGCCTTTTTCAGCTATGAAGTAGTCGGGCACGGGAGGTTCGGCGAGACATACGGTATCCGAAAGGGAGTTGCACTCGGCGATCCTGATGATGACGATACCTGGGCCGAGCTGGATAAGATTATCGACCGGACATATCGATTCAAGGATGGGACAGGGATGCGGATTTCATTCACCTGTATCGATTCGGGCGGCCATAAGACACAGAGCGTGTATCTGCACTGTCGTGACCGGATGGCGAAAAGGGTTTTCGCGATTAAAGGCCAGGGCGGGGATGGCGTGCCCTTCACCCGGCCCCCGAGCAAAGTAAAGATTGTAGTGAATGGCCGGGCGATTGGTATGGCGTGGCTGTATAACATCGGCGTAGATGCCGGAAAGGCTACGATAATGTCAAGTTTGAGAGTGCAGGAGGCCGGGCCGAAGTATTGCCATTTCCCTCTGGATAGCTCCAAGGGATACGATGCTCAGTTCTTCCGAGAGCTGCTTTCAGAGCGTATGGTGCTGAAAACTGAACGGGGCCGGGCAAAATGGGTATGGGAACGCATTCCCGGTATCCCTCATAACGAGGGCCTTGATGCTCGCAACTATGCGTTGGCGGCATTCAGGATCCTCGACCCAGATCTTGAGGCAGTCCAGGAGGCTTTGAGAAATCGGCGGGAAGGGAAAGAAATCGAGACCGCTGAGAAGCCGGAGAAAAAGAGACCGAGAGTGCAAAGAAATAAACGGCTTGCCGGTGCTGATGACTGGTAAAGGGGTGATATTATGCAGAGTTCAAAGAGAGAGCGCATAAAGAAGAAAATAGCCTTTGATGAAGCAGCCCTCGAACAGCTTCAGGCGGCATATCTGGCTTTGATTTCCGGACAGGTTCAAAGCTATACCATAGGGCGGCGGTCATTAACGCGCTTCCAACTTGCTGATCTGAAAGACGAGATGGAGGCGTTGGAGCAGGAAATTGATGAGCTGGAAGGGATGCTTTGCGGCGGGAAGCGCCGAAAGGCTTTGGGGGTTATCCCGCGAGACTGGTAACAGAATATAAAAACTTTGGTTATTAGGCCGTCGGAAACGATGGCCTTTTAACATATACCGGGGCCGAAACTTGCGGTTTTCCTCCCTTTGTCCATTCTGGCCCCGGAAATATATCGATACCGGAAGGGGGTAGAGGATGAGCAAGAAGAGAAGAAAGAGGACGGGCGCACCGGTCGGCGGGGTTGTCCAGACTGTAAAAAATTCTGGATATTCCCAGGCCGGGGCCTCGTACACGAAAAGGGTGTTCAAAGGCTTTTTGGCTGATTCCAAAAGCCCCGCCGAGGACATAGATTTCAACAACTATACGCTGCGGCAGCGGAGCAGGATTCTGTTTATGAGTTCGCCAATCGCGGCGGCGGCCCTGAAACGGCAACGGACAAACATTGTCGGAAATGGGTTGAGGTTGAAAAGCCGTATCAACCGGGATGCTTTGGGACTGAGCCAGGAGGCGGCGGAGGAATGGCAGAGAAAGACCGAGGCCGAGTTTGCCCTCTGGGCTGAGAACAAAGATGCTTGCGACGCAACCGGAGTGAATGACTTTTACGGGATGCAGCAGCTGGCTATGCTGTCGTGGCCGATGTCCGGGGATGTGTTCGCCCTGATTGATCGGGGAAAGACCGACCGGCTCAAGCCGTATTCTCTGCGGCTGCATCTTGTGGAGGCTGACCGGGTGCGGACACCGGTAACGGCGGGAAGCCTGCCGATTACGATGACCACCGGGACGGCTGAGAACGGGAACACCATCTATGACGGCGTGGAGGTTGATTCATCGGGAAGGGTAGTCGCCTATTATGTGGCGAACGATTATCCATATGAGTTGACCGGGAAGCCCACCGAATTTGTCCGGGTAGAAGCCTATGGGCGGCTGACCGGTTTGCCGAATGTCCTGCATATGATGGACAGCGAGCGGCCTGAGCAGTACCGGGGCGTACCGTATCTGGCCCAGGTCATAGAGCCTGTGTTGCAGCTGAGGCGGTACACGGATGCCGAAATCACGGCGGCTGTGGTGCAGTCGTTCTATACGGCATTTATTACCACAAATGCCGGTGCCAACGAGATGCCTTTTAACGAGACACCGGGGCTGGGCGATGTGGAAGTAAGTAAAAGCTCGAACGAATACGAGATGGGGCCAGGGACAATTAATGTTCTTGAGCCGGGGGAGGGCGTGACTTTTGGAAGCCCGACCCATCCGAATACCAGCTTCGATACTTTTGTCCGGGCTTTGTGTACGCAGATTGGTGCGGCGTTGGAGATGCCAGCCGACCTGCTGCTGATGGCCTTTGACAGCTCGTACAGCGCAAGCCGGGCGGCCCTGCTGGAAGCGTGGAAAGCGTTCCGGATGCGCCGGGAATGGCTGACAAAGGACTTTTGCCGACCTGTCTACGAGATTTGGCTCACGGAGGCTGTGGCCCGTGGGCGGGTGCTGGCTCCGGGATTCCTGACAGACCCGCTTGTGCGCGCTGCGTATCTGGGTTCTGAGTGGATCGGCCCGAGTGCTGGGGCACTTGACCCGACGAAGGAGATTCAGGCGGCTGTATCTGCTATTGAAAACGGCCTGTCAACCCGCGAAGCTGAGGCCATTAAGCTGAACGGATCCGAGTATGTCACCAATGTGGATAAGCTGGCAATCGAAAATGGGAAGTTGAGGGAGGCCCAAGGAATTTCTCAACAGCAAGGAGGGATAGCGGTTGAATAGTATTCTTAGACAGGCGTATAAGATGGAGGCCGTCGGACAGGATGAAGCCGAAATCACGATGTATGGCGAGGTCGTGAGTAGTCGGCCCCTGAATTGGTGGACTGGCGAACTCGACGATGCTGACTATATCGTGCTCGACGAGTTCCTCGATGATCTAAACACCTTGAAAGGAAAAAGCCGGGTAACCGTCCGTCTGAACAGCGTAGGCGGTGATCTGTATGCCGGTATTGCAATCTACAACCGGCTCAAAGATTTGGATGCCGAAATTGTGACTGTGAACGACGGCCTTGCGGCATCTGCCGGAAGCATCATCTTTGAGGCTGGTAATGTGAGACAGGTTCATAGCGGCTCCAACCTGATGATTCATCAGTGTGCGCTGCGGCTGGATGATAGCTACAACTCGAAAGCCTTGAAAGAAATCATCAAGCAGCTGGATGCCGGAAACAAAGCGGCGGCCAACATCTATGTGGAGGCCACTGGCCGGGATTATATGACCATCAAGATGATGATGGATCGTGAAACCTGGCTGACCGGTCAGGAGATTGTAGACAACGGATTTGCCGATACCGTTGTCGGAGATAGTACGCCTATTACGATGAGCCTGTCCGAGGACAAGGCTTTTATTATTTGCAATGGCGTGCGGCTGCCGACTGCCGGGATGAAGAACATTCCGAGCGGGCTGCCGGTTATGAAGGTTGAGGCAAAAGCCCTTCCAGCGGTGGAAAAACAGCCCCCGCTTGAAGATAAAAAAATCGAGAAAGATGGAGGTAACGAGATGGACATTAAGACTGTGGACGAGCTCCGGGCGGCGTTCCCTGATCTTTGCAACGAGCTTGTAAACGGGGCAAAGAGTGAGGCAGAGAAAACCGGCGTGGAGGCTGAGAGAGCCCGTATTAAGGGTATCGAGGCAATTGAAAATGCCATCGCCGATAAGGCTATGGTAAACAGCGCCAAGTACGAGACACCCTTGACTGCTGAACAGCTGGCGTTTAAGGCTATGCAGGCCCAGGCGGCTATGGGTGCTGTGATGGTCCAGAAGATGGAGGGCGACAACAAGGCGTCCGGCGTTGGCGAGGTTAAGGCTGGCCCGATTGATGGCGGCAGCCCTGCCGGTGGTAAGACCGATAAGCAGGAGGTCGAAGAAATTCTCGCCCTGTATAAGGCAAGCAAGAATGGAGGCAAAAAGAATGGCTAATCGTTTTGTGGTGGATGCCGGTTCGATGGAGTATGACAAGCTCTTTGCAAACATCGTGCCGACGAACGATATCGTATCTGTGACCCTGACTGCAAGCCAGGGCGTGGTGAAGCGTGGCACGGTGATCTCCGGAACTCCGGGTGGTACAGATTTTGCGCCTTTGGCTGCTGCTGCAGTTGCTACGAAAGCGCTGTATATTATGGCGGATGACATCGATACTGGCGCTGAAACTGTGGGCTTTGCCTACCGTACCGGCAATTTCAACCGTGATGGCGTAATCGTGGGTTCGAGCTATACTCTGACCGCTGCGGACGAGGAAATCCTCCGTGGCAAGGGTATCCTGCTCACCGATGTTATCGAATACTAATGGGAGGTAAAGACAGATGGCTTTTGATTTTCTGACTACAGTCAATTTGCTGCAGGTTGTGCAGGGGTTGGATAGACCGGCTTCGTTCCTGCGTGACCGGTATTTCCCGACCAATGCGGCTACTGACATTTTCTCGACCAACAAGGTGCTGGCCGAGTATCGTGACGGCAGCAAGAAACTGGCCCCGTTCGTTGCACCCCGTGTTGGCGGTGTGACTATGACCCGCAAGGGCTTTGAGATGGTGGAGTATGAGCCGCCGAAAGTCGCTCCCCGCCGTGTGATGACCCTTGATGATCTTGACCGGCGCGGATTCGGTGAAGCTCTGTACAGCAACTACACCCCGCAGATGCGCCAGAATATGCTGATTACTCGCGATCTGGAAGAGCTGTCGAATGCAATTTCCCGCCGTGAGGAAGCTATGGCGGCCGAGGTTATGCAGACAAACGGCTTTGTCGTGAACGAGATTGCGGATGATGTGGAGGAAGCCCGTACCGAGACTGTAAAGTTTTACAGCGAGGGTTCCAACCCGGCCACTTACACCCCTGCCACTATGTGGGACCAGTCTGGCGCAAAGGTGCTGGCAGATCTGGAAGCGATGGTTCGTATGCTGACTACTCGCGGCCTGCCTGCAGTTGATCTGGTATGTGCCCCGGATGTGGCAGATGCTATCATTCGAAATGCTGAGGTTGTCGGGCTGCTGGACAACAGACGCTATGAAATGGGATTCGTGGAGCCGACCGAGCTTGCCTTTGGTGCTGCTATTATCGCCCGTCTCAATGTGCTGGGCCGCCTCATCAACATCATTTCCTATGATGATACCTATACCGATGATGAGGGTACCGATCATCAGTACATTACTGCCGGTAACTGCGTGCTGACCTGTCCGGGGGCTGGCCGTACTCTGTATGGCGCTGTCACCCAGCTTGAGCAGAGCGACCATGTATTCCACACCTACACCGGTATGCGGGTGCCGAAGTATGTCGGCAATGTAGAGGCAGACCAGCGCAAGCTGACCCTGACCAGCCGCCCGATGATGGTTCCGAATAACAAAAATCCGTTCATCGTGGCAAAGGTACTGGGGGAATAACGCCCTCTGACGATAGTGCTGTGGTCGGAGAGGGCAAAGTTGGAACAGCAAAAGTTGGGAAAGGAGCGTAAAATTTATGGCTTATACACCTACCACTTGGACTGATGGCGACATCATTACTGCTGATAAGCTGAACAAGCTCGAACAGGGCGTTCAGAATGAACAGGTCGGCCCGCAGGGCCCGCAGGGGCCGCAGGGGCCAAAGGGGGATGCCGGGGAGCAGGGCCCCCAGGGCCCCGCTGGCCCGAAGGGCGATACGGGCGAAAGAGGCCCCCAGGGCCCTGCCGGTGCGTCTTATACTCTGCCGGCAGCTACGACTGCGGCTCTGGGCGGTGTGAAGATGGCGGCGGCGGTTGCTGATGCTGCGGCGGCCCCGACACAAGGGGAGTTCAATGCTCTGCTGACAAGTCTGCGGAATGCGGGTATTATCGCCCCGAACGAATAAAAATTGATAAGGGAGGACGAGGACAATGATCAAAATCGTACAGGGAGTATATGGCCATCTGGTCAACGGTGTAGTATATCCGAAAGACAGCCGGTCGGTTCCTTTTGAGCTGACCCCAGAGCAAGAGGAACGGCTCGTTAAAAAGGGCGTGGCTGTATATGTGGATGCTGGCCGTACTGCTCTGCCGGATGATGTGGAGGCAATCCCCGAGTATAGCGTCGAGATGAAAGCGAACGAGCTGCGGGCGATTGCTGAAAAGATGGGCTTGAAGTTCAAGCCGGGCACGAGCAAGGCCGAGATGGTGAAGATGATGGACGCGGAAATCGATGCCCATAGTGTGGAGATTGACGAGGATGAGGCCGAGGATGTTGACGATGTCCCGGCCTTTGATGCGTCGGAGGCTATCGAATGAGCGGCTTCAAAGATTCCGTACATTCTGATCTGCTGGGCGTGTTCCTTGATTTGGATTTCTTCGGCGAGGTGTTCCGGGTGGAAGGGAAAGAGATTCCCATCGTGCTGGACACCGACGAGCTGAAAGAGAGACAGGGCGGGCAGGATTTGGCGGTTGCTGAAAGCGGTACGCTGTTCTTTGCCCGATGCGAGGATTTACCGCCCCGCCGTCCTCCCGGTGAAAATCTGAATATCAACGGTCGCGAGTGTCTCATTGATTCCTGGGAGGAAGATATGGGCCTCGCGACTATCGTTTTACGCGAGACTATAACCGCATAAGGGAGGGAGAACACAATGGCCGTAACGCATCTGCTTGATGAGGTTACAGACTGGGTGAGGCAGAATATTTGCTCGGAGATTATGCTCAAAGTACCGCCGTCGGACGATGAGGCGGCAACTGATGCCGGATACGAGTATAAGCGTATCCACCCGGCGGCCTTTACTCTTTTTGTACCGGCAAAGGACAAGATGCCGCCATCTGTGCTGTCTCCCATCCCTTCGGTATGTGTGCGCCTGATTGATGGCTCCGATAATTTGGCAACCGACACAGGTACGGTTCAAATCCAGCTGAATTTTTCGGCGTGGAGCACCGGCGTACACGGGAAAGATGTTGTGCTGCCGAATCCTGATAACGCCCTTGAGCCTTTGGCGTGGACGGGGGAGGAGGCAGACGCATTTTTCCGAAAAAGCGGGGGCGGCTGGCGTGATGCGTGGAATTTTCTCGATCTTGCCCTGCGCAAGGTGGAGAGTGTAACAAATATTGCCGGGTATGTGATTGACCGTTCGGTGCCTGTGACCTTCGGGCCGCTGGCCGAGCAGGAGAGTATCCCGGACTTTTATCCGTTCTGGTTTTCGTGGATGCAGTTCACCTTGAAGTATCCCATAATCCGGAACATTCAAGATGTTCAAAAGTTTTTGTAAAGGAGTGATACGATGCCTTATATGCACGGCACATACGGCGAGTTTGCGGCAAGTATCGGCGGCGCTATTACGCAGTCCGATACTGTGGCGGTATATATCGGCACTCTGCCCGTTAACCTTGTAAGAGGGTATGCGGATAAGGGGCTCGTAAACGCACCGATTCAGCTTCGCAGCCTGACTGATGCCCAGTCCAAGGTAGGGTATTCCGCAGATTGGAATAGCTTCACCCTGTCTGAGGCGGTAAACGCGCATTTCAACAACTCCGCCGGGAATGTCGGCCCCATCGTGGCCATCAATGTTCTCGACCCTGATCTCCATCGAAAGGCCCAGCAGACTACTGAGGAAGTTCAGTTTGCCAATGGCCGGGCGGTGATTGAGAGCGATACGATTATCCTTGATACGCTGGTTCTGGCTGATATGGTGGAGGGTGTCGATTTCAGTATCGACTATGATTTCACCACCGGTCAGGTGCTGCTGGATAGTATCGGGGAGCGGTACACCGGAGAGGTAAGTGCTACATACTACGAGGTCGATCCGGCTATGGTGAAGGATACGGACATCATTGGCGGTGTAACCGAAAACGGTGTGTATCGTGGCCTGAGTGTAATTGCCCTTGTATACCAGGAGCTCAATCTCATCCCGAATCTGATCGTTGCCCCGAAGTGGTCTGCCGACCCGGATGTATACCAGGCGATGATCGTTGCCGGTACAAAAATCAACGGTCATTGGGATGCTTTCGTCCTCGCTGATATTCCACTGGTAGACGGTGGCGCGGAGGCTGGTAAGGCTGAGGCTGGATCGGCCCGCGTGGGCGGAACGGCCATCGACAGCATTTCGGCGGCTATTGATTGGGCTGAGGCCAACTCGTATAATAGCGAGAGAACGAAAATCTTCTGGCCCCAGGCGGTGGGCACGGACGGGAACATCTATCACCTGTCTACTCTGGCGGCGTGGGCTATGATGATTGAGGATGCCGAGAACGGCGGTGTGCCTATGGGAACGGCCTCCAACAAACCGGCTCCGCTGTCCCGTCAGTATTTCGGTCAGGAGAGCCAGAATCGCGGCTTTGACCAGCAGCAGGCCAACGAGCTGAACGAGCAGGGGATTTCTACCGCTGTTTATTTCGGCGGCCAGTGGGTGCTGTGGGGCGGTCATACTGCGGCTTATAAATACGGGGCCGTAAACGATAACCGAGTGATCTTCGATAACAGCATCCGGACGATGATGTATATCAGCAACAATTTCCAGCAGAGATGGGCCACGACTATTGATGAGCCTATGACGCTGGCCCTTGCTGATACAATCCTGCATCAGGAGCAGGAGCAGATGGATGCCCTCGTTGCTGTGGGTGCCCTGATCGGTTCCCCAACTGTTCAGTTCATCCGTACCAATAACCCTGACAGCGAGCTGATTCAGGGCAACTTCGTATGGAGCTTTGAGGGCACTCCGACCCCGCAGTTCAAGTCCGGGCTGCTTCGTGTGGCGTATACCGATGCGGGCTTTAGCTCGTACTTTGATTCCGAAAGTGGGGAGGCGTGATAAAGGATGTCGAAATTTCTCCCGATTAACGGCGCTGTTGTTGCCAACGCCTTTTATGTCGATAATGCTCTTGCGGCAAAAGATGTGGCGATGACCCTGCCGGAGGTGACCCCGGAGACGGTGGATGTCCAGGCTATGGGCACTCTGACCCTTCCGCTGTGGCCCCGTGTGTCCAATATGCAGTTGACGGTCACCAAGGTGGGCGTCGATAAGGGGTACCGCAGTATGATGGCGGCCAAGGCCGTAAACCTGGAAGCTCGATGGGCGCAGACTGTGACCGATTCCGACGGGAACAGCAGCGTGAAGGGCGTAAAGGCTTTTATGAAGGGTTCCCCGTCCAGCATCCCCGGTATCGGCTCCACCCCCGGTTCCAGCTCCGATAATGACATCGTGTACAACTTGACGCGGTATGAGCTCGTTATCGACGGGGCCGAGGTGTGCTGCATTGACCGGCTGGCCGGTATCTGCCGGATTGCTGGCGTAGACTATGCGGCGGCGTTGAACAATCTGCTCTGATATGAGACGGCAAAAACCCGCTTGGCGTGATGCCGGGCGGGCTTTTTTGCTATATGGACAAGGAGGAAAACAATGGTAAAAACACTGAAACTTTATAATCCGATTTTGATCAATAACGCGATGGTGGACAGCCTGACCTATGACGAGAACGAAATCACGGGTGCCCTGTTTGCTGAGGCTGAGGCGGAAAAAAAGACTGCCGGAGGCGTGAAGAATTTCGGGATCAATCTCAGCTTCGAGTTCGATACGGCGTTCCACCTGTTTATCGGTATGGCTGCTATTATCGCGGTAAACCCGCACATCAGCTTTGATGATCTGGAACGCTTGAAAGGCGCGGATGTGGTGAAGGTCACTTCCATCGGCCGAAATTTTATTATGAGACCGGAGGAATCAGCCCCAGACAATACCGAAGCGCCCTCCGAGACTACTCAAAAGCCTACTACACCAGCATCCGAGACCTCGAAGAAAAGCGAGTGACAGATTTCATAGTCGAGTATGCTGAGGCGGTGGAGGATGTAGAGAAAAGGCGGGCGGCTATGGCCCGCCGTCGTAAATAGCCGAAGGAGGTGAAAAGATGGCGAAAAATCGCGGTGAGATGACAGCCACTATCGGCATAAATGGCGATATTGACCCCAGTTTACAGCGTGCGGTCGAGCGGGCCACTGAGCTGATGAAAAATCTGAGTGAGGAAACGCTCGATTCTGCCAATGCAGCTACAAAGCTATCCCAGGAAATCACGGCAGAAAGAAAGACCCTGCAACAGGCTTTGAGGCGGTATCAGGATTTTGTCGTTGCCGGTGAAGAAAATACCGACCAGGCGGAGGAGTTGGCCGTTGCAATTCAGGATCTGTCCAAGAAGCTGAACGCAGACAAGGCGGCCTTTGCGGCAGCCAAAGAGGCGGCTGACAATCTGGTGGAAACTATGGATGATACCGAGAAAGCGGCCAAGGATGCCGGGGACGGGTTTACGATTATGAAGGGCGCTATTTCAGACTTGGTGTCTGATGGTATCCAATGGCTGATTTCGTCGGCGACAAATGCCGTTTCAAGCATATTGGGGCTTGCTGAATCCACCCGGGAGTATCGGGAGGATATGGGAAAGCTGCAAACTGCGTGGGAGAGTGTCGGAAAGTCTGGAGAGGACGCTACCGAGATTTACAAGCAATTTTACTCCGTCCTTGGTGAAGAAGATCGGAGCGTCGAGGCAGTCAATCATCTTGCGAGGTTTGTTGATACCGAGGAAGATTTAGCCAAGTGGACGGATATTGCGACCGGCGTTTGGGGCACCTTTGGTGATTCTCTGCCGATTGAAGGGTTGACCGAGGCAGCCAATGAAACTGCCAAGGTTGGAGATGTCACCGGCGTTCTTGCCGATGCTCTGAATTGGGCGGGCGTGAACGAGGATGACTTCCAGGCCAAGCTGGACAGCCTGAGCACTGAGCAGGAGAGAGCGGCCCTCATTACCGAGACTTTGAACGGCTTGTATTCCAATGCGGCGGATGAGTATCGGGAACAGAACAAGAGCATTATAGAGGCTCGATATGCCACCTCTGACTATACCGATAGTATGGCGGAAATGGGAGAGAGAATCGAGCCGGTGACCAACGGCATCACCCGTGGCCTGAATTCCATCGTCCAAAAGGCGTTGGAGCTGACCGACGGCGTCGATTGGGAAGGGCTGGGCCTGACTGCTGAGAGGGTTCTCGGCGGGATTGGTGAGGCTTTGGAATTTGCGGCTGAAAATGCCGACATCCTGATTCCGCTCATTTCCGGGTTGACGAGTGCCACTTTGGCCTATGCAATCGCGAATAAGAAAGTCGGAGATTCAACCTTGTATGCCGTAGCGGCTGAGAAAGCGCATAATATTGCGGTCGGAATAAGCACAGGGACAATCACAGCCCAGACTGTGGCGACACAGGCTGCTACTGCGGCAAATGCTCTGTTCAGCAGTTCGTTCCTGCCGATTGCGGCTGGCATCGGCCTTGCTGTGGCGGCTGGTGTGTATCTTTACAAAAACTGGGATACCGTGGTCGAAAAGGCGAAAAACGCCAAAGACACTCTGATAGAGACCTTCGAGACAGTAGTCGGATTTATCAGAAGCGCTGTCGAGACCATTGTCGGATTGATTACAAAGCCGATAGAGACCGTGCAAAATTTGATTGACACGGTGAAAAACGGTATTGCAAGCATTACTTCCGATGAAGGATTTGAACGGGTAAATGCGGCGGCAACGAAGGTATCCGGGATGCTGCCTACCTACGCAACGGGCGGCTTTACTTCTGGCCCGTCAATTGCCGGTGAAGCTGGCCGGGAGGCTGTTATCTCGTTCGACCCTCTGTATAGACGGGAAAACATCGGATACTGGGCAAAGGCCGGGGAAATGCTGGGAGCTCGTGCGGATGATCTGTCGTTCAGCTTGAGTGGAGAGACAAGCGGCGGCGGGCAGACAATCGACTTTGGCGGTGTGACCTTTGCGCCGCAAATCAATGTCAGCGGAAATGCTGACCAGCGGGATATTATGGCGGCTATCGAAGCCGAGTATCCTGAGTTCGTGGACTTGCTCGAAAGATGGGTAGAGGACAGGAGGCGGACAGTATATGCCTAACATCGTAGGGTATTCGTATCTTGAGACTGTCGAGGGGGACACCTTTGACCGGCTGGCGTTGGAGATGTACAACAACGAGATGCAGGCAACTCTGCTGATGGCTGAAAACCCGGATTATATCACGACGATGATTTTCCCGGCGGGGGTGCGGCTGAAAATTCCCATCCTTGATGGGGTGGACGAGCCGGACACCTTGCCGCCGTGGAGGCGTAGCAGCGTATGATTAAAGTTATTTATCAGGGGGCGGATGTCACTGACAGCGTGCGTATCGACCGGGTATGGCACGATATGTACGCTGAGGGACGAAGCGACACTCTGCAAATCCGGATGAATGATGCCGGGAATTTGTGGGACCAGTGGGGGCCTCAGATAGGAGATACAATCGCCGTGGAGTACGGGGCGGCCAAGACGGGGACGATGTATGTCGTTCAGGCCACCCCTGAAAACGGCCTTTACAGCATTTTGGCGATGTCGGTTCCTCCGTCGGCGATGGAGGTGACCAACAAGGCGTGGCAGAAGGTTCGGCTTTTGCAGATTGCCCAGGAGATTGCCGGGCGGCACGGCCTGAGCTTTGAAAGCTATGGCGTAGAGGATCAGCTTTACAGCTACATTATGCAGAACGGCCAGACAGATATGGCTTTTCTGAATACCAGGTGCGCCCTTGAGGGGTGCGCCTTTTTGGTATACGACGGGAAGATGGTCGTATATTCTGAGCCGTATATGGAGAGCCAGAGCCCGCAGGAAAATATCGAGGTCGGCCTTGATACCGACTTCCGATATTCTGACAACCGGGCGGATGGATTCGGGAGCTGTCAGATCGAGCGAGGCATCTATTCCGGCCAGTATGAGGCTGGAAACGGTTTGTCACGGGTGCTTGTGCCTACTGAACAATTCTATGTCGGGAGTAATGACGAGGCGACGCGGTTTGCGAAAAATCTACTCCGGGCCGGGAACAAAAATGGGCAAGTGGGATTTATCAGGGCGGCTATCACTCCGGAGTTCGCTCCGGGGAGTACAGCCACCTTGAAGAACACCAGATCCCCGTCGTGGGATGGGCCTATTTTTATCACGCACATCCGAAATCACTATGACAACGGACAGACGAAAATCTTCTTCAGAAAGCCTTTGGAGGGGTATTGATGGCAGAAATGCAAAAGGGCGTCGTGACCGAAGTACAGGACGGCGGAGCAAAGGCCGTCTTGCGGCCTTATGGGCTGGGGCAGTCTGTGACCCCTGCTATTCCGGTGCAGGAGCTAAAAATCACCATTCCTGCCTTTGAGGCGCACGGGGAGCAACACCCCGAGATGGAGATAACGCAGCTGCATCCGGTGCTGGAAGTCGGGGACAATGTGGCCTTTGTGCTGTATGAGGACGGCACGGGGCTGATTATTGACAAGATTAAGGGGGCTTCGTGATATGGCTACGATAGCCAAGTGGGGGCCTATGACTTTCGAGGTGGGGCCGGGAAAAATTGCGCCTATAAATAGCCTTTCAACGAGCTTCACCCTGAAAGCTGAGACGAACAACGATACGAGCGGCACACCGCCGACGAATACTCGAGGGCTGGAATTGCAGCCGATTTCCATTTCAACCCAGTATGTGGCGACGGCAGGAGTTGACCCGCTGGCCCTGATGGAGGAGTGGAAGGAGCTCGTCGGGGAAAAGAACACGCTGTATATCAACGGGCGGAAATTCGGGCCTAAGCATTTACAGCTGAAAAGCGTAAGCGTGTCCGATGCTGTGCTGAATGTGGACGGGCAATTCATTTCCCTGTCGCTCGACCTGAGCTTCGAGGAGTATGAGCCACCGAACACGGCGGTGAGTGCAAAGGCATCTAATTCCGGTTCGGTAACGGCTGGCGTGGCCTCTGGGGATACGGGAAGTAAAGCCGGGGCGATGAACGCAAAGCCGAGCACGGAAGATAAAGCCCAGTTGAAAACATCGATCACTGGCCGGGTTGCTGGTGCTGCTCTGCTGAAGGGCGTCAGCACTTTGCTCGGCGCGGCTGGCATTGGAGGTGGAAACAACGGATGAAAGCAATCGGGAATGGGACCATCGAGCAGTGCGTCCAAAATCTGTTGGCGATTGTCCGGGGGGAAGTCTGCTACGACCGGCTGCGGGGGCTGGATGCCCGGAACATCGATAAGCCTGCCGGAGAGGCGGCAGAGCTGATTCGTGAGGACGCTATGTGGGAGCTTGAGACATACGAGCCGAGGGCAGATGTCAGGCGGGTGCTGGTGACTGCTGAGAGTTCCGTCGAGGGACGGTTCAGTGTGACCGCCGAGCTTGAGTAAAGAGAGAAGGGAGGGGGAAGCGATGGCAGATGTAGTAAACGAGAATTTCAATTTTGTGGAGACTGATGCGGCAAAGTTGTATACGACTATCGTCGGAAGCCTGATGGATGAGGTCGGCGAGCCTTTGTATCCGGGTGATGAGCGCCGGATTTTTGCCGATGCTCTGGTGGCGGTGCTGATTGCGGTATACAACGAGTTCAATGACCGGATGAAGCAACGCACCCTGAGATATGCCCGCGGGACGGTGCTGGATGCTTTGGGGCAGCGGTATGATCTGACGAGGGCTGAGCCCGCCAAAGCGTCAGCAAATTTCCGGTTCTCGGTGGGCACTGCCCAGAGGGAAAATGTCATCATTCCCGAGGGAACGAGGATCACCACAGACGGGACAATTTACTTCGCCACGGATGCTGTGGCCGTGATTCAGGCCGGTCAGCTGTATGTGGATGTCCGAGCGACTTGTACTGAGGGAGGAGCGGCGTATAACGGGCTGGCGATCGGATCCGTTGCTACTCTGGTCGATCTGATTCCGTATGTGACGAGCGCTTCAAACACTACCGTGACTGCCGGGGGAGATGATGGCGAGCCGTACACCGAAGAAGGGGACGAGAAGTTCCGGGAGCGGATTCAGCTTGCACCGGCAAGCCAGTCTACGGCTGGGCCGGAAGCGTCGTATCGATTTTGGGCAATGAGTGCTGACCCGTCAATCGTGGATGTGGCTATCGATAACCCGGAGGGGAACATCGTAAACATTTATCCCTTGCTTGATGGCGGGAAAATCCCTGGCGAGGACATCTTGCAAAAGGTGGAGGACACTTGCTCTGCTGAGGATGTGCGGCCGATGTCTGATGTCGTGACGGCGATTGCACCTACTGCGGTTCAGTTCGATATAGATATTGTCTATTATACCGAGGTCGAGAGCGAGAGCGATACCGTTGCCTTTGTGGAGGGAGACGGGGGAGCCATCGATCAATATATCGCTTGGCAGACAGAAGCACTTGACAGAGACATAAATCCGGATAAGCTGCGGGCGCTGATCCTGTCTCCGTCCTGTGATGGAAGTTCGGCCCCGGCTGTCCGGGTAGATGTGACGGCTCCGACATATAAGGCTGTCGGAAAGAGCGAGGTCGCTCAGTTCAGCGGAAAGCTGACCGTTTCGCATAAGGTGGTGACCGATTAGAGATGGCGGGAGATATGACACTTTTCAATCTCGAATTTCGTAGGCTGCTGCCTGCCTTTATGCGGGGGGATATTGCGATCCTGTCTTTGTCGCAGTCGATGGACACGATTTTTCAACAGCTGGCGACAAGTATCCTGCCTTTGTCTACTTGGGATTATATCGATGATCTGGGCGAGGCCGAGCTTGACGAACTTGCGTGGGAGCTGAACATCCTATGGTGGAACAGCGATGCGGATATAGAGACCAAGCGGGAAATCGTAAAGACAAGCGATATGGTGTATAAGAAGCTGGGCACGAAGTGGGCGGTTGAGAAGGTCATAACTGCCTACTTTGGGGACGGCTACATTCGCGAGTGGTTCCAGTATTCCGGGGAGCCGGGGCATTTCCGGGTATACTCGACAAATCCGAGCA
>ERZ1090862.358-NODE-358-length-20414-cov-81.591139_pt1 | contig 20414 bp, 39 predicted proteins | sample MGYA00478481_ERZ1090862 | MGnify/ENA primary metagenome ERZ1090862 (study PRJEB33644, sample SAMEA5815745) | chicken gut metagenome | biome: Chicken; feature: Gastrointestinal Tract; material: Caecum | place: Ireland | collected 2019-01-01 | study: A study of the... | reverse complement strand
TCAAAAAGTGTACGTTCGTCCTCTGTGAAATTGCATTTTGCCCGGAAGTAATCTAATTCCGGTACGGTAAAATCATACACTTTCAAAAGCATTCTCCTTATTGCTGCTGTGACAGATAAGAGATAAGCTTGTCCCTCGTTTTTTTTAACTGCTCTATGTTGTTCCCGGAAATCTGGCTGTTGAGCATATTTATCAGTGCCTCCATAATAAGCCCGTCACGCTCTTTAATATCCTGAATCGCTTGAAAATCGTTCTTGTCGTGTTCTTCCAGCACCTTTACGCGGTCATTCAGTTTTACTGCCGGGGCAATCCATTTCTTAATCACCGCCGCCGCACCGCCGACAACAGAGATACCGCCACACACGGCAAGAATTGTCTGTATCGTCTCCATTACGTCCATGTGTGCCTCCTATTCTCCAAAATGCAGACCCAAACCAACAGATTTGTAAAATTCTTGTTTCATCTGTCTTTTTAACTCTTCCAAATCTATCGTGACCGTCATTCCCTCTGACACCTTTACGTTTCTGTAATCATGTTTTACAGCCATAGGAGCAGCCATTTCCGATACTGACGGCATAACAGCAGAGGCCGCCATAGGTTTTGGTAGGTATGCTTCCGCTTCCATTCTTTTCTTGTTGCACTCATCTTTAAATGGACACTCTCTGCACTTTTTAGACAATCTTGACAATCTTCCCATATCATCTCTCCCAGTAATATATTGGTATCTCGTTCCCTGAATCCCACGAATCATAGTAATATCCGTCCTGCACACACACTACATGACCGTCAATCGCCAGTATGTAAGTTCCTTTTGGGTTATCCTCGCAGAAATCCCGAACAGTGTAAATATCCTTCCCATGATCGTCTACCAAGTGGCGCCGGAACCCGTTTCTCCGCAGGTATGCACCCCATATGTGATTGGCAGACGGCATATCATTAAGGGAGAATCCAACGAAGGACAGCCCTGCATAAGTTGTTTCCCAGTCTTGCCCCATAGCCTTACTTATTGCTCGGACAGTGCAGTCACCGACATTGCTGCCCCGTGGGTTCGGGTTGTATAGTTTCCATCTGTTCATCTTTTTCCCTCAAATCAACATATTTTTTCACGATATCAAAAACATTTTTTGAATCAATGTATTTATCACATACATCACACGGGCAATATCCAAGTTTATCAAAATACATACACGTTGGTATAGTTCCGCCCATATCTCTTATTCTTTTAAAAAAGTAGCATGATTCTTTATAATTAGTCGGACATGATATTCTTTTAAAATGAGAATTGATTGATTTCAAATTATCTTTTATAGAATTATCAATTTCGTTTGTCAGTTTTCTTATTTGATTATCAATTTCATTCATTATACAGTTCTCCTTAAAATGTGATAACTCTATAATACATCAAAGTTCTTATTCATTCCATTGTATTCTGATATCTCCTTGCCGCTCCTGCCGCTTTCGCCGCCTGCTCACGACTCCAACGAGCAACACGGAGCCTTTCCGCATACTCTTTCAAGTCATTATCCTTACAATACTGTTTATATGCCTTGTTTTGCTGACTGAGCGTGTAAGACTTCCGGTCAAGTTTTTGCTGTAACTCAAATTTCAGTTTTTCATCTTTGCAGTTATCAACGGCGGTCTGAAGATTCTGTACTTTCCTCTTGCTATCCCTGATACGCCGCTCAAGCGTCCGCTGCCGCTGCTGTTTCTCGTATGCTTTCCGGTTTTCTTCGGTGTCGTATTGCTCAAACGGGTTTGTTGATATTCCTGGATAAAACGCCGAAAATGAGTGCCTACAGTTTGCCCCGCACAGCCCGTCAATATAGCCGAACCTGGTAGATTCAACAAAATCAGGATATTTCTTATCTAGCTGTGGGAGTTCTTCATTTCCTGTAAACAGCTCCGGTTTTAATTGTTTCATGGTATCCCAGTCAATAGAAAACACTTTTCCTTGCCACGGCTGATGTGTCGGCCTTGCGCCCATATGGCTTGATGTGAGCGCATACCCAACACCGTGTTCTATCATTCTCGCCAGCCCCACCTCTGACGCCGCCTGGGATATGCCAGTTCTTACAATCATCATTGTGGCGGATTCAATGGACAGCTTATAACCGGAAGGATAGTTGACTTTCATTCCTGTTTCTGACACATCGTTTATCACATTTCTGACAGCCTCTGTGTACGATACAGCCCCGGAAACGACCATATTATAGGCATTGTCCATTTGATTGATAAAAAGCCTCTGTGCCTCGTTTGCGGTCGTTCTGGTAAAATTTCGCCACTCCCCTGCGGTAGCCTCGTAATTGCGTTGCATTATCCGCATAAGCGCCGGGGATTGCAGGAGAGGAATCGGAGACAGCCCGGCAGCCTGATAGATTTTATCATCCCACGATAACGCCTGTACTCCTGCGTCTTCCATAGCTTCTTGAATCTCTTTGACTTGTTTCTTTGTCTTGTCGGCAAGTTCCTTTTGGATATCTTCCAGCAGATACCCGGCTTCCTGTAACACTTCTATTTGCCATTTATCTGTGGCTGTCAGAAGGTAATCTTCGCCACGCCCTAATCGGATCATCATTCTTTCGATGATTTTCTGGATTATATTTGCATGAAGCTGAGAAGCGACATCCTCAGCCCCTTCGGTGATCCTGTATAGGTAATCAGGAGTCAGCACGATTATTCCTCCGTTTTCTGCACCTGTTTAATAATCTGGTTCACATATGTACTTAGACCTGCCACGAGAATACCCTGCACAATCGCCGTGAATACTGCCATTGCAATGTCCTGTCCATTTCCAATCGTGCTTGTGGCAATCACCCAGATAGCGCACAGGACAATACCAACACCGCCCAGAATCAGCGGAATGTACTTATCCTTTACAGCCTGCGCCTGTTTCAGTCCCATACCGACAAAATACAGCACAACAGCGACAATCATCAGTTCCGGTTTTACATAGTTCATAATCTGCTCCATAATCTTTTCTCCTTTACTCTTCTTGGAATCTATTGAAAAGCGTTTCCTCGTCCGGTTTCGCCTCTTCAATCATTTTCTTCGCTTCATCTTCACTCATCTTTTCGAATTTGACATAATACATCCACGGAGGAACATCTCCCTGAATACGGTACTTCCACCAGTTCGCCATGTCTTCCTGATAATTGTATGTAATATCTCCAAAACTGAACGACATGGATTCTTTTAGTGTCTCCCACAGTTCCGGCGGCGTATCGCTATAAAGGTCTGCCATGACATTACAGCCATACAACAACTGTGTGATTGAGTCCTGCAATGCGTCTCTGATATTTTTAATCGTCCTGATCGTCTCCTGATCGTCCGCTTCTACCTGTGTAGCTGTCATAACTCCAGTCTTTTCGTCTAACTGGAAGAATCCCTGAGAAAATCCGCACTTTGTAGAAATCAGAGAAAGAATGGAGTTAATATCTGCAATTCGCTGATCTGTCAGAAGTGTGGACACATGTTCCTGGATTGTGTTGTCACCATCCACTCCCATTTCCAGCCCGCGAAGGAAACGCGGCAGCTTAACGCCGTGCTGATCTGCGTACTGGATAGCAGACTGCGCAACAAAAGTCATGTGTTTGCTGTCCTCTACTTCCGTAGATTTCCGGCTCCATGCAATATCAAGGTCTTTCAGCTCCTTCAAAGCGTTATGCCACACTGGCACTCCAAGGGGACTTGTACGGTCAATCCTGTTCGGTGCTGGATTCTTGAAGTACGCAAACAGCGGCATTTCTACGTTCTCTATAGCAATATCCGGCTGAATGTCCGCCCATTCCTTAACTTCTGTCAGTGCGATCTGGTCGCCTGGAGAAGTCGAAACAGTGTTACCAAATTTTTCCGTGCGCTTTTTGTATGCGTAGTTGGTGATGCGGTATACCCTTGACGGTGTACCGTCCTCTGCTGTCGTGTCCTCAAATCTGTGCCATTCCAGACGTGTGTATGTGTAATCTCCACGCTGTATCTGTGTTTGGAATACGCATCCTAAAATATTTCCGTTACTGTCTGTCTCAGTCGGTGCAAAATTGCCTGGTTCGATATAATCAACATTCTGTCCGTTCGGTTTGAACATGATTCCACAGTTACCCACAGCCTCTGACACCTTGTCGTGGATAACTTTTAATACGTAATCTGCCTGCTGTTGCAAATAGTCCGCTCTCTCGTTACCGGAAATATCAATACCCAGATCCAGAGTGACCAGCCCTGCCGTCACATCGTCAATGTATCCGGCAAAGTTGATACTCTCTATATCATCATCCAGGTCAGCCCACGGTGGTCTCCCGGCGGTAATGTCGTAAAATTTTGCAATAGCCGTCTCCATAGCCGAAGAAAGCTGTATATCCGCCTGAAAGCGTTCCTCTATTTCTTTTCTGAACAATTTATTCCACACCGCCTTTATCCATGTTATCAGTCCCATTTACATCACCTTACAATTTTCCCCAGTTCCACAGGCTCTCCGTGGATTTTTTCATATTCTTTTGCTCCTAACAGTATTACTTCTCTTAGTTTATTTTCATTAATAAGAATTGCGCTTCTGAGCCCTGAACTTTCAGCAATCCAGTTATTTACTGCTTCGATAATAGCCTGATCCTCTTTTTCTTGAACTACGTTTACCATTGTTTCAACTGTTGTTATCGCGTCCATATATCCTCCTATACAATCCACCTATTCAACTGCCTTATGCCTGTGTTCCACGCCTCATAAATACCGGCTCAAACGCATATCTGAGAGCGTCAATGATATGGTTGTCAGCGTCAGGATAGCCAGAAATGATATTCCCGTCTTTATCCCTTTCATATTCATATCGTGTCAATTCCTCATATGCGTTTGGCGTTCTTCTACGGTCAATAACGATTCTCCTTTTCTGGAGCCACTTCATTCCGTATTCCACGGACCCCGGCCCCTTAACTGCTGCCCGGGAAAATACCCCTAAATCTCGATAATCATTCACAGATTTCTTCTCAGCGGAATCACAGATAATACAGTAATCGTTATACCCTTTGTCCTTGATCCAGTCCGCCGTCACCGTGTTTGGCTCCTTGTTTGCGTAATGCTCATCAATCAGGTATATTGTCTCTCTTGCATGATCATAATAAGCCCGGATAAAAGCATACGGATCAGGAAACCATCCCCAGTCAACGCCCTGGTATATCTTGTCCATGTGCGATATTTCTTCGTCAGTAATCTCTCGCAGTTCCAAATAATCAAACACGTTTCCGCCGTTTCCATTTGCCACGCCCTCGTACTCATTCTCGTAGGCAGCAGGATTAACCTCTTTCAGGTGTTCAGCTTCGTTGATAAATTCCTCTCCCAGCCATTCCTCCGGAACATCTTTGTATGTGCTTCTGACCACCAGGGCAGCGTCATTTTCATACTCTGCTTCCTCTGTATACTCATTTGCCCAGTTATTTTTACTTCTGGGCGGGTTAAATGACTTGAATCTGTATGCCTTATCACCGCCACGGATAGCGGATTGCTGTATGCTTCGCACTTCCTCCGGCCCGGCGAACTGGTCTAATTCTTCCAGCCATAGGATGCCTATATATCCAAACTCAGGCTTGATAGATTTGATCTTCAGAGGATCGTCAGCTCCACGGAAATATATTTTCTGTCCTGTCGGTTTATAAATAATTTCAAACGGAGATTTCTTGAACTGAAATTCCTGTTCCAGATTGAGCGCAGCTATCGCCCATTTCATTTGAGCGTACACAGAATCTTTGATTGTGTTTCCAACCTTGCGTAGAATGAGAGCATGCATTGACGGATTATTTTTTATCAGTTCTGGGATAATGAGCGATATTCCAGAAGATTTTGTAGATCCACGTCCGCCCGGTAGGACATACTCAGAATGTTTTCCATTACGAATGTCTCGTATCATCGGATGGAACACGTCAGCCACAACATCAAGGTCAATGTGATATGTTCCGTCCTGCCTTGCGTCCTCCAAAGCCTTTTTCTCAGCTTCCTTTTCTTCCTTGATGCTCAGAGCCTTTTCCAAATCATTCATGGCTTTAAGCTGATCGGAGAAGTCGGGCGAAAAACCGAAATCATCTTTCAGTTCTCCTTTAGCCAACTTAGAACGGCGTTCCTGAATCTCTGTCAGGCTCATAATGTCCCTCTGAGCCATTTTTTCTATTTCTGCCTGCCGTTCGGCTATATATGCTGAAACTCCACGCTTTTCCAAGATGTTTTTTCTCGCATTTTTAATAACCGCTTCAGAATATCCTGCTTTTCTGGCTGCGTCTGAGAGATTCCCGCCGTTCTTGATATATTCATCCGCAAAGGCTTTCTGCTTCGGTGTGAGTTTCATTTACCCACCGTCCTTATCTTCCCAGTGGATTTCTTTTAATACTTCCACAGTCCGGCAGCCTTCCCGGCAGAACGCATGAGGACAGATAACCTGTTCTTCACAATCCATGCATTTTATAAAACCAAGTTTTGTTATATTGCTATCTCTTATGCCTATTTCAATCTGATTCATTCTCTCACCGCCTGCCATATATCATTTAAACAATTCACAACCTCTATCTGCGATGCGCTCCGCAGTATCTCATAGTCTCGCTCTTTCCATTCCCCGTGTGTGTTCCGGTAGGTTACTCTGGTACTGAGGATATGTATGGTTATCATGCGATTCTGTTCTGCGCTGTAAAACTGTGTGGAGCCTATCTTGATAACAAGTCCTTTCTGGAGGATTGCTTTTTGCAGTTTTCGCATTATGCTGTTCATGTTCATTTATCAGTGACCTTTCCAACCTTTTCTTGGTCTTCCTGCTCCACGGTTCCAAAGCTTATCAAGGTCTTTTTCCGCTTCTTCTCTCCACTTTTTGTATTCTGTCTCTGCTTTTCTTCGCTTTTGTTCTGATATTGTCTTAACATCTGCACCGTTTCGCTCTACTCTTTTCCTGAACTCACTCATAGTCATATTTTGAGGTGTAGGGTTTGGGGTGCCTTCGATACCTCTTTGATAATAATGTGTCCCGTCACGAGTAGTAAAATAGTAGTCTGTACTTTGTCCGTTCATTTTTACAGTTATACCTCTAACCGAACCAGAACCGCTAGACATTCCAGAAGTAGAACCTCTGCCTCCCATCACTGAACCTCCCTGTATTTTTCCTGAAATACTTTAATTTGAATAATATTTCCCTCACATTTTTTTGGTACTTTTCCATAGAAAATAATCGTTGTAGGTTTCAATCTTTCCATCATCTCACGGTATCCGTCAAGGAATAATTCCTTCCGTTTCCTGCTGTTCATGCAGCCAACAGACGATACCGCAACAACTCCGCCTACCGGCTCGCCGTCAAAGCACCATTCAAAAGAATCCTTATCGCTCCATGATATTGTTGGTATCACATCAATACCGTGCATTTGCATGTATGCGCCTACCCAATGTTTTCTGTAATGATTGTATATCTGTATCGCTTTTGGGAAATCTGTGTATGTGCTGAAATCAGGAGACATGATGTGTGTAAAACCCGAAAGCATATCAATATATCGATCAGGTGCGTTCCACAGGCGGTTAAACTGATAATCGTCTATGAAGAAATGAACGCCTTTCCCTGTCTTATCCTTACAGCTTTTCGCATAGTTGAATGGGATAAAATCACATTCTTTATATGTTGTAAGTTCTATCTCAGGTATTCCGTACTCTCCCACACCGTCAAATATCATTCTTTGCAGATTTTCATAATTCTTTTGACTTCGGTACATACAAACTCACCCCACGCACGGTATTCTTGATTATATTTTACCGTATGTGGGGTGGTGCCGTTGTACCCATATTTTATGCATTATATAATATAACAATCATTCAGACTCTTCATCTTTTATGAACTCAATCGCTCTACCATAAGCAAAAACCATTCCGTCCAATGTATGCCAATTCATTCTATTGGATCTGCATTTCTCCATTGAATTTTTGTGAATATTAATTTGTTCCTCTATAGTATTGATTGTTCGTTGTTTATTAAATGCTGACGGGATTTTATTTATTTCATCGTATATTGCTTCTTCGGGAAGTCCTGCTTGAATTATTTTCCTCACACTTTCGATAACTTCTCCACGTCTAATCAAATCATCTTGTTTTACCATTGTTATTCCTCATTACTTACAAAATCGCATTCTTTAAACTTTGCAGTTACAACTTTCTCCGCAGAAAAAGGTGAAGGCATGTACCATATTTTTACAATTCCCTCTTTCATGTCTATGCGCGTTATCCTGCTTGCAAAATATTCTTTTCCTTTTATTCTTATTAGTTTTAGCATTTAGGATCTGGACCTTTCTTGTAGTTATAACACGGTATTGGGCCGTGCGGTTTTATTTGATCGATTACATTTTTCCTATTATCTGGATATCGAAGATTCTGCCCGCAAAATATACAATGATGGTATGGACGTTCGAGTTTGTTGCCGCAATTCGGGCACATTTGCGGATGTGTTTTATCTGTTGTATATATAACTTTACGTCCAACATCTTTTTTTAGTGCATCAACCGCAACTCCTAATGCAGAAACAAATTCAGCATCATACTCCTTTGGAAGTTTATCATTTTTAGAAAAATACTGCTCTATACATGATATTTTTTTGGTTAACACTTCTATCGCTTGTTCTGTATTCATCATTATTTATATCCTTTCATGCTTACACGTTTGGTTAATTATCAGATATATCCTATCACACAATCTGTTTCCCATTCAATACTAAATACCTGTTATACGTCTCTATCGTCTTCCTCCGGTATCCCTGGAAATCCTTCCGCTGCATTGGGATGTTCCCCATGCGGTCATATCCGAGACCGGTTGTCAGATTCATAAAAAGGAACGGGGCTATCTCCGGGTATACTTCCTGCGCGGCCTGAAGGATAAGCTGCTGGTCGTAGTCCCTGGCCTTTTTGCAGTATTGCTCTATCTTCTTTCCTTCTTCGTAAGTTATTCCATAATCCTTTATTGACATATTTCTAGCCGTTCCCATAGCATTCACCTCACATTCCCTGCAAACCTGCCGGCCCTCTGGAATAATAGAGCCGCAGCAGACACATCTATTTTCCATCTATCTCACCTTCTTTTGCTACAATGGTCACACGGGCCTTGCCCTGGCCAATAAAAATCCTCATCATTAGTTCCTTCTATCTGACACCCTTCGCAAGGATTGTATTCTGGTTCGGTGTCATAATATCTTTCTGGTTTGTAAGACTCATACATAGATTTTACGGCTTTACGACAGGCTTCCACCGTCCCGATCTCATGGTATTTTTGCACTTCTTTTAAAGCTGTGATTGCTGTTTCAAGAGAATCTTTTCTCCTTTTTACCCGAGACACATATTCTTTAGATTCTTTATCGTCATATTCTTCATAGCCTCTATTACGTGCAATTACTTCGTTTATGATATTTAAATTTTCGGATAAATCCTCAATCGCTTCATTTTCTGTCATGGTCTTCTCTCCTTTCCGGGCTGTACGGCTCTGGAAGAGACTGCCATGCGATAACACACTTATAATCGTCTTCATCATCTATCCATTTACCATCCTCAAACTCTGCAAGTCCTACGAACGGTTCTTCTTGCCCCACAATTTCTCCATCCATAGTTGCTATATAAAACCCATTTTCTTCTGGCAACCGCTCCTCCACCGGGATCCATCCGTCATTCATGTGATTGCGGATAATTTTCTTTGCTACTTTCATTCCGTAACAAATATCCACTGCTTCCACATTCGCATTTTCTTTATATCACTCTATTGTTTCGTCTATCTCTTCCAGTATCTTCTCTAATTCCTTCATGTCAGTCCTCCCTCAAATAATTAAAAATATTCATCTGCCTTTCTTCCCAGAAAAATCGCTCCTCCCAGTCATGGATTCTGGTTTTGGTAAGTGTATTCCACATATTCCCGATCAGATCAGGCTCGTTTTCAAGTTCCAGAAGTTTGTTCCAGAGGTCACGATGGCTATCACGCAGATGCTTCAGTTCTGCATATCTGGCATTTGGGCAAAACCAGCAGCCTCCCCTCGGAACAAAATCATAAATCGGGGATAACAGGCCGTATTGCTTGCAGAGATCAAATGCCATTTTCTCTGTATAGTTATATTTTTCTAATAAAGACACCTGATTTCCTGCTTTTACCACACGCTCCATACGAGCTGGCTCATCAATGGCGATTCCAATATATTGTGTAAAATCTTCATTGACTGATTTCCAAAATTGTTTAATTGCTTTTAGCTTGCAATCTCGCTGTACATCACAGTGGCCGGTCATCACAAAACCTTTCTTCATTCCTTTTGATTTACCTCTTACAGTCCTGTGATGGAAGCAATCCATGTATGTTTTATCGGAATGCAGTATCTTCACTTCATATCCCCAGCTTTTAAATATGGGGATAGCCCTGTTCTTTATAAAGTCAATATGCTCCGGCAGTTCTCCGCTGATATTCTTGTCAAACATAACCTCGGAGAAGATAATCAGGTCAAGTGGTTCATTATGTTCATGCGCAAGAATGATGCTCGCTGTGCTGTCCTTTCCGCCGCTCCATGATGCTATGTATTTCATTATCTGTTCCTAACCATTTCTTCAATTTTCTTCTCAATCGGATTCACAATCTGTTTCCCATTCAGTATCATATACCTGTTATATGTCTCTATGGTCTTCCGGCGGTATCCCTGGAAATCCTTCCGCTGCATTGGGATGTTCCCCATTCGGTCATAGCCGAGTCCGGTTGTCAGATTCAGGAAGAGATACGGCGCAATCTCTGGGTATACTTCCTGTGCTGCCTGAAGGATCAGTTGCTGATCGTACCCAGTAGCTTCTTTACAGTATTTTTCTATTTTCTTTCCGTCATCATAGGACAGGCCATAATCCTTCATGTATGTATTTCTTACCGCTCCCAATACATTCACCTCACATTCTCTACAAACTTTTTCCTCCAAATGCTGTTTTAATTATTCTGTCCTGTTAAACCTGTCCATGATATGCTCTCTGAATCTCTTCTCCACCTGCTGCCTGGGACACTTCACAGCCCCGGGCGCTATCAATGTTCCCAGCTCCTTGCAGTACTCATCTCCGGTCTGCAGGTCTGTTTTTCTTGCTTCACATGTCTCACAGTTCATTTCTTGTGTTTCTCCCTCCATTCCTTCAGGTACTTCTCCTGCTCCTCATCTTCTTCCGGATCATGCGGGATGGAAGCACATATGGCCCATCCAATCCCAGCGATCACAAGAAGCGTTATAATCGCAACTATAATCATATAACCTCCTCCATATCAAAAATACTCATCTGATGTTCTGCTGGAAATGTCAGCATTTCATCTTTTGCACGATTGTAAAACGTCCGATCAATCTCAAATCCATATGCGCTTCGCCCTAGCTCGTAAGCCGCTCTAAGTGTGGATCCGCTTCCAGCGCAAGGATCAATAACAACATCGCCCGGATCTGTAAAAACCTGTATAAGCTTTTTCAGGACTTTTACCGGCTTTTGAGCTGGATGAATCTTTGGTATTTCCGGGCCATCTTTTTCCCAGGAAAACCAGTTGAAAATCATATGTCCGGTTCCTCTTATTGTCTTCCCGTTTTCGTCAAATCTTGCTCCGTTCCGGAACTTCGGAAGCCGATCCCTGTAAAGAACCAATGCATATTCTGTAGCTCCTACAATCCTCATGTTCGCTTTAAGAACCTGTGGGCTGTAATTTTTCACAAACGTTAAGGGTATGTAATGAACAAATCCATGTTTGGCTGCCGCATTAATAAGCGTCTGTATCTGTTCAAATGAGCAAAACACAATCATGCATGGCGAATTACTACTCCGCCCTCTGCTAACTGGTTTCTTATCCTCTTTTTTGAGCATTTTTGAGCAGAAGTGAAAGTATTCATAGAGGTTGAAATTAAAATCCGAATTAAAAGCCGCCTTTCCAGCCAACTTGCTTTCTCCGTTTTTGTTGTCCCCACCTTTATACCACATGGGATTGCTGCCATAGAAATTATTTCCAACATTATAGGGGACATCGGCAATAATAAGCTGTGCCGGAGGGATAGCATACTTTTTGTAATTCTGCATGGAATCTCTGTATATTTCGCATTTTATCTTCTTACTCACTCCATTATCTCCTCTCTGATTTCCCTATCTGTAAGCACGATTTCCGGTTCAAAATCCCGGCTGAAGATCGCCCCCGGTATCCGTTATCCGCTCACATTTCATCCACCGTTCTGCTTCCCGTGAAATCCCAGATATAACGGTTTTGCGCTTCTGCTGGTATTTCTTACCGGGGATCAGTTTCTTCTTGTCCATGTTCATGTCCTTTCTCAATTTGTTCAACCATCTTTTTTACCGCTAAAGTCCTAGTGTGACTGCTTGCTTGTGATACAATACGGTCTATAATGCGTTCTTTGTCCTTGTAAATAATTTCTCTAACACATTCTTTAGTCGCCATATCTACTTTTCTCCTATCAGACGAATAATCTCTGTAATACTGGTTTGCTATTACATCTAACAGCCTGTCTTTAATTTCTTCCTCTGGAATTTCTATTGTAATTTTCATTTCTCATATCCTCTCTCATACACGGTTGGTTTTTTGCTATGCCTGATTACCAGCGTCCCGTTCTCTTTGTTAAAATTTACGGAAGACACCCATCTCCACTCGATTCTACGCAACCTGTCCCACTGAATATTTTTTACCTTCATAGGCTTTGTGAATACTTTGCGATAAGCTTTTTCGTCCATATCGCCGAAAATTACCCATTCAGCGTGTATGTAGCGCAGTGCTTCTATTACTCGCATGATAACTACTCTCCCTCATAAGGCATAGGAATATCCATCCATGCCACAACCTCACTGTACTCCGGCAATAAAATGTCTGTACCATTCATGTAGAACGCATATCCCGGAGCATAATTCTTTTGAAGATAATGCACTGGATAACGCAACTCTCTCCTGCCGCCGTAACCGTGATTTTTAATTGTTACAATCAGACAACTTCCGACTGGTGGTAAGCCGTCCTCCGCTATTGTTTTCCAATCGGTTGAAATTGGCTCATTGTCATTTCCAAAAATTAATCGGATGCAAGTCTAAATCTTTTTGGGTGAGGCTTTCGATCTCCTGTAAGCTATTAAACAGTGTCTTTCCTTCCACAAATACCTCAAGTGACCCAGGCTCGATTTCCATAAATCCCCACTCTTCCTTGTCATACCCGCAATTTTTATAGATTTTATCTACCATCTCCCCATGCTCATTAAGCATTTTGAGGTGGTATCCGATAACAGGCCGTCCTGTCTTTTTTGCTATTCCTCTAAACAATATTTCCATCTTCTTTTCTCCTTGACTTATCTTTTAATCCATTCTTCACCAGGCTCTTCAGATCCCGGTAATTGAAATATCCTTCTTCGTACATCTCCATCTGCCGGTTAAACTCGTCTATAAGCCTCTGCTGCCTTTTCTCACCAAAATCAAAAGTATCATGCAGGATCTTCAGCGTGATCAGTCTTACTGCTTCGCTGGCTGCACGGATCGCCGTCTTTGCCTTGGCTTCCTCACTCATATAGATCATGGCCGGGTTGATTCCTTTTCGGCGCTGTGGGATATTTTTCTTCATACCTCGATCCCCTCCATTTCCTTCATAAGCAGATCCGTTTGTTCCCGGATATATTCCAAAGCCTCTTTCAATTCCATGTCTGACCCTGTAATTTTTCTCTGGACAGAATCTTTCAGGACCAGATCCAGTACCTCCCGGAGGCTTCCGACATATCCCAGTGTGGTATGAAGCTCCTGATCATCTTTTCCCTTCCTCCCGTTTTTCCGGAGGACAGTGTATCCAAAATTGTTTGCCTGAGCATAATAATCATCTTTGATATGCAGCATATTATCTCCTTCCCGGGACACATCTTCTGTGTATATAGATGTTCGTCCCTCTCTTGGTTTTTATGTATTCCGGTTCTTCGCCCTCTATTTCCTTCCCGCAGATATAGCAGATCCTGGGAGGGGGGGGGCTTTCTTTTTATTGCTGTTCTTCATTCGGCACTTCTTCCTCCAGATTTTCTCTGCACCATTCCGCCACCAATGCACGGATCAGATCCAGCGCAAGCGGAACATGTTTATACTGCTCATAATATTCCTGAGAGAGCTTATTCACATTCTCCCATTCTGTCTCATCTTTTATCTGTGTATAAAAATGATCACATATATCATGAATTATCTGACGAATCTTTCTGTTATCCATCTATTTCCCTCATTTCGTAACACCATAACACCTACAGCGCTTTTTGTAACACTTTTTATAAAATCCCCGAAACCCGCTTAAAACCTGGCAGTTTCCGGGTTTTGTAACACTTGTAACACATGTAACACCTATTTTTTTCTTATATAGGGGAATGAAAATCGTAAATATTTATATTTTTTATCCCTATATATACACGCAAAATTCCGGTGTTACGGGTGTTACGGTGTTACACCTACTTAAACGGCAGCTCTTCCTGATGCGCTTCTATGTACTCGTCAGCGTCCATGAAGCCGTCTGTATCTTCTTCCGGAGTACCGTCAAGCTTCAGAAAAACACATCTGGCTACATGGCCGTCAATCCGTTTTGTACGGGTCTTTTTCCCGGCAGAAGTCTGGATCAGTCCTTTGCGCTCTGCCCAGGACAAAAAAGATGCTCTGGAAAAGCCGCCTTTCTTGCAGATACTGTCAAAAATATTGTTGTATATGATCACATATCCGCCTTCCATGCAGCCCCATTTTTCCGCTGTCTGGCTCAAAGGATCGAACTTCGCCGCATTGATCTCCACCTCTGATAAAATATACTGGTAGCAGCGCTCATTGTCTGAAAGCTCTTCCCGGTCCACCAGAACCTCTTTTGCTTCGTCTATGCTGATATACTGCCCGTCTTTGAACAGGTAGTCTGTGGCGATCTTATCTGCGGCCAGAATGATCGATAATGACAGGCTCTGCTTTTCCATCTTTTCCGTATCATAAAGCCGTTCCTGGAAGTCTCTCTGGATCCTCCGGACCTCTTCCGGCCCTATAGTTTTTAATACCTGGACAAAATCATATCCGGCATATCCATAGTTCCGTTTGACCAGCTCTGCAGTCTCCTGGGGATCTTCATAGACCTTCTCCCCGCATTCCAGTTCCAGGATACGGTTGATTGCTCCTCCCTGGGTAACATAGGAGTTTAGTGGGCGCTCTCCATTTGTCAGGATACAGTTCTTCCAATGGCATTCCCGGTTCAGGCCCAGCTCCTTATTGGAACGGGTCTTTCCTTTTCCTGAGCAAAGATCATAGACCAGGCCCTCGAAGTTATCCTCAATCCTCCTGTTTTTCTTGCTGGAATCATCCAGGATCAGCGGCAGATGGTTCAGAAAGTCACAGGTGGTTTCCAGTCCCACCTCTGTGCCTTTGTAATCCTTTATGTATGCATTCTCGTCCGGATCCGCCCATACAGAGGCAGCCACCATCAGAGTAACCGTCTTTCCGCCCTCCGTCTCTCCCCACAGGTCCACGATAAAGGGTAGACCGCCTACCAGATACACCAGGACGCTGGCAAAAGACGCTGCCAGAAGGAATTTTACTTCCATCCTTCCTAAGGCCCGCAGTTTCTTTATATGGCTATACCATTTTTCACGGCTTCCCGCTGCCTCTATACTTTCTTTAATCTGTCGGAACCTGGCGTCCCCATCAAACACAATGTCTGTATCATAGGGCATGAAACTGTTCCGGATCCATCCCAGCTTTGAACTGGAATACTGGACTTTAATATATTCCCCATTGGAATTTTCCACATCGGCCAGATACCGGACCAGGAACTTGGCATTTTCGCTGGTCACGGCCACTCCACGTCCGGAAAGGGCCACGATCTTTGAGGCAGAGGTCACCATAGTCTTTGGAACGATCAGCTCTTCCCAGGCGCCGCCTCTTTTATATGCCAGCTTCAGCTGCTCTTCTCCTGTCTCCAGGTTCTTCAGCCGCTCTACCGGCAGGATCGGGTGATAACAGGCCAAGATATCCGTGACGCCGGTATTTGGATTATAAAGGCATACTCCATCATCCGAGGCGATCCAGGAGCGGCACTGCATCCGGCCGTAAGGGCAGTCTGTGAAATTTGTCCAGTTCTCCACCAGGCTGACGGTCTGCTCCTGTTTCTTCCTGGTCTCCTGGTATACTTTCTTATAGGCTTTCAGAAGACTTCCGAACTTCGTCTTTACGCCCAGCTCTACGGCCCGGTCCTCCAGGGATAAGATCAGCCGTGCTTTGTAAATCTCGTCTTCCTGCTCAAAAATTTCTGTAAAGATCTTCTCCTCCAGTATGCTCTCCTTTGTCAGTTGTCCCAAAGGCACCAATCTTATCACCCTCTTTCCCGTAAGACTTCATTATGGTACAGCTCCAGCTGCAGGGCGTTCTGGCAGTCACACCAGACATCTGAAAGCGGTTCCGTCTTTTCGATCCAGTCTTTATAAACAGCGATCTTCTTCAGATTAAGCTGCAACTCCAATTCCCGTCTGCCGGCCTCTTTTTCTCTCATGAGTTTTCTTTTTTCTGCCCGGTACCTGATCAGATCTGAAGCAAAGCCCTGTCTTTCATAGGTCCCTCCCAGGATCTCAAAGGCTTCTTTGAAACTGCAGTTTTCCATATCCATCACAAAGGTGAAGATATCTCCATGCGCCCCGCAGCCAAAACAATGAAAATCTTTATCATAGACCTTCAGGGAAGCGCTTCTGTCTCCTCTATGAAAAGGGCAATTTATGAATCCAGCACGGTTAGGCTGATACCCGTACCGTGCCAAAACATCCCTCATGCTGATATGTTCTTTGATCTCTTCCTTAGTCAACTGCCCCGCCTCCCAGGATCCGGATGATCTCCCGTCCTGTCTCTTCCTTTTCACAGAACAAGAACCTCACCCCATATTTCCTTTCCTGGGTACACAGGATTTTATACAGGGTTTCTCCCTGCATGGCCTTTGTCTCGATTTCTTCCCACCGGCCGGTTTCGGGATTTTTCCTTCGTTTCCACCGCCTGGGATTTTCCCACCAGATCACATCCGAGAGCTGGCGGATCCCCTTCCCGTGTTCCACCAGGATTACGAGCTGTATGTCATTTTCTTTGGCTAGAAGGAGTTCCCGGCGGAACCTGGCGTGATCCTGGCAGACATTTCTGCATAATTCCGTAAGGTTCTGCTTCCGGTCAATGATCAGCCGTGGATTATCATAATTCATGTAATCTCCCACCATGAGCTTGCTTACCGGGTGCTTAATACCACAGCGGTCAAACTCTTCTACGATCTTTTGGATCGCTCTGGCTTTTTCCCTGCTGTCTATCTGTATCGTCATATCGTCACATCCTATAGAACGGCAGTTCCTCGTCTATATCGTCCGGTACGTTCATAAATCCGTCCGCATCCGCCGGGCCATATCCCTGGGCTTTCTGCCCGCCGCCGGCGTGACTCTGGGAAGCGCTCTTGCTTTCCCCGAAGCCCAGCTGCTCCGCCACAACGTCCGTGGTATAGACCCGATCCCCGTCCTGGTTTGTATAGCTCCCGGTCTGGATCCGGCCGGACAGTTCCATCTTCATGCCCTTCTGAAAGTATTTTTCCACAAACTCTGCGGATTTTCCGAAAGCAACGCAGCTGACAAAATCCGCTGTCGGCCCGTTCTCTGTCTTACATCTCCGGTCAACCGCCAGGGTAAAGCGGGCAATGCAGCTCCCGCTGTCTGTATAACGGATATCCGGATCCCTGGTCAGTCTTCCTGTCAGGTTCACGCTATTCATGATCCGCTCCCTCCTTTGGCTTGTCCGGAGTCTTCTCAAATATGTTCATGACATATTTGAAATCGCTGATGTCAAACTCCTTGATAGACTTCCGTTTTTTATCCTTCAGCTGTTTCCTGCCGAGTATTATCTTTTCAGACACCCCGGTGCGCTCCATTTCTTTCAGCAGCGTCTGATACATCTGATCGGTCATAGGAGCACTATCGCTGGCAGAAGTATCATTGTTCTGTACCGGTTCTTCCTTTGGTGCTTCCTGCTTTTTAGTGTTGGATTTCTGTGCCCCGGACCTGTTTTCCTTATGGCTTTCCCCCTGCAGTTCGGGCCTCTCTGCATCCGGATCATCCATGTCTTCTACCGGGATACAGAATACCTGGAAACACAGATATTTATAGGCAATAGCCATGGCCTTATTGATTGCCTTGTCCCCGGTATCCATAGCCTCTCCCAGTAAAATGGTCTCTATAAAGGAACCGTCATCTGCAAAAAGGGTATACTTGATCCTCAGTGTCACCCAGGTTATCTGGGTCCCGTTTTTATTGGTCCTCATCTCCCGCTTCTGCTCCAGGATCTCCGGGATGATAAAGATCTTGTTTTTCGCCAGAGCCGGGTTCAGTACACTATAGACATCATCTACGCTACGGTACTTAAATCCCTGCTGCTTATTCACCTTGTCCTTCCCTACAGTGCCGATATCTGCGATCACCCCGGCCACGGCTTTATAGATCCCCAATTTTTCCATCAGTCTTCCTCCTTGTCATATACGATCCGGTCCATAGACTGCAGGATGATCGTAGAAGCGATCTGGCTCATGGACATGGTAGATTCGTTAAAGATCTCCACCAGAGCGTTGTATGCCTCTTTAGAAAGCCTTACGGTGGAACCCTGGTCTATGGGCTGCTTCTTTCTTGCCGGGATATGTATCATTCCGTCTCTCATTCTTCGTCCCTCCTTGAGAAATAGATCCCCAGGCTGTTGAAAGCCATTTCTACCTGCTCCAGTTCTTCCGGTGTTGCCACAACTTTATAAAAAACAGTTTTTGTTGATGGCTGCTCAAAGGGAAGCTCGTCCCCGTCATCTGCTTCCGGGATCCGGAAGCCTTCTTCTGCCTCTACAGTTTCCCGAGTATTGGCTGTCTGTTCCCTGGCCGCCTGCTCTGCTTCTATCCTGGCCCGCTCTTCAGCCACTGCTTTTTCTTCTGCTTCCCTGCGGATCCGTTCTTCTTCAGCGATCCGTTTCCGTTCTTCCTCCCGGATCCTTTCGATCTCGGCCTGTCTCCGGCGCTCTTCCTCCTCTGCCTGTCTCTGCTGTTCCCGTCTCAGGATCTCCTGCTTCTGCCGTTCGTACTGATTGATATGCCGGACTGCCTCCATAGCGTCCAGGGAACGCTTATAGATCTCCAGCGCTTTCGGGACTGCTTCCGACTGCATGGAGCTGATCGTCAGGAGGTCTTTGTTTACGGTATCAATCTTTGCCTGGAGTTCCTCTCGAACCTTTTTCATACTGGTACTGACATTCTCCCAGGAAGGAACATAGGCCCGTTCAAAACTCAGGTATTCCCTAGCTTCTCCCACCAGCTCTCCATAAAGATCCCGGATCTTCTCCTTTTTCTCCTGGCGCTGTTTCTCGTCAAACGCCTTCACCTGTTCGTCGATCAGCAGGATCGGCTCGTCGATCATGGCCAGCAGCGCCATGACCTTCGCATTAAACTCATCATAGGGCTGGAGCCATTCCTTCTTAACGACCTTTCTCCTGTCATCAATCTCTTTTTTAAGTTTCCGGAGATAAGCGACTTCTTTCTTCGCTGCAGTCTTTCCTTCTTCTGTGACTACTGCTCCCTTATAAAATGCCAACTTCTCCCGGAGCATAGCCTCAATATCGTCATAATTGAACCGGATCCGTCCCGGCTGCTGATCCACAACTACCTGTATTTCATTCATGATATTTTCCTCCTTAATCTTCCTGCTCCATTCCAAGAATGCACCTTATCCAGCACTCTCCTGGCAGTAAGTCATCTTGCATTGCCTGGGTGAGGATCCTGACCTTCTCAGAATCCCTGATCAGACTTTCGTATTCCCTTTCCGGGATTGTAACCGTATTATTCTCCATGCTTCTCCTCCTTTGGTGCCTGTCCGAAACGTATGCTCTGCGGCGGAATGTTATAACGCCATTCTCTGATCCTCGATCCTGCGGCTTCTCCTATTGGCATGAATGCATACTCTGTATTGCCTGCTTTTTCTATCTGGCATACCTCGTAATCCTCAGCATGAATAACGCAGTATCCTTCTTTTTCTATATTGGCAGAGATCCTGATCTGCCGTTCCTGAGCCAGCTGTGATAATGCCAGCATAGTATTCCGCAGATAGATCATCACATCACCGTCCGTCATTTTTTCAAACATCTTTCTCCTCCTTAAAATGCTTTTCCATCAGATCAGCAATCATCAGATATTCTTCGGCAATTTTCCCTTTCCTGGTATTCTTTACCTGCTTCCGGAACTCATTTAGGTCTCCGTAAAAGCACCCGCATCTTACCCGAGTAGCTCCGTCTTTACATTTAAAAAATGTAGTAGTGCGGAACTCTGTACCGAATCCTTTTATGGTTGCATAGTCGGCGTCTCCGCAGACCTTGGCGTTTCCGCAGACCTTGGCGTTTCCGTAGACCCAGGCGTCT
>ERZ1090862.355-NODE-355-length-20479-cov-48.290345_pt1 | contig 20479 bp, 24 predicted proteins | sample MGYA00478481_ERZ1090862 | MGnify/ENA primary metagenome ERZ1090862 (study PRJEB33644, sample SAMEA5815745) | chicken gut metagenome | biome: Chicken; feature: Gastrointestinal Tract; material: Caecum | place: Ireland | collected 2019-01-01 | study: A study of the... | reverse complement strand
TTGTGTCCCCAAAACGGGGACATACCCATGTCCCTGAAATGGGGACATATGGGAGGGGTTGACATTGTGTGGGGTTATGGGTAGCATTCTCGGTGTTGGATTACACACCGGAGTTTGCCTTGAAATCTAATGTTGGGGGTTTCCATGTAAATCCGAAAGCTGGGTCATACATCGCTGTCCCGACAGAGTGGGTTTTTGATGAACGGTTATCACCAAGCGATCTGCAAAGATTGATACGCTTGTTGTGGAGATACGAGTATTTCAAGAATCTGAACCCTCTGGGTGGGGAACTGGTATTCTTTCCGTCACAACAATCCTTGTGTGGCCTGTTGGGGTGGAATGAAAACTCACGAACCAAAGTGTCTGAATTTCTGTCTCGGATGGAGAGCTTTGGTTATATCAGGCGTGTTAGATCAGGATTTCAGGATTCTGATGGTAACGTGAAACCAAGAAATTATATTATCGTCAATCGTATCAGAGGGGATAAATCATGAATATTCGTTTGAGTTTGAACAAGCTACATGTGCCAGTTGACCATTTCACATTTAGTGGTGGTGAGGAGCAGATTAAGATCGATATGCGTCATGTTCCGCATGGTTCGATTGGTTTTGTTGATATCTTCGCTAGACTCAAGAACTCACAGGATGTGATGTGTTTGGCACTGCTTGTTGATGCAGTTAATCGTCTTGGCAATTTGGATGTTGGTGTGGAAAAGGTTTTACACCTGCCGTACATTCCGTATGCTCGACAAGACCGAGTTATGAACCCTGGAGAATCTCTGTCGGTGAAAGTCTTTGCCACAATGATTAACTCGCTTGGTTTCCACAAAGTCATCGTCGATGATCCACACAGTGACGTATCCGCAGCACTGATTGATAACGTGAAAATTCGTTCTCAGACTGATTTGTTTTTGAACATGAATTTTGATTTTGATCTGCTTACGGACGAATCGCTTGTGTTGGTTGCTCCAGATGCAGGTGCACGCAAGAAGACCCAGAAGGTTGCTGATGCCTTGGAACTTTCTGTGGTTGAAGCAGGTAAAATCCGTGATGTGGGAACAGGGGCAATCACAGGCACAACAGTGTTTGGTGATGTTGGTGGGAAGACATGCCTGATTGTCGATGATATCTGCGATGGTGGGTTTACGTTTACAAACTTAGCTCAAGCCTTGAAAGCTGCTGGTGCAAAACGTGTTATTTTGTATGTTACGCATGGAATTTTCTCTCGTGGGAAAGAATTTATTCTCGACGGTGGTGTCGATGAAATCTATGCGTACTATGACTGGACAGAAAATTTTTAATTACATCTTGACAAAGATACGTTTTAGTGAAAAAATACGCTTTTTAGGATTGGAGGGTTGAGATCATGCTTCACAAAGAAAGTCCATTGCTGTTTGCAGATTTTTATAAACCAAGTCACATCTCGATGTACGACAAACGTTCACAGTTTGTTCAAGACAACATGACACCACGCAATGCGAAACACTTTGTGCATTTTGCAGATGAAGACCATCGTGTAATGTTTGCTGGTCTTCAGGGATTTATCAAGTGGTTCCTGATTGACATGTTTAATAATAATTTCTTTGCCTTACCGAAAGAAAAGGCGATTCAGGATTACAAAGAGATTTGTGATTTGAGCATTGGGAAGGATGCTGTTGAAACTTGGGGTTTTGAGAGATTGCATGATCTTGGCTATCTCCCAATTGAAATTAGAGCTTTGCCTGAAGGAACTCTTGTTCCTGTTCAGGTTCCTATGTTCACGATTCAGAACACGCACCCTGATTTTTACTGGCTGCCAAACTTCCTTGAGAGCGTGATCTCCTCGGAGACTTGGAAGACAATTACCACGGCAACGACTTTCTGGCAATATCGTAAACTATCAGAACTGTGGGCAAAGAAAACATGTGATAACAACGATCACGTTCCTTTCCAGAACCATTGTTTTGCATACCGTGGTGAAGCTGGAACACATGACGCAGCACAGAGCGAATTTGGGCAACTGATTAGCTCAATGGGCACAGATACAATTCCAGCGATTGTTTACGCAAATCGCTATTACAACATGAAAGGTCGCTTTGTTGCTGGGTCTATTCCCGCATCTGAGCATAGCGTAGCGACAACGAACATTGGTTTTATTGTTGAGCGTATCCAGCAGGAAAATCCTGACATGTCGCTTGCTGAAGCACGTTTTCGTGCTGAAGTTGAGTTCTTAAAGCGTTATGCAACAGAGATTTTTCCGTCAGGCTATGCTTCATACGTCGCAGACAGCTATGATTTTTGGGCAATCATTACACAAGCAGCCAAAATCCTGAAAGATGAGATTATGTCTCGTGATGGCAAGCTGGTCTTCCGACCGGACAGTGGGATCCCAGAGCACATCATTGCTGGCTATCGTGTGTGCTCTCAGGAAGAATGGGCAACGGGACAGTGCTGTGATATGGATGCTGTGCTGTTTAAAAATGGCAAATATGTCACTCTGTACGAGATGTCCAGAGACACTTCCTGGATGCGAGATTCGGAAGGCAACCTCGTAGATTGGAAATCTTTGACAGGTGATGAATTTACAAATTATCTGACCAAAGAGGAGGTTAAGGGTGCTGTACAATGCTTGTGGGAAATCTTTGGTGGTAGTGTAAACTCTTTGGGTTACAAAGTTCTTGATAGCCATGTTGGTTTAATCTACGGAGACTCTATCACAATCTCTCGTGCTAAAGAGATCTTTGAGCGCCTTGAAGAACGAGGCTTTGCTTCCAGCAACATTGTGTTTGGTGTAGGATCTTATACAACGCAATATACAACCCGTGATTCTCTTGGGATGGCTGTAAAAGCCACTGGTGCTGTGATTGATGGCAGACAAGTAATGGTCGTAAAAGAGCCTAAGACTGATCTTGGGAAGAAATCTGCGAAAGGTTTTGTTAAAGTTATTCGTGGTGATGATGGTGAGTTGAAGCTGGTAGATAATCTTGGTATTAATCAGGTATCTGACCCTGATAACGAGCTTAGAACAGTTTTTGTTAATGGTAAGCTGCTTGTGGATGAGGATCTTGAAGAAATTCGCCAAAGAGCTTTGTCACAGCTTTAACAGCATAATCATTCTCCTCCGTGCGGAGGGGTTTTTCATCTCTAGGAGAGCGTTTTGAGAAATTTCGTAGTGAAGCACGACAGAAACCGTGCATCAGTCCACACGGACATGAAAAAAGCGTGGGAGCCAGATATCCTTGACGGGCTAGAAGAACATTACATCGAAGTCGGTCTTTGCAAGGATGCATCCTGTGACCTTTCCCCTCATGAGATTGCAGTAGCGGAATACGAGCGTGGTGTCAAGGCTTCTGGAATAGTTTAATTGACAAAAATAAACACCACTGATAAGATCTAATAACAAGATAAAAATAAAGTTAGTGGTGATTTGTTATGTTTAAATTAAAAATGGTTCTTAAGTCTGATAACGGGGAGTACGTAGAACATGAGTCTTTTCATAAAACACATGATGATGCGCTTGAAGAAGCGGATGATGTCGCTTTTTCTACAACTGGTTTTGGAATTGAATCCTGGAAATATATTGCATCGTTCGGTGAAGAAGGCGGGTTATATTATTTCTACCCCATCGAAGGGATTAGTACAACAAAGTACGTTATCAGGATCCTTAGAACAACCGTATAAAAATCGTAAACAAAGACGTGCAGAAGCTGCAATGAAAAGATCGCGGAGAAAAGCAAGATGACAAAAACGTATACTGAAGAGACGCATAGACAAGTTGAGTTGTTGCTTTGTAGATTACAACAGTGTATTGACAGAGTTCGTATTTTACGTTTTGAGTTTGAAAATAATATCTCTTAATGTGAGGAATGTATGAAAAAAGGTATTGATTTTGAAAAAGAAGTTGGTTTCGGGGAAGGGTGTCATCAAGAAGAAAACTGGGATGTCTAAAATTTTAAAATATCTCTTGACAATGTAGATCATACAGGATAACATCATCTCATACCAAAGAGATACGGCCCCTTAGCTCAGTGGTTAGAGCAGGTGACTCATAATCGCTTGGTCGCTGGTTCAAGTCCAGCAGGGGCCACCAAATGTGGCACACGAAATAAACTAGGTTTATTGTTTTCGGAGGAGAAAACTTAATGGCTAAGAAACAGTCTGCTAAAAAGGTATCAGCTATCGAGGCGATCAAGCAACCTTTTCAGTTTGAATCAAAATCCACGCAGACACATTCTGCACCGCACGATGTGCGTCTTGGTGGCAAAACGCAAACTGTAGCAGTTCTGAAAAAACGCAAAGATGAAGACGGTAATACTGAAATGTATTATGAATCTGTGTCTCGTGTCATTGGTGGTGAAGTGATTTCTGCTTCCTATCGTATCCGTACTGGGAAAACAAAGCGTGAACGAGAAGTGAAACAGAAAACAAGCACTCCTGTAGAAAACGTTAAGAAAACTAAAAAATAATTTACTGACGAGAGTGCCACCGTGAGCCAGCGTCATTAAACAAAGGGAATCACGGACATTCAGGAGGGTTGAGATTATGATAGGATCTTTGCTTAAGATTGCAAGCGATGTAACAACAACGGCTGTTGAAGTGACTGCTGCGGTAACAACTCCGTTTGTTGATTTAGCATCAGATGCTGTAGCAGCAGCAGACAAGATGATTTTGTCACCGACATCTGATCTTGTCCAAGATCTTTGTGATTCTATAAAAGATGCTGTAAAAGATTAAAATTTTTCTTGACATAGTTTTTGTTTTTCTGTATAGTTACTTTATCAAAGCTAATTTACATAGGAGAGATTGAATGTCTACTAAGATTTCCGTAACTCGTGCACTTGCTTCTATCTCTAAGATTGAAGATAAGATCAATAAGCGTATTTATAACCTTGAATGTATTAAGATTGCAAAAGGAACTGAGAATAATTGTAAGATTCCTGGTTATATCGGCTCTGTTGATGATTTTAAGAAATCTGCGATCAACGACTATCAAAGTCTGCAAGACCTCTTGGCAGTGCGCGATGAACTGAAAGCAAAAATTGTCAAGTCTAATGCTGAGACAATTGTCAAAATTGGTAAGGTGTCTATGACAGTTGCTGAGGCAATCGAACGCAAACGGACGATTTGCTTTAAACAAGAGTTGTTAAACAAACTTTGTGCACAGCGTGCTTCTGCACAGCTTCTTCTGGCAAAAGAAGAAAAATCTCTGGAAGATAAACTTGAAAATGCCAGAGCGCCATATATCCAACGTGATAAAGCGCCAGATGCAGAGCAGATTAAGACTGTGGAAGCTCCAATTCGAATGATGAACACACCATCGGTTGTGGATCCTCTTGAACTGGCTTCTAAGATTCGTTCTCTTGAAGAAGAGATTGAAGATTTCTTGTCTAACGTTGATTTTGCGTTGTCTGAGTCAAACGCTAAGACAGAAATTGAGATTGAGCACTCTCTCTAAAAGGCTCTGATAATATCATTATCGTTCCTTTGTTTTGAAATTTAAAACATTGCTTTTGATTAACGAAGTTTACATCATCTTGCCTCCTGGGGATTGGAGGTTAAATATTCCCCACCATGTATCGTATATGTATGAGGATAATACAGGACATAGATGCAGCGAGGCACACGAAGATGCCTTGTTGTTTCCACTAAGTAAAAGTTCATACAATAAAGGTCAATGGTCAAATGTAAAAGATGAAACTTGAAAGTTAATTCTTGAAAGATAAAATTTCGTTTATCATCTGAAATCCTTGGCACAGGTTATGGCTCACAAGATATGGTCTGTAAAGCCTCAAGGCTGTTAATCGGAAGCAATGTCTTATTGCTCGTATAGCTCAACGGTAGAGCACCTGCCTTGTAAGCAGGGGGTTGCAGGTTCGAAACCTGCTGCGAGCACCAATGCTGGGTAAGCCCTTTGGCAAGGGCGAGGATTTATAATCCTGAAAATAGACGGGCTAGCCGTTGAATACATAGGTGGTTCGATTCCATCACCCAGTCACAAGTTTGTTTTATAGTGTATTAGCTTATATTATTCGATATAAATGCCTGATCAGCATTTGTTGGGAATGAGGCATACAATGCGTGAGAAAGCTATCGGTGCGCAACGTTGATTTCAAACGTAGTCATGCTCGTAGAGCACCAACTGTGGAAGTTGGGGTGAGGTTGAGTAACCATACACTATAAAGCATTCTTATTCTCGGGGTGTAGCTCAGTTGGATAGAGCAGCGGCCTTCTAAGCCGTAGGTCACAGGTTCGAATCCTGTCTCCTCGACCAGATTAACCCCAACTTGAGAATCGTCAGCGCGGCTCGTAAGACCCACTCTATAGGTTCTCTACTCGGGGTACTTATTGCACGGTTGCCGGAATTTGGTTACGGGTCTGTCTGCAAAACGGATATATGTCGGTTCAAGTCCGACACCGTGCTCCAAGCTTTCAATTTCTTGGTAAATATGTTAAAATACCACTTGACAGATATGTTTTTATTTGATAATATCATTAAGTGGGGTTTTAAAATGGCTACTAAGCAGCTTACAAAACGTAGAAGAGGAAAAGGTCGTCCTCTGAAAGAGGAATCTAATGCAATTCAGTTAGAGAAAAATATCCTAGATTTGAAAACGAATCTGATTGCAATGATTCCTGAAGCTCATCAGGTTCTCAGGGATTTGATGAAGAATGTGAATACAAAAGACAATATCAGAGAAAATATCGCTCGTTATGTTATTGAGAAAGGAGAGCAGATGCTTTCTGATTACTTTGATGAGGAAAACGAAGAGTTACTCGAAAAAGATAACTCAGAAAAAGCTCCTATTAAGGCAGCTAAACCATTCTCGACGGATATTGTTCAATTCAAACAAGGTTAATGTGTCGTTAGACCGTAGGGGTAGCGGGGGAGACTGTAAATCTCCTGTCTCGAAAGGGACTCGGGTAGTTCGACTCTATCACGGCACACCAACTAAATCTGTACTGGCTTTGATGTGTGACGATACCCTCCAATCGTGGTTGTTGGGCCAGTACAGTTTGGGAGTGTAGATCAGTTAGTAGATCGCTCGACCGATAATCGAGAGGACGTAGGGGCAGAGCCTACCACTCCCACCAAATATGCATCCATAGTTTAATTGGGAAAACTACAGCCTTCCAAGCTGAAGTCGAGGGTTCGATACCCTCTGGATGCTCCAGTTAAAAGATGTCAATGAAATCCGCTTGGGTCAACTGAAGACCGTAACAAATTCCATGGGGTTGAGTTTGCGGTCCAACCCTAGACATCTTCTATCTTTAGTAGAAGGCTTTAATAAGGACGAGTGTGATGGTTTCTAAAGTAATCATAGTACGGCATCATGAACCTGAAGAGATAGAAAGTGTGCAGGTTGCCGATACGGTTGTGATAAAAGTTGGTAAAGATTGTTCTTTTGGGGAGTGCCAGAAGGTACTTTTCGGTTTGTGTGGTTTCAGATTTAAACAGGTTATCTTTGAAAGTATCTTCCCATATTCAGATTTAAACCAGTACATTATATCTAGGCTTGATCCTGCATGAGATACTTAAAATATTTATCTTGGATCCTGTTAGCACCTCTTGATCCAATTATGTCGGCTCTCTGTGTTATTCTGGCTCCTTTTGTTGTTCCGTTCTATAATGAGAAGACAGGGCATCTACCCTATATTTTCAGGTGGATGGAAACATATGATAATCCTATAGACGGTGACAGAGGACACATAGAGAGATGGGAAGAAGTCCGTAAAATAGGAAGTTTTGGTGTTTACCTACAACGAGTTGCTTGGTTGTGGAGAAATAAAGCCTACAATTTTTCCTATCACGTACTTGGACGTGAAATCTCATCTGTGACAAAGTGGAAAGGAAACATCCATGTAAGCTCTGATGTGGAGGATAATCAACAAGGCTATTTGTTGATGTGGAATGACAATGCGTGGGGTGTATTCGCGTTTGTCCCGTCTTTTAGATTGTTTGGAAAACAATTTTACTGGCGAATTTATGTCGGTTGGAAACTGAAGAGTGTGGTTCCTGAAGACAGAGCTTTTTCAAGAGAGAGAGTGATGTTGGCATTTTTCATAAGTCCTTTCCGAAAATAGTTTTTAATGAGAGTAGCGTAACTTCACTGGGTGAAGGCTGGCCTCCAAAACCAGTGACTAAGAGGTTCGATTCCTCACTCTCGTGCCAAAGGGGATTAGCATAGTGGCCTAATGCAACGGGCTTTGACCACGTGATCGGTTGTTCGAATCAACCATCCCCTACCAAGTTAAAACGGAGAAGCAAATCGATTGGCGACGAAACCACATTGGAAATGTGCTGACTGATAAAACGGCTTGAGAGTTCGATTCTCTCCTTCTCCACCAGTTTTTAATTACTAAGGTATTGGAAGATTAACCCTAATTTGGTAAGGGGTCTCCCTGCTAAGGAGATAGTAACCCAGAAATGGGTGTGCCAGTTCAAGTCTGGCATCTTCCTCCACTGTATGTCAAGGCTCAGATTTCTTCGGACCTGAGCGCCGTCTTTGTTGGGTGTATATTCTCGGCAGAGGCAATTTTTGGAGGTTGGGGTGCATGGTGCACAAGCTGGTTTGAACCCAGTCCCGCTGTAGAGATATGGTGACAGTTCGATTCTGTCAGCCTCCTCCAAGTTATCTTTAATGTAGCTTGTTATTCTTACTTTAGCAGAGTAAATCTTCGGCAAGTGGCGGTAACCACTTTACCGATACCCCAGAGCAGTCCGCTCTTTACTGGCGTAAGTCAAACACTCATGATGGTCATGTAATCGTAATCTATCATTAGTGTGCCCTCCCTAGAGGGCTGTTGCGTATAGCTAATTATGTGCGAGTAATTAGCTATTTTAAAGATAATTTAAAGGATCTGTAGCCAAATGGTTTAAGGCACTCGACTTTTAATCGAGGGATTGTTAGTTCGAATCTAACCAGATCCACCAAAATATTCTGGTTCTTTGACCGAGTGGTCGATGGTGACGGCCTGTTAAGCCGTTGGGAGGAATCTCCCCACCGAAGGTTCGAATCCTTCAGGAACCGCCAATTCTTGACTTAATCAAGTCACAGATATCACCTAGCCAGCGATACCAGTTAGTAGATTCTGGGACAATTAAAATCTACATTTCTCTGTCCGTAGCGCAGCTTGGGTAGCGCGGGTCACTTGGGATGATCAGGTCGTTGGTTCAAATCCAACCGGACAGACCAACAAACATATACATATCAAAGCAGAAATGTACAGAGGATACCATGTTAACAGTTAAAGTCGTATCTCCAAATGATGAACAAATTTTTTGTGGCAAAATTGTTGGGTATTGTGCTCATCAAAAGTCTATAGCTATTTCAGGTATTGACCAAAAAGTGTTTTTGTCTGAGGATCAGACAGCTTATGTTATCAATGCCAATGGAAAAACTATTTCTGTGTATCGTGGAAAACCATAACTGTTGATATAAATGGGCGATTGATGGAATTGGTATACATGTCAGGCTTAGAACCTGAATTTTGGGGGTTCGAGTCCCTCATCGCCTACCAATTATGTGACGGTAACTCAGTTGGTAGAGTGCCTTGCTGAAGACTAGGTGGTCACAGGTTCGAATCCTGTCCGTCACACCAAACAGGAAATAGATCATGCGAAGAAAATTGAAGAGTGCATATATCCAAAAAATAGAGACAGTTAGAAAATTTTGTGCTGGGTGGCCTCTTATTTTACTTATTGCCGATTCTAGGTATACTACTCAAGAAGTGAAGCACTACAAGAAAGTAGATAAATATTGTCGGACAAAGAAAGGAAGACTTGATGGCACTTATGAGATCCATTTTGGTCATCCACCTAGAAGGATTTCTCTTGGTAATAAATGAACATTGCGAGTTTGAAGTCTGGTGACTTCGCTGGTCTCATAAGCCAGTCCAGATTGGTTCGATCCCAATACTCGCAACCAGAATTAAAGTGGACACTAAGGAAGGTCGTGGCTGAGTAAACGGTAAGACACTCTCGACATGTAAAGGTTCCTTCGCCACTTTTCTCAAATAACTATAATAATAATCCAATCAATCTCCTCTCCTATGCCTAACCCCGCCTCTTGCGGGGTTTTTCTTTATGTGCTAGTCTTTACGCATCTTGTTTTGTACTCAAGGATAGCTAAGATGTTGCATCTTTTCAAAAAAGAAGATTTTCAAAGAGAGTACGACATTTTGTGCTCTTTTATACCAAAAGGTGTTTATGATTTATTGTCAAAGCTGAATGTTAAGATAGCTGGCGGGGCAATAACCTCTTTGTTCTCTAATAGTAAAGTTAACGATCTTGATTTGTATTTCCCATCTTGGGAAAGCCTTGAGATATTCATTGCGTACATGATGGATAAAAATCTCTTAGGTGGAAAGTATGATTTAACCGCACAGACAAACGGATGGGGAAATCAAAAAAGAACTTTTAGGTATTTTTATAACCTTGATAATGGGCAGGATACGCATTTATGTTTCACAGACCCTTTGTCCAGATGTGAAAATTTTCATCTTGAAGAAGATGATCTCCCAAATCTTACCAGAGTTGGTGTGACAGATAAGAGCGTAATGCTGTACTTTGGGAAAGACCCTGTATTACAGTGTGTCGCTGTGGATGTGTTCAAAACAACAGAAGACATCTTTAGCAAATTTGATTTCACAATCAATATGGGAGCTTTTAACTTCAAAGAGGGTGTATGGGAGTTTGATAGCAATTTCTTAAAACATATTGCTCAAAGAGTCTTGGTTGTAAATCATAAAACTGAATACCCGATTATGTCACTTTTGAGATCTGAAAAATACAAATCTCGTGGATATACAATTTCGAAAAAAGAGACAATGAAACTAGCTATGACCATTGCTAGTCTTCAGATAGAAAGTTGGGAATCGGCAAAGTCACATCTTAGTGGAATGTACGGAATGAAACTGTCTGATATCTTTGATGATACGAAACAGTTTTCCCTTGATTCTTTGGTTGAGTGCTTGGACAGATTAGAATCTGGTTGCCAGCAGATAGACAAAAATGTTACCCCTGTGCAACCGTTGCCGTTTAATGATGTATCTAAAGTTAATATGTTCAGTATTTTCCAAAGATTAAGAAAAGCAACAGGCAGGAAATACTTTACAAAACTATATGGAGTTTGTCCTGCTGAAGTTTTCTATCTCATGATGCCAACAAAAGATACACATCATATTGGGCTTCACAAAGAAGATATAGCAAATAATTTTCCAACTCTCAGACTTTATGTTGATGAAAAGGAGGCAAGAGGAGAGTACAAAATTCTGTGTGAGAACGGGGAGACAGATGATTATGGGTTTACAATGTATAAGCCTGGTGCAGTTCTGTTAGAGGTTTCTGTAAGCGATACGTCAAAGATCCAATACGATATAGGTTATTTTAATTATTTGTGTATTTCTGAAAACAGAAAAACAACACTGAAAATTGAAAACATTATTGAGTGTGATGGGGATATATCATGATATGGTTTAAAACGCTGTTAACTTTCTTTTCTAAGAACATAAAACAGATAGGTGTTGTTTTGTGTTGTGTGGTTCTCGTCTGTGGTATCTTGGGGATAAAACATTGGTATAATGACCAGTTAACATCATCCTACAACGCAGGTGTCAGCGACACGGATCTTAAATGGGAGAGGGTTAACCAGCAAGTTCTGGATCGTAATAACGCTTTTAAAAAACAACAGCAGGATAAGATCGATGAGTTGTCAACCATGTTGGTGAAAGAGAGAGAAATTAATAACCAACTGAAAGAAGACCTTGATAAAAAGATTAAAAGCTATAGTAAGACACAAGCAGGAAAACAGGTTTGCCTCGATAACCAGTTTGTTGATATCTATAACGACAGTTTGGGGTCTAAATGAAAAAGTATGTCATCATGGTTCCTTTTCTATTGTTTATGTTAACAGGGTGCACTTCACCACCTGAGAGAGTTGTTCCTGTTGCAAAAGAGATCATAATAAGCGATATCCTAGCAAGACCACCCGCTGAAGCTATGATACCACCGAAAGAACCTGAAAAATTGCCAGGTGGTCTTAGTAATGCAGATGCTATCGAGGTGATTAAGAAAAACAACATTAAGGCTGCTGAAGATCGTATGAAATTAAGAACGTTACAGCAGTATGTAAAGACAATATTTTCTTCAGACAAATAGTTGACAATGCCCTTATTTGATGATAAGGGCTTTATTTTTATCGTTATTCGTGGTAAACTACCTTCTATGGTAGGAATAGAAAATATGGAGGTCTTTTGAGTAAAGTATTTGGACCTGCCAGTCCTAAACAAAAAATGATTTTGGAGAGTAAAGCCCAAATTCTAATAATTGGCGGGGCCGCCGGGTGTTTGTCTAAAGACCACGAGGTGTTGACACCATCTGGCTGGATTAAGATATCAGAATGGTCAGGACAGGACATTCTGCAATATGATAAAGCCACTGGGGAGGCTAAATTTATCCCTCCTTTAGAGTTTGTTAAACTCCCTTGTGAAAAACTTACAAGAATAGAAGGTAATGGTATTTGTCAAGAGTTATCTGACGAACACACTGTCCTGTTTAAAGAAGATTACCATACTCCACCAAAAACGCAATTATTTTCGGAAATTGCGGAAACACATAAAAATTCTAGCGGTGGTTGGGAAGGAAAATTTATCACAACATTCAATTATTCTGGTGCAGGTTTGGACTTGGATAATGAAACAATCAGAGAGCGAGTGTTGTGTGGCGAGATAACAGAGGACTATTATAACTGCTCAAGGAATCAGCTTGATGTAATCATGGATGCCATTATCTCACAAGGTGGTATGTATTCTTCCAGTAACAAATCCACTGCTGATTTTATCCAGTTTGTTGTTTCCTGCTTCGATTATGAGTCTTCTTTGAAGAAGATTGGCTCAGAGTACATTGTTAATGTAAACGTTAATGGCGAGTCATTAAGAGCATTAAACGATAAAGAGAAAGCTGAGTTTAAAGAGTTTATACCTACGGATGGGTTTAAATACTGCTTTGTAACACAAACAGGTTTCTTTGTTACCAGACTAGAAGATTGTGTGGTTGTCACTGGGAATAGTGGAAAATCATATCTCCTACAATTGATGCCGCTTGCTTATGTCGATGACCCGCAGACAGCATGTATAATGTTTCGTAGGACAACACCTCAATTGACAGGTGCAGGTGGACTTTTTGATACAGCGAAAAGTATTTATTTGCAACTCGATAAGGAATGGAAGCCGAAGTTCAGGGAGAAAGCTCTGGAAGCAATTTTCCCATCTGGGGCAAAGGTGTTGTGGAGACACATGGAGTATGAGAATAACAAATTAGATCATCAGGGTGAATAGCTTGCCCTTCGTGCCTATAACGGTGGAACTCCCTATGGGAAAATACCGTGCCACAGAATATGGAAATATAAACTCTGGGTGTAACGACTATCTCCGATGAGTGTAGGAGAGTAGAATCACAAGCGATTGGTGATCCAAACGGCACGCCAAGGATGGAAGATATAGTCTGTTCCACATGGAAACATGTGGCGGGTGTTTTAGCACACCGCCTCAGTGTAGCGAACTGAGGGGACAATAAGTTGCAATATACCTTTATAGGTTTCGATGAGGGTAGAACAGTGTGCTCTCTATAAACCCCTTTAATTGACGGGTAACTCTTTATACATATCACCACTAAGTAGGTATGGTAACATATTTATGGTCAACGGTAATGACGTTGAGTATAGTAACAGTGTGAATGTTTAGACAATCCGCAGCGAAGCATCCCTACGGGATGAACGTTCAACGACTATCGCTTACGGGCGTTAGGGCCAAGCGGTGAGGGAAACCTCCGGTTGATTATCAACCGCCGAAACAGGGGGGTGTGTAATAACACACAAGATATAGTCTGATCTGCATGGTGACATGCAGCAGCACGTAGTGGTGCGGGATAAGAGTAGCGATCTTATCTGAACAAAAACGACACAATTCACATGGTCACAGATAGATTATCTGATATCTCGTCTACGTTCAAACTCTAAATATCCGAGCAGGATGGTTATCTCTTGTAACCCTGACCCAGATCATAAGATCAAGGAGTTGATTTCTTGGTATTTAGATGATGAGGGATATCCTATACCTGAACGCGATGGGGTGATTAGATGGTTTATAAGACGTGACGGGGAGTTTATCTGGGGTGAATCAGAGCAAGAATTAATTGAAAAGTATTGGGATGGCAAGGATGAGAAAAGAAAGCCTAAACCACTTTCATTTTCCTTCATTTCCGCAACAATATTCGATAATCCTCCCATGCTGGAGAATAACCCAGATTATCTAGCATTCCTTGAAGGTCTTCCAGAGGTAGAAAAAGCCCAGTTATTGCATGGAAACTGGAACGCAAGACCTGAAGGGGCAAACTATTTCCAGAGGTCTTATTTAAAAGAGGTTCCCTGCTTACCTCTCGGTGTTGTATCTGTTCGTCCGTATGATAAAGCAGGTACAGAAAGAACATCTGGAAACAGATATCCTGACTTTACAGCATCTGTTAAGGTAAGTAAAGACAATGATGGTTTTTACTACTTGTCTGGTGATTATTGTCCTGAATTTTTTGATGATGGTAGATATTCGACTCAAACGCAGGGAAGATTCTGTAAAAAAGCTGGGGAACGTGATGTTATCATTAAGAAACAGGCTTATTTTGATGGTGATGATGTCACCATAATTTTCAGTGTTGACCCAGGACAAGCAGGAATAAGTGAATTTTTAACAAGCTCCCGTGAACTAATAGCGGAAGGGTTTACAGTAGAAAAAGATCCTACACCAAGCAATAAATCAAAATTAACACGATTCACACCGTTTGCAAAACTTGCTCAAGCAGGTATGGTGAGAATAGTTCGTGATAGTTTTGATCCTAAAACTTATGAAGCCCTTATGACAGAGCTTGAAAAGTTCAATGGGGAAAGGAGTACTACGACAAGAAAAGACGATTGGGTCGACGCTATTTCTTCTGGGATAAATTATCTTGAAAAAGAAGAAATAGTTAAACCTGTTGTTATTCCAAAAATTGTAGCTCCTACCTTGTATAAAAGAATATAACAGAGGGGATAATTCGTGTCAACAAGATTTGCACAACAAGAAGAGATTTCTAAAGCAGGTAATGAGAGACTTGCTGTTAGTCGTCTTCGCACTGGGGAGTTAGGATCTGGTGCTCTTTCTCAACTTAGGGCTGAATCAGAGATTATGAAAGTTAAGGAGTTGAGATGGCCTAATTTCATCGCCACTGTTGAAGCCATGAAGCAAGACCATACAGTTTCCACAGCCCTTGATACAAAGTATGTCTTTGTAACCAAAGCATTCAATGATTTTAAAATCTTGTATAACAGAGATAGCAGAAAATCTAAGAAAGCTGCTGATTTTGTGGAGTATGCGCTGAAGAATCTTGCTAACCAACAAACTCTACGTGACATAGCCCGAAGCGCAGCAACGTTCAATGAGTATGGGTTTTCGATATTTGAAAAAGTTTATCGTACTGAGCCAGAGACTTCAAGGTATGCTGGGTATATTACGATTGATAAAATTGCATTCAGGCCACAGTGCAGTCTTTCTAGATCAAAGCCTTGGGTATTTGATGCCGATGGCAAGACGCTGAAGGGCATTAACCAAAGTAGTTTGGCTTTCTCTAATTTACAAAACGGAATGCTAGGTGACACTTTAAGCATTATCCGTAAATTAACTAATGGTGATGATGTTTTTATTCCAGTTAATAAGTTGATGATAATGAGTTTGGGGGGTACGGAATCCAACCCTGCTGGGGTATCACCATTAGTGGGTTGTTATAGGGCATTCCGAGAGAAGATCCTTATAGAAAATTTGGAGACTATTGGGGCATCTAAAGACCTTGGTGGTATCATAGAACTTAAAATACCTTCCCAGATCCTTAATAAAGCAGCAATAGACCCAACATCACCAGAAGCTGCTATGGTGCAAGGATTAATGGCAGATGCTGCTAACGCACATGCTGGAGAACAAGCCTACTTTATTTTACCATCTGATCTCAATAACCAAGGTGGTAAACAATATGAAATGTCTCTCAAAGGGATAGATGGGGCAGGTAAACAATACAGCACTCAAGAGCTTGTTAATTCTCGCAAGAAGGCCATTCTTGATCGCTTTGGTGCTGGGTTTATTAACTTAGGTAACGACGGGCAGGGATCTTATAACCTTTCAGAATCAAAACAGACTATTCATGGTCATTTTGTCCAGAGAGATATTGATATTATTACCGAGGCGTTCAATAAGAACTTAATACCCCAACTTCTTGCTTTGAATGATATAAGATTATCTGACGAAGATATGCCAAGATTAAAACCCGGACTTATTCAAGAAGTTGATATGGAAGGGTTCTCTAAATTTGTTCAGCGTATTGGTGCTGTTGGGTACTTGCCTAAGACACCTACAGTTATTAATAAAATTCTTGAGGTTGGTGGTTTTGACGAAGAAATCCCAGAAGATATGGACCTTGAAGAGTTGTTGCAAATTCTTGGTCAGGATGTAAGTCGTTCTGGTGATGGGATGACTCCAGGGTCAACAGGTAACGGAACATCAAAAATATCAACAGTGAGGGATAATTCTGTTTCTAATTTAGAGAATTAACACCCAACCTTCTGAAATAACTTGCAAAAGAAAAAGAACGATGTTAAAATAACTGTTAATGGGGAAATAATGAAATTTAAAAGCATTAAAGACCTTCCTTCATCAGTATCTGATCTGTCTCTTGTTCAAAAGAGCAAGATACTGAATATCGCTAATGGCCTGATTGCTTCAGGCCATTCTCCAGAAATTTCTGTAGAAAAGGCTTCCGAGAGAGTTTTATCTCTAAATCTTAAAAAGAGTCTTAATAAAGAAACATCTGTAGTTAATATTCAAAAAGATGCGGAACAAATGATCTCTTATGAGGTTATTTATGAGCCAAACACTAAGGATGCCCATGGAGAGTGGATGTCTCCTGAAACGATAGTAAAGGCAAAAGAATCCTACGATAAGGCACTCGCTGCTGGTTTGGTGAAAGAAAATTTATTCCATCTTAGCGAGACTGATGCATTCACTATTGAAAAAACTTGGATTCAAGAAGAACTGGATGTTGTGGTCATTGGGACGGAACAGATAATTAAAGCAGGAACATGGGTAGCCAAGGTTAAGTATAATGATCCTGATTTGTGGAATTTGAAAAAAGCAAATGTTGTTGGTGGTTTAAGCATCCAGTGCTCTGGGCGTGTGGACACAGCAACAGGAGAAATAACAGATGTTGATTTCGGTATCGAATGTCTGGGTTATCTAGATGAAACAGAGGAAGAGGACGAATGACAATTGTAAAGGCCAAAGCCATTAAGGAGAAGGGTATTGCACTGTGTCATGAGCTTCAAGGGTATTCTGCTAATTTAAGACCAGTATCACTTCTTATGAAGTCTGATCTTAAACCCGAGCAGCTTACTAAAGACGTTATCAAAGCCCTCCAGCAAGTAACTGTTACAATGAGCTTTGAAGAATTTCTGCGTAGATTCTTCTACATGTGGCATGATGATGCAGAACTGCTGGCAAAACTTCTTGGTTTTGAAACTGAACTTGAATACGATGCGGCGCAAAACCCTGATGATGAATTTATTGTGGCGTGGAATGCACAACATCAAGAATTTCTTGAAGAACGCGTGCAAGCAATAACAATTGCTAAAGCTGCTCACGAAGGTAAAGAATTAGATCTCGCTAAACAATATGAGTTGTTAAAATTACAACAATTGTTTGAAAAAGGTGTTGCAGAATTAGGAATCACTTTCGTAGAGGGTGATGATAAAGATCTCCAGGTGACTGGGGTCGTCAAAGAAGCAGGTTCAAATCCTGTAGTTGATAAATCCAAGAAAAAAGAGGAGACCTCAGTGTCTAATAATGTTGATGTGACCAAATCTCAGGAATATCTGGATCTGGTTAAAAAATTAGAAGAAGCTGAAGCCAAAGCTGCTAAAGCTGATGAAATTATCAAAGCTGCTGTTGAAGTGGAAAAGAAAGAAGCTCTGAATAAAGCAAAAACTTTCACTTTCGCTGCTGACTCTGATCATGAAGCACTGGCTAACTTTATTATCGAGAAAGCTAATGCTCCTGTGGTGGCTATTCTGGAAAAAGCACAGGCTCGTATTCAGGAGCTTGAAGAAGAAGTTAAGACTGTGAAAAAAGAATTTGCTACCGCTGAACATGGTTCCGGTGCTGAAGCTACTACAGACGACATTAATAAGTCTGCTGAAGATATTCTGAAAGCCAACGTAGAAAAAGCTCGCGCCCGTGCACGCGAAGCGGCTGCAATGAACGCGTAATTCGAGGAGATTAAATAAATGGCTAATCCAATTCAAGGTTTCTACTCTGACATTGTACTGGGTAAAGTTGATTCTTCTGACCAAGGCTATAGCTTCAAGGAAATGGAGATTCAGTACGCAGCAGGTATGAAAGCTGGTATGATCGTTAAAGAAGATGGTACTCTAGCTGCATCTGGTGATGCTGCGCAGGCTTATGGTGTTCTGGTTGACCATGACCTTGTACCTGCATACGAACCTGTTACCCCGTTCAAAGTAGGAACTAAATATAATTTTGTTGTTGCTGTTCGTGGCCTTACTCTGAATAAGTCCAAGATTGTGTTCTCTGATGGTTCCACTGGAATTGACGAGACTGCTATTAAAGCTCTTGAGGCAAGAGGTCTGAAAATCACCGATAAATATTACGATGGTTCTAAAGATATTAAAGTAACGGCTATCAGCTAATTTGCATCAAGGAGAATTTATAAATGGCAGCAGTACAGACTAACGACTTTCAAATCGTAAACCTTGGCGCAGCACTGGAACTTGTTCCACGTCAGTATCGCCTGATTACCAACATGGATCTGTTCACCGCTTACCATGGTGAAACCACAATTGCTCGTGTTGAGCGTGTTGACGAAATTGTTGCGGATATTCCTGCACGTCGTCGTGGTGGAGAACGTAACTATGTGGGTAGTGAAAAAGCCCAAATCAAGAACTTCAACATTCCGTTCTTCCCTCTGGATCGTCAGATCACTGCGGCAGATGTTCAGAACTTCCGTAAATACTTCACTACGGACGCTCCGAGAACTGTTGAAGACGTAGTTGCTCGTGTAGTTAAGCGTATTCGCGTTTCTCATGAACAACTGAAAGAAAAAGCAATGGTTCAGGCAATCATGGGTAAATCATGGTCTCCGCAAGATCCGACCGCACAGTACAACTACTTTACTGAGTGGGGAGTTACCCAGCATACTGCCAATATCAACTTCACAGATGTCGCTGTTGACCCGTCTGATCTGATTGAGAAAGACGCTCGTGCATACATCATCGACAATGCAGGTGATAACGGCAATAACTACAATATCATTGTTCTGGCTTCTCGTAAATGGTTCTCTGCTCTGATCGCCCATCCGCTGATCATGAATGCATACCAGTATTATTCTTCTACCCAAGAGCCGCTGCGTCGTCGTCTGGGTATGGGTTCTGAGAATGCCAACAACCGTATGTTTGTTCATAAGAACGTAACCTACATTGAAGACATCTCTGGATATATCCCAGATGGTGAAGCATACATCCTGCCGCAAGGTATTGATGATATGTTCCAGATCCACTATGCTCCGGCAGATGATGTTCGTGAAGCAAACACTGTAGCTGAAGAACTGTATCTGTGGTACAAATCTTCTGCATATCTGCGTGAAGAGAAAGTTGAATCTGAAACTTCCTTCTTGACGGTTAACACCCGTCCTGAACTGGTTGTGCGTTCTACTGGTACTTTCGCATAAGATAGCTTAAATGCTACCTCTAATGAGGGGAGGTGAATTATCACCTCCCCTTTTTTCACATTCTGACCTTAATAATAGCCACTTATCCTGTGTTGTCAAGTGGTTTTTACTAAGGAATAAAAGGAGATTTTATGGCAAATCAAAATTATCGTATTTTCCCTAATAAAGTGGAACTGTTTAAGTTTTTCGGAGCATATGCACCACAATTGAATGCAGCGGTATCTGCAAGACTGCCTTTGAATGGTTTATGTGTGGGAACACAACACAAAGCATTCAGAAACACTGTTGAGTTTTTCACTGCTCTTGCTGAGATGTCTGGTCTTGATGTTGATGCACAGCACTCTACTATTCGTATGGGATCTTATATCGTGTTCTTCAACAAAGATATCCCTAGCCCAAATAGTATGGGTAAGGTAGTTGATGCCAAGATTGTAGAAGTGCAAGATAAAAAGGATGATAAAGAAAATCTATCTATTGACCTGATTTTAGAGGAAGCAATGTCTCTGAATGATGAAGCTGATAAAAAAGGTAGTAAAGATAGATTAGTTGAGTTTGCACTTTCTAAAGGTGTTACACTGACTAAGAACAAATCCTTTGAAAAGATGATTGCTGATCTTAAATCTGAATTAGAAGCATTTTAAAATGGTTTTTTTTCAAGGAGTTAAGCAATGACAGCAACAACAGGTGT
>ERZ1090862.352-NODE-352-length-20641-cov-6.162295_pt1 | contig 20641 bp, 14 predicted proteins | sample MGYA00478481_ERZ1090862 | MGnify/ENA primary metagenome ERZ1090862 (study PRJEB33644, sample SAMEA5815745) | chicken gut metagenome | biome: Chicken; feature: Gastrointestinal Tract; material: Caecum | place: Ireland | collected 2019-01-01 | study: A study of the... | reverse complement strand
TGGGGAATGTGCCCTTGTCGGAAGTTTTTCGGAGATAGTCAAATGGACATGCCAGCATGTCCATTTGGCTCGTTGCTCGCGGGAATAAAGATTTTCAGAAAGGTAAGACTTCTGGCACGAAAGAAAAGTGATTACCGGAACAAACAAGCAGACAGGGCGGGCGCTGCGTGAACAGTGCGCTAAGCGGAACGTTCCGAATACACCTGGTTTTGTCTGTTAAAAAAATGAAATGCAAGTTCCAATGGACGAGCATTTCATTTTTTGTTACAGACAGTCCAGGGGATGAGGTAGAGTGAAGCCTGCACTGTGATGCAGCACCTGTCCGGTCTGCGGTCTTTTTAGATATACAATTTATTTATGATCAGAACTTATCTGTCTGACAAAACTTTATTTTTCGTTCTTTTTCTCAAGTGCTGCCTCCACGAATCCTTTAAACAGCGGATGCGGGCGGTTCGGCCTGGATTTCAGCTCCGGATGAGCCTGTGTTGCGATGAACCACGGATGGGACGGAATCTCGATCATCTCCACGATCCTGTTATCCGGGGAAAGTCCGCAGAGGGACATTCCGTGCTCTTCAAGAACCTCGCGGTAATCATTGTTTACCTCATAGCGGTGGCGGTGACGTTCGCTGATCTCCTTTTTGCCGTAGAGACGGTAAGCGAGAGAATCTTCCTTGAGGACACAGGGATATGCGCCGAGTCTCAGTGTTCCTCCGATATCCTCCACGCCGATCTGATCCTCCATGATATGGATGACCGGGTGGGTAGTATCCGGCTTGAGTTCCATACTGTGTGCATCGTTATAGCCGATCACATCGCGGGCAAACTCGACGATGGCAAGCTGCATTCCAAGGCACAGCCCCAGGAAGGGAACGTTGTGAGTGCGGGCATATTTGATCGCGAGGATCTTGCCCTCGATACCGCGGTGCCCGAAACCTCCGGGAACAAGAATACCGCTTACATCGGAGAAGATCTCGTCCACATTATCTTCATTGACAGTTTCAGAATCCACCCATTTGATGTTCACTGTGGTGTGGCTGTAAATACCGCCGTGCTTTAATGCCTCGACGACACTGATGTAGGCGTCGTGAAGCTGGATATATTTCCCGACAAGTGCGACGGTAACTTCCTGGGTAGGATGGCGGAGCTTGTCTACCATCTCTGTCCAGTCCTTCAGGTCCGGCTCCGGACAGTCCAGATGGAGACATTCGCATACAACCTGAGCCAGATGTTCTTTCTCCATGGCAAGAGGAGCTTCATACAGATATTCCACATCCAGGTTCTGGAGTACATGCTCGGCAGGCAGGTTGCAGAACAGGGAAATCTTGTCCTTCATCCCCTGGTCAAGCGGATACTCGGAACGGCACACGATGATGTCGGGCTGGATTCCCATTCCCTGCAGCTCTTTGACGCTCGCCTGGGTAGGCTTGGTCTTCATCTCCTGAGATGCGCGCAGATAGGGGATCAGGGTGACGTGGATGAGAATTACATTCTCATGTCCTTTTTCATGCTGGAACTGGCGGATAGACTCCAGGAAAGGCTGGCTTTCGATATCTCCGACAGTACCGCCGACTTCTATGATCGCGATTTCTGTGTCTTCAGCCGCAGGATTGCGGTAGAAACGGCTTTTGATCTCATTTGTGATATGAGGAATGACCTGTACGGTCCCTCCGCCGAAATCTCCGCGGCGTTCCTTCTGGAGAACGGACCAGTAGATCTTACCGGTTGTTACATTGGAATTTTTTGTCAGACTTTCGTCTATGAAACGTTCATAGTGTCCGAGATCCAGGTCTGTCTCCGCACCGTCGTCTGTGACGAATACTTCCCCGTGCTGTACCGGGTTCATGGTACCGGGGTCAATATTTATATAGGGATCAAACTTCTGTATGGTCACGGTATAACCGCGGGCTTTCAGAAGACGTCCGAGCGATGCGGCGGTAATGCCCTTTCCGAGACCGGACACAACACCGCCTGTAACGAATACATATTTTACTGCCATTTCTTTCCCTCCTGTAGTATGACTCTGAATGTTTCCTTAAAAACGAGTACAGTTCAGCCACAGAGTGCGGAACCGCGCTGTTGCAGTCCGTCTTTGCGTATATGGCTGAACTGTCGTAAAAAAATACTTTCTAAGTATACACCTGTTTTTATGAAAAATACAGAGTTTTTTGAAAAAATTTGTTTCTATCTGTAAACGCAGTCTGCAAACGCTTGTTACAGCGGATGTGGCAGAGAGGGCATACAGAACATGTTCAGATCACCGATGATACAGATGATCGTGCTCGTAAACCGCTTCGCAGGTGAGCTGCACGCCGAGTTTTTTGAAAATCTTGATATCCACATCTGAGAGCATCACAGAGGTATGCGCCTGACATCCCTTCAGTTTCGGGAGCTGGGAGAGCGCAAGTCTGGCATCCGCGCTGTTTGCGGCGCTGGCGGACAGGGCGATCAGTACTTCGTCTGTGTGGAGACGGGGATTTTTGCTCTTCAGGTAATCCACCTTCAGTTTCTGGATCGGCTCGATGGACTCTGGCGAGATGATGTGGAGCTCATGGTCAAGCCCTGCCAGTTCCTTTAAAACATTCAGAAGGAGAGCAGCGGATGCGCCAAGCAGGTTTGTAGTCTTGCCGGTGATGATCCGTCCGTCGTCCAGCTCGAGAGCAGCAGCAGGCCCATTGGTCTCTCTGGCTTTTTCCAGTGCTTTTACCGCCACTTTCCGGTCGGCTACTGTGATTCCTGCCATGTTCATGAGAAGTTCGATCTTCTGCGCTTCTTTATCAGTAGTCTCTCCTTTGAGAAGGGCATTCAGAGCAGAGTAATAGCGGCGGATGATCTCCTGGCAGGAAGCCTCTCTGCACGCTTCATCGTCGCAGATGCATTTTCCTGCCATGTTGACGCCCATGTCCGTGGGAGATTTGTAAGGACTCTCCCCGTAGATCTTTTCGAAGATCGTGTTGAGGACAGGGAAGATTTCTACGTCACGGTTATAGTTTACAGTTGTCTCTCCGTATGCTTCCAGATGGAAGGGGTCGATCATGTTTACATCATTCAGATCTGCTGTCGCTGCCTCGTATGCAAGGTTGACCGGATGCTTCAGAGGAAGGTTCCAGATCGGGAAAGTTTCAAATTTGGCATAACCTGCCCGGATCCCCCGCTTATGCTCGTGATAGAGCTGAGAGAGACAGGTAGCCATCTTTCCGCTTCCGGGGCCGGGAGCTGTGACGATCACGAGAGGACGCGAGGTCTGTATATAATCGTTTTTTCCATATCCGTCATCGCTGATGATAAGCGGAATATTGGACGGATAACCCGGTATATTATAATGAAGATATACGGGGACATCCAGACTCTCCAGTCTGTTTTTAAAAAGTGTCGCGCTTTCCTGACCGGAAAACTGAGTGATCACAACACTGCCGACATAAAGTCCCTGTTCTCTGTATGTCTCGATCAGACGGAGAACATCAGAGTCGTAGGTTATGCCAAGATCCCCGCGGATCTTGTTTTTTTCGATGTCCTTTGCGCTGATGGCGATCACTATTTCCGCCTGGCTGCTCAGTTCCTTCAGAAGGCGCAGCTTGCTGTCCGGAGCGAATCCGGGAAGCACGCGGGAAGCATGATAGTCGTCAAAAAGTTTTCCGCCGAACTCAAGATAAAGCTTGTTGTCGAACTGACCGATACGGTTGCGGATATGTTCCGACTGCATTTTCAGATATTTTTCATTGTCAAAACCGATTCTCATTTTTTATCCCCTTTTTAGACATATTACTTATCCAGTATACTATAAAAACCAATGGATTTACAATATTTTCATAATGTTTTTATTGATTTATGGAAAGGCTCTATTTATAATGAAACTAGTTGATTCTAGGAGGCAGAGAATGGATAATCAGAACAATAAGAACAATGGTCCCGACAACAACCGGCAGAGTTGGGGAATCATCCTCATTACGACTCTGCTGGTCACTTTTGTTGTTATGGGACTTTATTCTCTTATGCAGGGCTCCAGCCCGGAAGAGATCAGTTATGATAAATTTCTGGAACTTGTGGATGATGGAAAGGTAGACGAGGTCACTCTGGGAAGTACTCGTATCTATATTACGCTCAAGGACGATGCTGATACGGATTCAGACGGCACGGGAACGGACAATGCGGATCAAAACAGCGGAGCAGCGCAGACTCCTGGCATGAATGAGATCATCAGTCAGATCGAGCAGCAGACAGAGCAGCGCAGCGGACAGCAGTCAGAACCGGACTATTATACCGGTGTGGTAAATGACGATACGCTTCCTCAGAGACTGGAAAAGGCGGGTGTTACATTCAGCGCAGAGGTGCCGGATACGGCAGGGTCTCTGATCTTTGAAGTGTTTGTCACGGTCATACTCCCTATCGTTCTTCTTGTCATTCTGTTTAATTTCCTCATGAAGAGGATGACAAAGGGCGGCGGCATGATGGGCATCGGGAAGAGCAATGCCAAGATGTACATGGAGAAAGAGACCGGAGTAACGTTCCAGGATGTGGCTGGAGAGGATGAGGCAAAGGAATCTCTCCAGGAGGTTGTGGATTTCCTCCACAATCCTCAGAAATATTCCGGGATCGGAGCAAAACTGCCGAAGGGAGCACTTCTTGTGGGACCTCCGGGAACCGGTAAAACACTTCTGGCAAAAGCCGTTGCAGGTGAGGCGAAGGTTCCGTTTTTCTCCCTGTCAGGATCTGCGTTTGTCGAGATGTATGTGGGCGTGGGAGCGTCCCGTGTCCGCGATCTTTTCAAACAGGCACAGCAGCAGGCGCCATGTATCGTTTTTATCGACGAGATTGACGCCATCGGAAAGACCCGTGACACTGCTCTGGGAGGAAATGATGAGCGGGAGCAGACACTGAACCAGCTCCTTGCGGAGATGGACGGCTTTGATACAAATAAAGGACTTCTGATCCTTGCGGCTACAAACCGGCCGGAGATCCTTGATCCGGCCCTTCTGCGTCCGGGACGTTTTGACCGGCGCATCATTGTGGATAAGCCGGATCTGAAGGGGCGTGTTGATATTCTGAAGGTCCATGCAAAGGATGTCAGGATGGATGAAAGCGTGGATCTGGAGGCAATCGCTCTGGCAACGTCAGGTGCAGTGGGTTCGGATCTTGCAAATATGATCAATGAGGCGGCGATCAACGCTGTAAAGCATGGAAGACAGGTTGTCAGCCAGCAGGATCTTTTTGAAGCGGTGGAGGTCGTTCTTGTCGGAAAAGAGAAGAAAGACCGCATCATGAATGCCGAGGAGAGAAGAATCGTTTCTTACCATGAAGTGGGGCATGCACTGGTGACTGCTCTTCAGAAGAACACTGAACCGGTCCAGAAGATCACTATCGTGCCAAGGACTATGGGAGCCCTTGGATATGTGATGCAGACACCGGAGGAAGAGAAGTTCCTGAACACGAAGAAGGAACTGGAAGCAATGATCGTTGTTGCCCTGGGAGGGCGTGCGGCGGAGGAACTTGTCTTTGATACCGTGACCACGGGAGCAGCAAATGACATCGAGCAGGCGACCAAGATCGCACGGGCCATGATCACTCAGTACGGAATGTCAGAGAGGTTCGGGCTGATGGGACTGGAATCTATCCAGAACCGTTATCTTGACGGCCGGGCAGTACTCAACTGCGGCGAGGCGACAGCCAGCGAGATCGACGAAGAAGTCATGAAAATGCTCAAGGCGGCCTATGAGGAGGCAAAGCGTCTCCTTGGGGAAAACAGAGAAGCACTTGACAAGATTGCCGCGTTCCTGATCGAGAAAGAGACGATCACAGGAAAAGAATTCATGAAGATCTTCCGCGAGGTGAAAGGAATTCCGGAGCCTGATGAAGATCAGGAAAATGAAGGGACTAAGAAAGAGCGGATCGTGATGAAACCTGCAACTGCGGAAAATGAGGTGGAAGAAAGCGAGGAAAAAGAGGCAGAAATACCTGCCCGGGAAGAACAATAAAAAGGAGTTTAAAAGACAGAACAGTAATTCTTGAGAGAAGCATATTTTTGTCGAAGAAAATGACAGATATGCTTCTTTTTTGGTGGTTCAGACGAATACGATCTGAAAATATTACTGCCTGTGCTGAAAATGAAAGACAAAATCGACAGAAAATGATATTATAGAGAAAAAGTTAAATCATAAAGCAGTAAAAATGGAATCGGACACTTGGAAATGCAGATTTACCAGGTTCGGAAAGGAGAATATTGAAAGATGAAAGCGTACACAATAGGATTATATGAAAAGGCAATGCCCGGAACATTGAGCTGGAAGGAAAAGATGCTGGCTGCGAAAAAGGCTGGATATGATTTTATCGAAATCAGCATTGATGAGACCGATGAGAAACTAAACAGGCTTGACATGAGTCGGGATGAGAGAATTGAACTCTTGTTTCTGATGTTTGAGACTGGAATCCCGATCCGGACAATGTGTTTAAGCGGGCATCGGAAATATCCTCTGGGGAGCAGCGATGATGCCACAAGGGCTCGCGGGATGGAAATTATGGAGAAAGCCATCTGTCTTGCAGAGGATCTTGGTGTGCGCATCATCCAGCTCGCAGGATATGATGTTTACTATGAGGAGGGCAGTGAAACTACCCGAGCGTATTTTCTTGAAAATCTGAGAAAGGCAACGGAGATGGCTTCTGCAAAAGGAATCCTCATGGGATTTGAGACAATGGAGACAGAGTTTATGAATACAGTGGAGAAAGCCATGAATTATGTGAAAAAAGTAAATTCTGTTTATCTGAATGTCTACCCGGATCTCGGAAATATTACGAATGCGGCTGTATCCTATGGTAAAAACGTGTTGGATGATCTTGAAACGGGGCGGGGGCATTTGGCAGCAATGCATCTGAAAGAGACTGTGCCCGGAAAATTCCGGGAGATCCCCTATGGAACGGGACATGTTGACTTTGAATCCGGTATACGGAAAGCGTGGGAGCTTGGAGTACGCCGTTATGTGACAGAATTCTGGTATACAGGAAATCCGGAATGGGAAAAGGACCTGGATTTTGCAGTGTCAAAGATGACAGCGATCCTGGATGAGGCTGCGCGTGAGGAAAAAAGCAATGAAAATCCGTAAAAAGGTAGATGACAGCAGGCAGAAGGTGTATACTATACGATATAGCGGATTTGCTTGAGTTTGACGAAGCCGCGATGTATACATTTGAAGAATAGTCAGGAGGAAACGGTATGTTAGAGCAGTTGAAAAAAGAGGTGTATGAGGCAAACATGTTGCTGCCGAAATACGGACTTGTCACATTTACATGGGGCAATGTCAGCGGGATCGACCGGGAGAGCGGGCTTTTTGTCATCAAGCCGAGCGGAGTAGAGTATGACAAGCTGACTCCGGATGACATGGTTGTAGTCGATCTGGAAGGAAATAAGGTAGAGGGACATTACAATCCGTCTTCAGACACGCCGACTCATGTTGTCCTGTACAACAGGTTCCCGAATGTAGGAGGAATCGTACATACTCATTCTTCCTGGGCAACAAGCTGGGCTCAGGCAGGACGTGATATTCCGTGCTACGGGACTACTCATGCAGATTATATTTACGGCGAGATCCCCTGTGTCAGGAACCTGACAAAGGAGGAGATTGAAGAGGCCTATGAGAAGAACACAGGAGTTCTGATTGCAGATGAATTTGAACTGCGCGAGAAAGATTACATCGCTGTTCCGGCAGTGCTCTGCAAGAATCATGGAGTATTTACCTGGGGAAAGGATGCTCACGAAGCGGTACACAATGCAGTTGTTACTGAAGAAGTGGCAAAGATGGCTGCACGATGTGAGATTATAAACCCGGAAGTTCAGCCGGCTCCACAGGAACTGCAGGATAAACATTATTACAGAAAGCACGGAGCAAATGCATATTATGGTCAGAGGTAGAAGGGGCGGAAGAAACCTGCTGAAATGAGTGACTTCAGAGGACAGGACAAGGGAAAAATCCCTTGTCCTTTTCCATGCAAAACAGTATAATGTTAAGCATGGAAACGAATAATAATTTTGATATACAGGAAGAACTGAAGAAACTCCCCGGCAGACCCGGGGTTTATCTCATGCATGATGAGAAAGACAATATTATCTATGTGGGAAAGGCCATCAGCCTGAAAAACAGAGTCAGACAGTATTTCCAGAGCAGCAGGAACAAAGGTGTCAAGATCGAGCAGATGGTTACCCATATCCGGCGGTTCGAATATATCGTGACGGATTCGGAGCTGGAGGCCCTGGTACTGGAGTGCAACCTGATCAAAGAACACAGGCCGAAGTACAATACCATGCTTATGGATGACAAGACATATCCGTTTATCAAGGTGACGACCAATGAGGCGTTCCCGCGGGTGATCCTGTCGAGAAAAATGCTGAAGGACAAAGCGAAATACTTTGGACCTTACACCAGTTCGCAGGCTGTGAGGGATACTATTGACCTGATCCATAAGCTGTTCCACGTCAGAAGCTGCAACCGCAGCCTTCCGAGGGATACGGGAAAAGAGAGACCCTGCCTGAATTATCACATCAAACAGTGTGACGCGCCCTGTCAGGGCTATATTTCCCAGGAAGAGTATGGAAAGTCGATCAATGAGGTGATCCGGTTCCTGAACGGAAATTATGATACTGTTCTGAAAGAACTGGAAGAGAAGATGAATGAGGCGTCTGAAAATCTGGAGTTTGAGCGGGCAATCGAGTACCGGGAACTGATCGGAAGTGTGAAAAAAGTAGCCCAGAAACAGAAGATCACGGATTCCAGCGGGGAAGACAGAGATGTGCTTGCCGTTGCCTCAGAGGAAGAGGATGCAGTAGTACAGGTGTTCTTTATCCGGGGCGGCAGGCTGATCGGACGGGATCATTTCTATCTGCGTATCTCTAAAGGGGAGGAGAAGAGCAGTATACTGGACAACTTCATCAAGCAGTATTATGCCGGAACTCCTTTTATTCCGGGTGAACTGATGCTCCAGGAAGATGTGGAGGAACGGGAACTTCTGGAGGCGTGGCTCACGTCAAAACGAGGACAGAAAGTGACACTCAGAGTTCCGAAGAAAGGGACGAAGGAAAAGCTTGTGGAACTGGCAGCGGAGAACGCGCGTCTTGTCCTTACCAAGGACAAGGAGAGGCTGAAAAGAGAAGAGGGCAGGACGATCGGTGCGGTTAAAGAGATCGCCGCGCTTCTTGATCTGGAGGGGATCAGCCGCATGGAGGCTTATGATATCTCAAATACAAATGGGTTTGAGTCGGTTGGTTCCATGGTCGTATATGAGCGGGGAAAACCGAAGCGGAATGATTACCGTAAATTTAAGATAAAAGGGATCAAAGGCGCAGACGATTACGGGAGTATGAGAGAAGTCCTGACCAGGCGGTTTACCCATGGGCTGAAAGAACGGCAGGAGAATGCCGAGATGGGGAGATTTACAGTATTTCCGGACCTGATCCTGATGGATGGAGGAAAAGGCCAGGTCAACGTGGCGCTCCAGGTACTGGATGAACTGCATCTGGATATCCCTGTCTGCGGCATGGTAAAGGATGATTATCACAGGACGAGAGGACTCTATTATCATAATGAGGAGATTCCCATCGACAAGTCCTCAGAGGCGTTCCGGCTGATCACAAGGATTCAGGACGAGGCACACCGGTTCGCGATCGAGTATCATCGGCAGCTCCGGGGCAAAGGTCAGGTTCATTCCATTCTGGACGATATTGACGGGATCGGGCCTGCAAGGCGAAAGGCTCTGATGAGGCATTATCTCAGCCTGGATGCCATTAAAGAGGCAACAGTGGAAGAACTTGCAAAAATTCCTTCTATGAACGAAAAAGCGGCGGAATCAGTGTACAAGTTTTTTCATTAGTGATATGATATACACAAACAGCGAAAAGGAGAAAATAAGTATATGGGACAAGGTATCAGATTAACTGAAATCGTGGAAAAAATGGATTTGAAAAATCTTACTCCGGAAGTGGAGATGACAGAGAAGGAAGTACATGTGCCGGATGTGAACCGTCCGTCGCTTCAGCTTGCAGGTTTCTTTGATCATTTTGATTCCAGCCGGGTACAGATTATAGGAAACGTAGAACATACTTATGTACAGACTCTTTCAGAAAAGCGCCGGGAAGAGATTTTTGATAAACTTCTGCAGCATCCGATTCCCTGCGTGGTGTTCTGCAGAAATATGGATCCGGTAGATGGATTCCTTGAGAAAGCGGTAAAATATGGAGTTCCGGTATTTAAGACTGCAAAACAGACTTCAGACTTTACGGCAGAGATCATCCGATGGATGAACGTAAAACTTGCACCCTGTATCTCTATTCATGGCGTGCTTGTAGACGTATATGGCGTCGGTGTTCTGATCATGGGAGAAAGCGGAATAGGAAAAAGCGAGGCGGCCCTTGAACTGATCAAGAGAGGCCATCGTCTTGTCACGGACGATGTGGTAGAGATCCGGAAGGTCAGCGATGAGACCCTGGTTGGATCCGCCCCTGATATTACAAAACATTTTATCGAGCTGAGAGGTATCGGTATTGTGGATGTAAAATCCATGTTCGGTGTACAGAGCGTAAGAGAGACACAGAATATCGATCTTGTCATCACACTGGAAGACTGGAGCAGAGATAAAGAGTATGACCGGCTTGGCCTTGAGGAGGAATATACAGAGTTCCTTGGCAATAAGGTTGTCTGCCACAGGATTCCGATCCGCCCGGGAAGAAATCTTGCCATTATCGTGGAATCAGCGGCCGTAAACCACAGACAGAAACAGATGGGATACAATGCCGCTCAGGAGCTTTACAAGAGAGTTCAGGAAAATCTTGCGAAAAGATCAAAATAAAAATCAGGAATAGAATATCAGGAGGGCAGGAAAATGAAGTATTGTTTTGGAGTAGACATTGGAGGTACCACGGTCAAGATGGGGCTGCTTACGGAAAGCGGCGAGATTGTTGAAAAATGGGAGATCACGACAGATACCGCTAATGAAGGGAAAGCAATCCTTCCCGATGTTGCCTCTTCTATCAGCAGGAAGATGGAGGAACGTCAGCTCAGCAAAGAAGAAATTATCGGAATCGGCGCAGGGGTGCCGGCTCCGGTTACATCAGAGGGAGTCGTAAATGGAAGTGCCAATCTCGGTTGGAACTACAAAGAAGTTAAAAGAGAGCTTGAAGAGCTTACCGGAATGAAAGCAGAGATAGGAAATGACGCAAATGTTGCTGCTCTGGGAGAGATGTGGAAAGGCGGCGGAGCCGGAGAGAAGAACATGATCATGGTCACACTGGGAACCGGCGTAGGCGGCGGAGTCATTATTGACGGAAAGATCCTCGTAGGGCAGAACGGCGCCGGAGGTGAGATTGGTCATCTCTGTGTGAATTATGAGGAGACGGATAAATGCGGATGCGGGAACAAAGGATGCCTTGAGCAGTATGCGTCTGCGACCGGTATTGTCCGCCTTGCAAAAAAGAAACTGGGACAGGATCTTCGCCCTACAGCTTTGAAAAAGGAAGATGTCACAGCAAAAGATGTGTTTGATGCAGTGAAAGCCGGAGATGAAGTGGCAAAAGAGATCGCTGTGGAATTTGGGACATACCTGGGACATGCTCTTGCAAATCTGGCAGCGGTTACAGATCCGGCAGTGTTTGTGATCGGAGGCGGCGTCTCAAAGGCGGGAGAGGTCCTTATTCCATACATACAGCAGCCCTATTTGGAACGGGCATTTTTTGCTAACCGTAAAGTTCGATTTACTTTGGCTACATTGGGGAATGATGCAGGAATCTGCGGCGCAGCAAAACTGATGATTGACAAAGCATAAAATGCAACAGAGAAGAAGATAAAAATCATTTAACGGCTGATGAACAAAAAAAGGGCGTTCCGATGGAAATATTATCATCCATCGGAACGCCCTTTTTGTCTTAATATACTTGATAACGGAAACACTATTGAGCCGGAGCTGCCGGATCTGCAGGCTGCTCAACCGAAGGAGTCTCGGAGGGCTGCTCGGCTGGAGGCTGCTCAGCAGAAGGCTGTTCAGCCGGAGGTGTTTCAACTGCACCTGCATTCGGATCTTCGGGTGTTTCAGCCGGTGTTTCGTCATTTGTCCCTTCTTCCGGTGTCTCTTCAAACACTTCTTCCGGCTCCGGTTCTACATAATGACCGGAACAGCTCTGCGTTGGAGCGTTGTCTTTGGAGAAGTACTCCGTGTAGGACGGGCAGCTTGAGACTGCCAGTAATCCGGTTTCAGAACATACAGTACACTCCACTACAGAGGAGGGCACCTCAAAGTCTTTGTCTTCAAGATTTTCATGGACGCGTTCCATGATCGCTTTCCAGAGCTTGGAGTGCCAGGACTGGCTCATATTATCCATATGTTTGTTGCTGTCATATCCTCCCCAGACAGAGGCTGTATAATAAGGTGTATATGCGGAAAGCCACAGGTCTGTGCTGTTCTGGGTTGTACCGGTCTTTCCGGCTACATGCATGTTGTCAAGCCGCGCTGCAGTACCCGTTCCCTGGTTGATCACGTCTTCCATAGCGCTTGTGAGAAGGTAGGCTGTGGAATCTTTGATGACCTCGTGTGTATCCGGTGTGGAGTTGTCCAGCAGGACGTTTCCGTCGTGATCCAGTACCTGGGTGTAGAGGATCGGTTCTGTATATACTCCGCCGTTTGCAATTGCCGCATATGCAGCAGTCAGCTCGATATTATACACACCCTTTGTAATACCACCCAGCGCTTTTGCCTGTGAGGTCTTGTCTTCATCAGTAAGAGTCGTAAAACCAAAATCAAGCAGATACTCATAACTTTTTTCTTCGCCAACGACTTCAGTCAGAGTGCGGACGGCGCAGACGTTCATAGAATGTTCGATTGCATAACGTACGGTAGTAGCACCGATATATTTATTATCCCAGTTGTTGACTTCTTTCCCGTTCTTATACTTATAAGGTTCATCAATGATCGTGCTTGACAGGTTCATCCCACACTCGTTCAGTGCCGGCGCGTATGTTGAAACGATCTTGAAACAGGAACCGGGCTGTCTGTATGTGCCGGTAGCTCGGTTCAGGGAAAGGCTGCTTGTTTTTTCACCGCGGCCGCCCACAATGGCTTTCACCTGCCCGGTATACTGATCCATAAGGACAACGGAAACCTGAGGCTGCAGTGTAAGATTGATATTTTCATCAACAATATCGTTTTCCCCGATACCAAGCGTGCTCTTATACTCTTCAACCATTTCTTTTGCTTTATCCTCAGAACTGAATACAAGAGGATTGTCATCGTCATATTTGTCACGGATATATGACGCAAGCTGTTCCTGACTGTAGTTTTCCTGAGTTCCGTCCTCCCTGTGGATCGTAAGCGCAAATTCAAGCCCATATTCTGTCCTGTCAAGATAATCACCTACGTCGGCGACTTCTTCATCACAGATTTTCTGAATCTCAGCATCCTGAGTTGCAGTGATGGTCAGACCGCCGCTGTAAATCAGGTTGTATGCCTGAGTTTCTGTGTAGCCTTTTTCAGTATGAAGATCCTTGACAAGCTGCTCGATAAGAGCATCAACAAAGTAGGAATAAGGCTCGTCATTTGTTGTTACGGCAGCAGTTTCCAGGATTCTGTCGTACACATTGTCGGCAATCGCTTCGTCATACTCGTCCTGGGTGATATATCCCTGATCCAGCATGTTATTCAGAACACGTTCACGTCTCTGAGCATTTTCGTCCGGATTCTTGACAGGGTCGTACCGGGTTGGATTCTGGGTGATCGCCGCGATGACTGCACATTCGGAAAGAGTAAGGTCCGAAACATCTTTATTGAAATAACGGGTAGCAGCCGCCTGGACTCCCAGGCATCCCTGGCCGAGATTGATCGTGTTCATGTATGCCTCAAGGATCTGTTCTTTACTCAGTTCTTTTTCAATCTGAAGGGCAAGATACTGTTCCTGGAGTTTACGTTCTACTTTGTCATAGAGTGTTTCTTCGTTGACAAAGTCAGGAAATACATTGTTTTTGATAAGCTGCTGAGTCAGTGTACTGGCGCCTTCTGTGAAGTGAAAACCGTTTGTAACACCGATAACACCTGCTCGAATGATTCCCTGGAGATCGATTCCGTTATGTTCATAGAAACGAGAGTCCTCGATAGCAACAAAAGCATGAGCCATATATTCAGGAATCTGATCGTAGGTGCGGTAGACGCGGTTGGAACTGGAGTCGTTGAGCGTCTCAAGCTGATTACCGCTCTGGTCTACGATAAAACTGGTGTAGCCCTGCGGCATGATATCTTCTGCGGTTACTTCCGGGGTGTTCCGTATGATCTGATACGCAAATACACCTGCACCGGCAACGCCGATGACACATAAAAGCAGCAGGCTGATGATGACTGCCTTGAACAGACGGACGCCAACCCGCTTTTTCTGCATCTTCTTTTTGGAAGAAATCTTTTTCTTTCTTCGCGAAAGATTGTTTTTTCCGTAATTCACGAATAACATCCTCCTTTACACTCTTCTGATTATAGCAAATTTACTATTCTAAATAAAGAAGAAAATGAAAACTTCACATTTTATCAGGAAATATTAAGAATCTCTTGCAGATTGCGTCTCCTGTGGGTATAGTAGAAGCAGTCGTTATTCAGGAGGGATGGCATGAAAACTTATAATACAGTGCTGGCGGGCGGACAGGCAGAGATCACGGAAAAGAAATCCCGTTTTATTGCAAATATTTTTCCGGTTTCTACAGAAGAAGAAGCGTTTGAAAGGCTGGAAGAGATCAGAAAAAAATACTGGGATGCAAGGCATAACTGCTGGGCTTATGTGTTGGGCGGCAATCCGGCGTCGGAGAGAATGAGTGATGACGGCGAGCCGGCTGGCACGGCGGGAAAACCGATCCTTGAGGTGATACGGGGGAGAGGTCTTACGGACGTTCTGATCGTTGTGACCAGATATTTCGGCGGGACTCTGCTCGGTACAGGGGGACTTGTGCGCGCATATACCTCTGCGGCAGCGGAGGGGATCGAACACAGTAAGATTATTACCAGAATTTTCGGATCTAAACTTCATATAGTCGTAGATTATGCGGACTGGGGCAGGATACAGTATACTCTTGGAAAGAGGGGGATATCCCCGGAAGAATGTTCATATACAGATAAAGTGGAACTAGATCTCTTGGTGCCGGAGCACGAAGAGGAGGGGCTGAAAAAAGAAGTGATGGAAGGGACAAACGGACAGGCTTTGATCGAGAAGGTGGAAGAGTGCTGGTTTGAAAAGAAGTGAGCTTGCAATGTCGCCATTTGTCTGTCCTGCTGTCGACATGGGACATCCACACATGCGGAAACCCGAAGCCACTGCGATGCAGTAACTCCGGGTTCATGGCGTCCGCCATATGTCAGTCTAGTCAAATACCGCCATCTGCAAGTGAGCTTGCAATGTCGCCATTTGTCTGTCCTGCTGTCGACAGGGGACATCCACACATGCGGAAACCCGAAGTCACTGCGATGCAGTAACTCCGGGTTTATGGCGTCCGCCATATGTCAGTCTAGTCAAATACCGCCATCTGCAAGCAAGCTTGCAACGTCGCTAATTGTCTAGACTGCCGCATGTGTGGACTTGGTTATGAAAATTCCGGTTCGATCAGGCCGAAGGAGCCGTCTTTTCTTTTGTAGACTACGTTCACCTCATCAGTCTCTGCATTGGAGAAGACGAAGAAACTGTGTCCGAGAAGATCCATCTGTATGCAGGCGTCTTCCGGATACATGGGTTTGATACCGAATTTTTTCGTACGTACGATACGGATTTCATCATCCTCAGGGGATTCCTCCTCTGATTCAAAAAATTCCTTTTTAAAACTGTTCCCTGTAGAGAAGGAAGTAGGATGTCCCTGGCTCCTGGCAACCAGTTTATTTTTATATTTCCGGAGCTGACGCTCTATGACTTCTTCCACAAGGTCGATAGAAACGTACATGTCATTGCTTGTCTGCTCGGAGCGGATAATGCTGCCTTTTACCGGGATCGTTACCTCGATTTTCTGACGATCTTTCTCCACACTGAGTGTTACGATGATTTCTGTTTCAGGAGTGAAGTACCTTTCAAGTTTTCCCAACTTCTGTTCAATAGCATCCTTTAAGCCTGAAGTTACCTCGATGTTTTTTCCACTGATAATAAAATTCATGCTGTTCAACTCCTTTTTGTTCATATTATACAGGAAGAAGGATAAAATCTGCCTGTATTATGTTCATATTATAGCATGGAACAGCATGAATGTATAGAATGAATCTTATTTCATATTGCTTCTCTTACGCATCCTGGAGTCAAGGATTTTCTTGCGGATACGCAGCGATTTTGGTGTTACTTCCAACAGCTCATCAGTATCGATGAAGTCGAGCGCCTGCTCAAGGCTGAGGATCCGCGGCGGTGTAAGGCGGAGTGCTTCATCGGCGCTGGAGGAACGGGTATTGGTGAGGTGTTTGGTCTTGCAGACATTTAACTCGATATCTTCGCTTTTCCCATTCTGTCCGATGACCATTCCTGCATAAACTTTCTCTCCGGGACCGATAAACAGTGTTCCTCTTTCCTGTGCGCTGTAAAGACCGTACGTTACGGATTCGCCTGTCTCAAACGCGATCAGAGAGCCCTGTTTACGGTACTGGATATCTCCCTTGTACGGAGCATATCCGTCAAAACTTGTGTTGAGGATACCGTTCCCTTTTGTATCTGTCAGGAACTCGCCTCTGTATCCGATCAGACCTCTTGAAGGAATGGAGAATTCCAGCCGGGTGTATCCGCCGTTGGAAGCGCTCATGTTCTGCAGTTCCCCTTTTCTCTGTCCCAGTTTTTCGATCACGACGCCGGTAAATTCATCGGGAACGTCAATATATGCGATCTCCATCGGTTCCAGCTTGTTCCCGTTTTCATCGGTCTTGTAGAGGACCTCTGCCTTGCTGACAGCAAATTCATAGCCTTCACGGCGCATGTTTTCGATCAGGACAGAAAGGTGGAGCTCACCTCTTCCGGATACTTTGAAGCTGTCGGTATTGTCTGTCTCTTCCACACGGAGACTGACGTCTGTATTCAACTCACGGAACAGCCTTTCGCGAAGGTGGCGGGAAGTGACATATTTTCCCTCCTGTCCGGCAAAAGGACTGTCGTTGACGATAAACTGCATGGAGATCGTCGGCTCGGAAATCTTCTGGAACGGGATCGGTTCCGGATTTTCCGGAGAGCAGAGTGTATCTCCGATGGAGATATCGGAGATACCGGAGATTGCCACGATAGAACCTATAGTCGCCTCTTTGACCTCAACTCTTTCCAGTCCGTCAAACTCATAAAGTTTGCTGATCTTTACTTTTTCCTGCTTGTCAGGATCATGATGGTTGACGAGGACCATTTCCTGATTTACAGAAATTGTTCCGTTATCCACTTTTCCGATTCCGATACGCCCCACGTATTCATTGTAATCAATAGTGCTGATCAGAATCTGAGTCGGGGCTTCCGGATCTCCCTCCGGAGCCGGGATGTATTTTAAGATTGTCTCAAACAGCGGCTTCATATCCTTTTCGTCGTCTGACAGATCAAGAACAGCCACGCCTGCTTTGGCAGAGGCGTAAACAAATGGACACTCCAGCTGCTCATCGGAAGCGCCGAGATCGATGAACAGTTCCAGAACTTCGTCGATCACTTCCTCCGGACGTGCTTCCGGACGGTCGATCTTGTTGATGCAGACGATAACCGGGAGGTCCAGCTCCAGGGCTTTGCGCAGAACAAATTTGGTCTGGGGCATAGCGCCTTCAAAAGCGTCCACAACAAGGATGACTCCGTTTACCATTTTCAGGACACGTTCTACCTCGCCTCCGAAATCAGCATGTCCCGGGGTATCGATGATATTGATCTTGACTCCGTTGTAGTGTACGGCTGTATTTTTAGAGAGAATGGTGATACCGCGCTCGCGCTCGATATCGTTGGAGTCCATGACTCTCTCTGCTACTTCCTGATTCTCGCGGAATACACCGCTCTGTTTTAAAAGCTCATCTACCAGCGTCGTTTTTCCGTGATCGACATGGGCGATGATGGCGATATTTCTTACATCTTCACGTTTTGTCTTCATAGTAATTCAACACTCTTTCCTTATTATATAGGGGGTTCACTAAATGCAACTCTCTTATTTTATCACATTACTTGAAAGGAGACAATAAAAAAAGCTGCCATAAGCAGACAGCTTTAAGGATCGAGCATGAGTTCATTCAATTTTTTTTTGACGGCAGAAAGATGAGAACGGCTTACAGGAATATCTCTGCCGTTTGAAAGGAGAAGATGAGAATCTGTGTAGGAAGAGAGATGTTCCAGATTGACCACAAAGCTTCTCTGACAGATGACAAATGAGTCGCTGAGCAGGGGAAGCAGTTCCGTGAGTTTTTTTGATGTATGGTAACATCCTGTAGTTGTGTAGATATTAGTGGTTCTCAATGTACGTTCCATGTAAAGGATATCCCTTTGAAAAATATGGAAGATTTCCCGGTTCCAGGATATGTCCAGAACGTATTTGTTTCCGCGATCTATCGCTCGCAGAGCTTTGTCAAGAGCTGGCTTCAGATATGTATCCAGCTCTGGTTTGTATATGAAGTAAGTGTGTCTTGTATCATATACAGGACTGACATATTTAAGATATTGGCTGATGAAAATGATCTGCATCCCTGGATAGTGTAAAGATGCCTGATCCGCTGCCTCCATTCCAGTACTGCCTTTCAGTTCAATGTCCATAAAAGCAATGTCGAAAATCGTATCCTTTTTTTTCAGAAAGGTCAGAAAGCTGTCGCTGTCCTGAAATTCGAAGAGTGAATAATCCTGTTTTAAAAAAGAAGAAAGCAGTGATTTTAAGCGTTTGGCATGCACTGGATTGTCTTCAAGTATAGCTATTGTAAGCATTGGCGGTTCACCTCTCGTCTGGATTATCTGCTGGCGGAGCAGTGTGATCCAGTAATATGTCAGATACAAAAATGTTTTTGTTGTCCTGCCATCTGCAGAAACCATGATGCTCTTTGGCAATCTGTTCGATGATCTTAAGGCCGGCTCCGTGCAGCAATTTGTCTCTTTTTGTTGTCTGACCATTAAATTTTATCACAGGAGCCTTACTGTTTTCCATATGTATTTGCAATATTTGAGACTTGAAAGTCACTTTCAGGAGGAGAAAAGGAATAGGAACTCCGGAATTTTTGCAACTTTCGATACCATTGTTCAGAAGATTAAAAAAGATGCTTGAAAGTTGAGGATAAGTCAGTGAGCTTTTTCCGTTCATGGAAGGAAAGTATATCTGATAGTCAACACGGATACCATGGTTTTCTGCCTCTCTTTTCCTATCAGTGAGAATGAGGTCGATAAACGAGTCCTGGCAGTACCGGGGAGCCTTTTTTGAATTATCCGAGCAGACCAGTTCCTGTATATATTTTTCGGCGGACCCGATTTCGGAAGAATCCAAAAGACCGAGAAGCTCATTCATTTCCAGGAAAAAATCTTCCAGTCTATTCTTTGCGTTCTGTTTTAAAGCCCTCAGTTCAAGATCCTGTTGAGCATGTATTTTTTGACTCTGTTCCAGAACTTCAACTTCGTCTGAAAGTATGACTTGCCTGACCACTGTGCGAACAGCAAGAAACAGGAGAAGAAGTGAAAAGAAAATGGAAAAACCGGTTAAAAGAGTATAGATTTTCAGGAGAAAGCTGTCTGTCTCAAAAGAAGGGTAACATTCAATAAAGGTCCAGGAAATCATCGGATAGAGTAAAAAGCCGACAATAAATAATAATCTGTACTTCATTTTTCTGACACCTCCCTCTGTTTCAGAATACTGTGGATATACTTTTGAGCTTCCGATCTCTTTCCGCTGTCTATAAGGAAACGGATGGCGGTGAGATGGCTGGATATATCGTGGGCGTTTTTTTTGACCTCCATATACTGTCTGGAGAGAATTTCTGAGTGCTGGAGCTGATGCTCCAGCTGCTGTTTCCTGAAATGTAGAATGGTACGTTCCCTTTCACGCTCCGCAAAAATCCTGATATTTCGAAAAGCATAAACGGACAGGATAAAAATCGCGGCAAAATATAAGAGAGAAAAGAACAGGCGGACAGGCTGTGAATCTGAACTGAGAAACAGCAGAATACAGTTCGTCAGCATATAGGTAGCCAGGTATGGTCCGGCAAGGCGGAGAAATAAGGGGAGTGTAAGAATATCCAGATACTGTTTTATCACGGGAACCACTTTATGGCAGATTGGTATGAGCACAGCAGAATATAAAATTATGTAAGCCGTAAGAACAGGAATGCCTGCGTTTAGAAAGAGCATATTACATACAGGAAATTTTCCTGCTGTAAGGAAATGAATCACATACAGAAGAAAGACGGTAACGCTTTCTGTAAACAGCAGAGTCAGATAAAACACAACAAAGACTGTTAATTTCTCCCGCAGATGTCCCTGAAAGAAAATGAGGCAGACAAGGAGCAGGAGGATGGGAGGAAGAACGGAGACATAGCGGAAGAAAGACAGGGGCATCAAAAGACAAAAAAGTAACAGTATCGGGATACCTACGGCAGAGAACAGGCGAGTGTGTCTGCGAAAACCCTTTTTAAGAGGGAAAAAGATCTTAAAAGCAGTCCAGGAAGAAAGATACAGTATCACTACAATGTATATA